>Ga0114956_1004093_pt1 | contig 11158 bp, 8 predicted proteins | sample MaitaG_FD_87304 | JGI IMG/M metagenome (GOLD analysis project Ga0114956, IMG submission 87304) | Marine algal microbial communities from Maine, USA - Maine_Asex2 metaG | ecosystem: Host-associated > Algae > Red algae > Unclassified | place: Maine, USA | collected 2015-01-05 | reverse complement strand
TATCCGCTGGAACTTAAAATCTTTTTAAATGAAAAATTTATTTTTACTTTTAGCTGTGTGCTTTTTAGCTACAGTTTCTTATGGACAATTAAAAGTGGTCGCAACTGGTGAGGTACAAGCTTTAAACCAATCTTTTGTAGTAGGTGGTGCCGCTACTGGAACTGCTGGCATTAGTGTCGATCTTGGAAGAGACAGAGCTGGTTCAGGAGCCGCACAGATTAGAATATTTGATGATGCTTCTGGAGTTGTCAAGTTCAACTTCCAAAGACTATCTAATGGTGCTTCAATTTTGAGACATGTAGGTACAAACATTTTTGGATTTACAGCTTCTAATGCAGCTGATATGGTTTGGAGAACTAATAATCTTGTTAGAATGCGTCTTACTGCAGCTGGTGCACTTAATATTACAGGTGGTGCAACTGTAAATGGTGGCATGGCTGTAACATCAGACAAAAGATTAAAGTCAAACATTAATACACTTGAATATGGTTTGAATGAAGTTATGCAATTGAACCCAGTTTCTTATGCATATACAGGCGAAGCTAATACACCAACTGGAAGAAATTATGTTGGTTTAGTTGCTCAGGAATTACAAAAGGTAATGCCAGAATTTGTTAGTATTAACAAATTTGTTGACTATGCTGATAATGGCGATATTGTTATAGAAAAAGATTACTTACAAATTCATGATTCTGAATTAAAGTATGTCTTACTTAAAGCTATTCAAGACCAACAAGTTTTAATAGAGGAGCAAGCAGAGAAGATTTCTTCGCTTGAAACAGCTTTTGAAGGTTTAGGCTCTATCGATGCTAACCACAATACTAATGTTACACTTAGTGCATATGATTTAGCTCAGCTTGAACAAAATGTTCCTAATCCATTCAATGCTACTACAACTATTTCATATATTGTTCCGACTGAAGCTAATACTGCTATAATTAATATTTATGGTCAAAATGGACAGTTAATGAAAACTGTTGATATCGAGCACGTAGGTGTTGGAACACTTAATGTAGATGCGAGTGATCTCCCAAGTGGTACGTATACTTACCAATTAGTTGTTGATGATAGAAATATCCAATCTAACAAAATGGTAGTGACTAAATAAGACGTAAGTTTTATTTAAATAATATATTTTTAAGCCAATTATCATTCCTTTGATAATTGGCTTCTTCTTTTGTTTATTTTAACTAATAATTAATTAGATTTGTGATCATAAATGAGGAGCATGAAGCACCAGATTGAAACAGTGTCTAAGTTATTTAAGCAAAAAAGAACTGCAAAATATATAGGTCATTTTGATGTATTTCAAGACAATTGTTTTCAAGGTTGGGTCTATGATAAAAAAAACATTAATCGCGTAATTAATGTCGAAGTTTATCATGATGATATTTTTATTTTGCAGGGAATTAATGACATAGATCGAAGTGACTTAAGGGAGAATAAAATTGGGACTGGGAAACATGGTTTTAGTATTAAAGTTGACAAACAAACGTTAGAAAGATTGAAATCTAGTGGCGGTGAATTTAGCATATACGCTGGGGCAAAAGAATACTTATTAGGTAAAGTACATCTTGATGATGATACAGATGTAAAGTTTACCGAATCTCAACAAAAGTTTGCACAGAATTTAATAAAGAAGCTTTGGAGTGATATTTTATTGAATTATAAAGAAAGTCCTAAAAGCTCTCTTCAAAAGAGAGAAAATCCAACTTGGGAGTATAAATTATTTGCTGACGATAAATTGCAGTTTCCATATCTTAAATATTCTGCTCACCGAATGAAGCGGATTGATCAGAATAAAACTGAATTAATAAATGAGGATTATGAAGAATTACTTGTATGGTATTTAGATTTTTTAACCTCGGCAAGACATCCATTTAAGATTCCAATATCGAAAGCAATTATTGATGACCTAAATGAGCCAATTAGGTTTTTTAAATCAAAGAATACAATGTCAAGGTATGCCATGCATTTCTTTCATGCAAATAGACATAATTTTAAAAATTGGGATTTAAATAATTCTGAGTGGTATTTAGATTTTATTTTCCAATATTGCATCAATACAATTGATAAAAATTTGGGGGACATACTACTGCCTCAATCATTTATTAATCCTTTAAATAAGGTTGGCCTTAATTGGAAAGGAGATAAATTTCCATTATCAATTTTTCTAGAACGATATTTTTTTCATTCCAAGCATTTACATAGTATAGATCTTGGAGAAAAGTATTCAAGGGTGTTGTACTCCATTTTGTTCTTAGGAATATCGGTTGATAAGCCTGAAATGACTCAATTCATTCCTGAAGCAGTACTACGTAACTTATTTCAAGAAGACGACGATAATAAAAATGTAATTACGAAATGCTTTCAATCTGTTTTTGGAGAGAAAGATTTACAGAAATATATAGGAAAACCAAATTTTAAATTTGAGGATTATCAAAATATATTATTCGATCAGGGCTTTGATTTAAATTTGAAAAAATCTTTACATTTTACAAGTAAAGGGAATAGGCTTAATCAGTCTAACATCGAGACTCATAAAAACGAAAGTGATTTTAAAGTTCAAGTCATTGGACCATTCGAAAAAGCATCAGGTTTGGGACAAGCATGTCGGATGACAGCATCAATACTGCAAGAAACTGCTTATAGTGTTACTAGATATAATTTTGATCTAGATAATCCTGCTCCAGTAGGATACAACGATGTTAAGCAAAAATATGATAAACTTTACAAAGATGTCCCTGTTAATCTGATTCATCTGAATGCAGAATCTATTCCTCTTGCTTATGCGTATTTACCTGATGTATATTCTAATTCATATAACATTGGATTCTTTTATTGGGAATTAGATTCTCCAGCGTCTTGTCATTATCTGGCGATGGACTTATTAGACGAAATATGGGTAGCCACGGAATACGGTGTTCAAATTTATAAGCCCCATTGTGACATTGATGTCGTCAATGTAGGAATGATTGCTGAAGAAATACCTAAAGTCGCAGATGACAAAGCAAAAGATTATCTGCGAAGCATTGTGGATATACCTGAAAATAATTTTGTCTTCCTTACCGCGTTCGATTCGTTTTCATTTATACAGCGGAAGAATCCTCTTGGAGTTATAAAGGCTTTCAAACAAGCGTTTGCAGAAGATGAAAATGTAACTCTAATTCTAAAAACACAAAATAAAGATTATGTGTTTGATAGTACTCAAGATAAAATGTGGAGTGAAATATATGAGTTAACTGATTATGATTCCAGAATACATATTATAAATGAAACCTTCACGTATAAAAATTTACTAAAATTCAAACAAGCATGTGATTGCTATGTGTCTTTACATAAGTCTGAAGGATGGGGTTTTGGAATGATTGAAGCAATGCAAATTGGCCTTCCTATTATTTGTACTGGCTATTCTGGTAATTTGGACTTTTGTAATGAAGAAAACTCTTTACTTGTAGATTTTGAAGAGGAGTATTTGTCCCAAAACGACTATATCTTTGTTAGGCCAGGTCAAAAATGGGCAAACCCAAAATTGAAATCAGCAAGTACAGCAATGAGAAGGATGTTTGATGATAAAGGACTAAGGGAAAGACTCATTAAAAACGGGGAAGATTCTATTCTTGCAAACTTTTCCATGGTATCTATTTCAAAACGATATGAAAAAAGATTGATTGAGATTTTTAATAAACTAGAAATACAATGAAAACTGCAATAATTACCGGAATAACTGGACAAGATGGAGCATATTTAAGTGAACTATTATTAAATAAAGGATATAAAGTATTCGGAGCGGAAAGAAGAGCTAGTACGCGTAATAGAAGCAGATTAGATCGATTAAAAGTTACAAATGACATAGAATGGGTAGATTTTGATCTAGCTGACTTTTCTGGAATGATCCGTGTAATAGAAAAAGTACAGCCAGATGAGATTTATAATTTAGCAGCCCAAAGTTTCGTTGGCCTGTCCTTTGATCAACCTATTATGACTGGAGATATAACAGGCTTAGGTGTAACCCGATTATTAGAAGCAATTCGCATTGTTAATAGTAAGATTAAATTTTATCAGGCATCTACATCAGAAATGTACGGTAAAGTTAAAGCAGTACCTCAAAGTGAAGAAACTGATTTTTATCCAAGAAGTCCATATGGAGTCGCTAAACTCTACGCTCATTGGATCACAGTGAATTATAGAGAGTCGTATGATATGTTTAATTGTTCAGGGATTTTGTTTAATCATGAAAGTCCACTGAGGGGTAGAGAGTTTGTGACCCGTAAAATCACTCTCGCAGTTGCAAATATAGTATGCGGAAACCAGAAGGAACTTGTACTGGGAAATATAGACTCAAAACGAGATTGGGGCTATGCTAAAGAATATGTTGAAGGTATGTATTTGATGTTACAGCAAGATAATCCTGATGATTACGTTTTAGCAACAGGAGAAACACATACGGTAGAAGAATTTGTTAACGCAGCATTTACTTCTCAAAATTTGAACTGGAAAGACTATGTAAGACAAGATCCTAAATTTATGAGGCCATCTGAAGTTGATTTACTGCTGGGTGACCCTCAAAAAGCAAAAAATATACTTGGATGGAGTCCTTTAGTTAAATTTGAAAATTTAGTAGCTCTAATGGTTGAATCTGATTTAAAGCTAGTGAAGGACAATATTCTAAATTTATGAAAAAAGCTCTTATTACTGGTGGTGGTGGGTTTGTAGGTAAATATTTAGTTAAATATTTAGTTGACAAAGGCTATTATGTATGGAACACTTCAATAAAAAGTGATCAAAAAGTAACATCTTCAGATAGAGAAACGCTCGTTGATTTAGATGTCACCAATTCAGAGCAAGTCAAATCTGTATTTAAAGAAGTGAAACCAGATGAGGTATACCATCTTGCAGCCATCACAAAACCAGGTCTAGACAAGATTAATGAATTTTATGATGTAAATCTCTTTGGTTCGATAAATATATTAGAGAATGCGTTTTTTAGTGAAAGTAAAGTGTTGCTTGTCTCTAGTGCTTATATATACGGCAGTGGCTATGATGTTAAAATAGATGAAGAATTGCCCTTAAAACCAATAAATCATTATGGGATTAGTAAATCTGGTGCTGATCAATTATGTACTCACTATCATCTTAAGGGGTTGAATGTTGTTTGTGCAAGGCCATTTAACCATACTGGACCTGGACAGTCAGATAGTTTTCTTGTACCCTCTATAATAAAGCAGTGTCATAGTTCGATTAAGACGGGGGAGTCCATCACTTTAGGGAATATACACACCAAGAGAGATTTTTTGGATGTGCGAGATGTGATAGAAGTGTATGATAAATTAATTAATCTCGGAGACTCAGGTGATTTTTATAATGTTTGCTCAGGTGAAGGCTTAAGTGTTCATCAAATCTTTGAAAAAATAAATGTACAATTTGGAAATGGCATTAAGCTAGAAGTTGAAGAAACGAAGAAAAGAAAATTTGATATTCCATCTCTTGTTGGAAGTAACAAAAAATTGATAGACCGAATAGGAGACTTTCGAAATTTTAACTTTGAAAGTACTATAACTGACATGATTAAACAAGATTGAGACATATTAGAAGTATTATAATACTATGGATAAAGCAATGCTAGAAACATTTTATGAAGTTTTACTGAATAGAGTCCCTAATCAGACAGAGATAAATGATTGGGGGAAATTAAACTTGTCTACATCTGATATGTTAAAGGCAATCGTTTCATCAGTAGAATTTATAAAGAATAATAATTTTTCGACTAATCCTAATTACAATTATTTGTTAGAAGAGTATACTGGTTGTACTCTTGATGAAATACAGCTTTTGACAGAATACCATAAGGTTAACTTACCTAGAGAAGGATACGTTGCTGACTTTATTGGGACATATACAGCGGTAAACTATTTTCATTCCCTTGAGGGTATATCAGGTACTGTTGAGAATATACCTCACATAAGTAATTTTCATGCTGATGTAATCGAATGGGTAGGGTTAATTAAAAGTGTAAACCGTTCTAAAGGAACATTTAATGCCTTGGAACTTGGATCGGGTTGGTGTCCTTGGCTAGTTGCGTCTTACACCTGTGCAAAGATGAAAGGGCTGAAAATTGGGAAGTTGATGGGCATTGAAGCAGATACTGAGCACTTTGAGTTTGGTAAGCAGCATTTTGAAAGCAATGACATTCCTCTGTTGAATGTTGAATTAAAGGAAGGAATAATTAGTGTCACGAATGAACCAATGTATTTTCCTGCCATTGATTCCAATATTGATTGGGGAGCAAAAGCAATTACTGAAACTGAATTTAATAATGTAGATAATAAGGATTCTTATATAAGGAAAGACAGCTATACGCTCGATGACTTGATTAAATTATTTACTGATAAGATTGACCTGTGCCATATAGATATACAAGGGGATGAGTTCAAAATAGTTAAAAATGCCATAGACGTCTTAAACGAGAATGTAAAATTTATGATTATAGGAACACATTCAAGACAGATAGAAGATGATTTGATGAACTTACTGATTTCAGAAAAATGGATTTTGGAGAATGAGAAAGCTTGTAAGTCTACCTCAGGATCAAATATAGGTCTATTAAAGGATGGTACACAATTATGGCTAAATTCAAGACATTGATATTAAAAATTCATCTAGAGTCATATGAAATCATTCCTCCTAATACACTTACATATTCCGAAATGTGCAGGTACTACACTAAATAATATCTTAGGTAATAATTTTCAGGGTGAGTGTTATGCGTTTGGTAATCAGAAGCATGACATAGAATTTAATGAAAAGAGTCCGAGCGAAAGGTCGAAAGACTATAGAGTAGCTTTTGGACATCTTAAATATGGGATACATGAAAAATTTCAAACTGATGATTTTGTATACTTTTCAGTATTAAGAGATCCCATTGAACGAATTTGTAGTCTCTTCAATTACATTCATCTAAAAAGCGAACATCCTTTGAATGCTGGTTTCAAAACAAGCCTAATTGATTTAAATGATATAACTGAGGATTTCATTGAGACAGAACCAGGAGTAAAAGGAAATTTTAGAAATTATATGTCTTCGGCTTTATTAGGAAGAAGATGCAGTACGTATTTAGATTTTGAAAACCTGAAATTACACATTGAGAAATTGATGTCTGAGGATAGAATGAAGATTGGAAGTTTTGAATATGTAAAAAATGAATTGAATCAGTTTATTGATAACAAAGCCGTGGATTCCAATGTCAAGCTAAACGTGACAAAAGATCTATTAAAAGAAAAATCTGGATTAGATTTTGAAGTAGCAAATGTTAAGACCTTGAGTAATTCAACATATGAGTTACTCTCAAAAATCAATATATTTGATATAAGGATCTTTGAGAAATATATAAATATTGATCACTAAATTTATATATGCTATTCATTCTCTTTTAAGTTAATTCATGCCAATAAACTCTAATAATAATAAGTATGGATATAAGTCAATTAAATGAAAATAATCTTGATGATTTTGTTAATTGGGTTGACAACAATGGAGGTCCTTCAATCTTAAATGATGTAAAAATACAACAAAAATTTAAATATCATATTTCTACAATTGTAGATACTGGATTAGAGCCTACTAGTGAAGAATATGTTGAACAGCAAATGCAACTTTACAGGGAGATAGCAAATCGTAAGATTGACCAATTAGTTAACGAACAAACGGATTTTAATATAGAAGCCCATAGCATTTCTTGCAACCCATACAATATTAGTGATCCTTCCAATTTTGTATTCCATTATTTGAGACTTGGTCATTTAATCCAGCAAGCAGGGTTTAATCCGAATCCCAATATTCTGGATATGGGTTGTGGTTGGGGGCTATCAACGGAATTCCTAGGTAATTTAGGGGCTAGTGTAACAGCCGTTGATATTAACCCAAAATTTATTTCACTAGTCGAGAGACGATCTTCTAAAAATTTATATAATATAAAAACTTGTGTTTCTTCATTTATAGATTTCTTTACAGTTGAAAAGTATGATGGGATATTATTTTATGAATGTTTGCACCATTCATTAGATGTAACAAGGCTAATTGAAAAGTTAAAATACTTTTTAAAACCTGGCGGATCAATTATTTTGGGGGGAGAGCCGATACAGAGTATGTATTGGGATTCATGGGGGATCAGATTAGATGCACTATCGATTTATTGTATACGGAAATTTGGATGGTTCGAATCTGGATGGTCAGAAGAATTTATTGATCATGCATTTAAGCGTCTATCTTTTGATGTTAATATAAAACTGCATCCTGAACCTATTATTGGTTATACTCTTTCGGCAAAACTAAGCGCAAAAATTTATTACGCTACTGATTTAGGAGATTTCTTACGATTTGAAAATTGGTACATTGAAGAGCACTTTTACATATGTAAGGGTAATTCAACAATTTTTGAATTAAAAAGTATGATCTCTTCTGACACTTCTGGGTTAAATTTTTGTATATATAATTTCTCTTCTGACAAAATTAGATGTAATGTTATAATTGACAAAAAGAAAAAGAATATATTGTTTAATACTGGACATAATGTAATGTTTTTAAATAATGAAGAGCTTGACAGTGATGTGACTTTTGAATGCACAACATGGCAGCCTTCTCAAAAATTAGAGGATAGCTCAGATAATAGAATAATGTCATTCCATTTATTCGCTATTGAAATTGTGAAATAGAATTTATAGAAGGTGTTGGAATATTTATAATTTTAATCATAACATATTTCAGTTTTGTGGATTAGGATAAGCCAACTAAAATTGACTTGTGTCCATTAAGTTTAAAAATAGTTTAGTAGACGGTACTCATTTTATTTCTATACAACTGGCTTTCGAGTATTGTTTATTAAGTAAATTTCTTGGTAAATGTAATATTTTCATTTTGTCACTCTAGGTTCATCTTTTATTATATACAATAGATACATTTAGTTATCGTTATTGAGACTCATGCTGATTTATTATATTTACTATAGTATTTAAAACTTGAATTTAATTATAAATAGTCTTTTGGTATATATTAATGGCTTGATCTCCTCCAAATACTAGGAATATTAGTAGTATTTCATTCTTAACAGAATCTAAAGACATTATATGAAAAGTGGTATTAAATTTCTACGGTAGTTATGATTAATAAGTTAGTGTATTTACATATTGGTTTTGACAAAACAGGCTCGTCATCTATTCAAGCTACATTAAGTCAGAATGTTGAGATACTTGAAAAACTGGATTATACTTATCCTTTAGCTGATAATCCATTAGCTTCTGCAAACCAATCTCGTCAAATGTATTCGCTATTCAGTTCGAAGCCTTATGCGTTTGCAGAAAATATAAGACTTGGATGGTCTAAGCATAAAGTTGATAGTGCTAATAAAGCATATGAATTAGATTTAAGAAAAGCCCTTGGTAATAAAAATCGAGTTGTCATTTCAGGAGAAGCTATTAGTCATTTAGATATTAAGGGGTTAGAGAGATGCCGTGATTATTTTATTAATAAGGCTTTTAGGCTCAAAGTAATAGCATTCATTCGAAATCCATTGGATATGGTGCAAAGTGGTACGCAACAAAGAATTCGCAGCGGAGTTCCTATATTTACTAGCAATATGATGGTTGTTCGCTCTAGATTTATAAAATCAGTCAAAGATGTTTTTAAAGATTCTGTTAAATTTATACCTTTTTCAATCGCTTGTGAACATAAAAATGGTGTTGTAGGTTCATTTTTTGAGCAATTGGAGATAGTTGATCAGACACCTATTAAATTTATAAGGGCAAATGTATCTCTATCGAATCAAGCAACTAGACTTATCAATTTTATTAACTTAAATGAGCCTTTTATCGTTGATGGCAAACCTAACCCTAATCGTAGTCAAAAAGATATTGAGTTCCTTTCAAAAATACCCGGTAAAAAATTTTCATTATCAAAACAGGAATGGATTCCAGTTTTTGATCAAGTTGAACTGGAAAGTGAAAAAATTATTAAAGTATTAGGGGATGAATTTGGTTCTAGTAATTTAAATTTAGAACAATTTCAAGACCAGAATAACGATTGCTTTTATGATGTTGATAATCGAGTTGTTGATTTTTTAGCAAGTGTGCTCCCTTCATTAAGTGCTAGTGGCTATGATTTGGTTAAAAAATATTTTGATTTTAATCCATACTTAAGTGAAGAAATAAAGAAAAAATCTAATTTCTTATTTAGGCAAGAGACTATAAAATATTATTTAAAAGATGCTCAAACAATAAATTATCTTAGAGATGCTGCATTATTGGTGGAGAAAACTGATTTTAAAGTGGCATATGATTTGATGAGACTTGCGTTTTTGGGAAGACCCAATGGACCGTTTATTTTCAAAAAATACAAGAATTATTATTTACAACTTATTAAGTTGTCATCTAAAGAATTTTATAGCGCTATTATATGATTTAAGGCAAAATGGTAATGTTGATAAAAATTGGTTTAATAGTCCCAAAAAATATAATTTAATACTCCTTGAGCTGCTCTACATTTTTAATTCGGCATAGAGCCATAAAGCAAAACAAGAGCACAATATGATTCAGGCCGTAGTAACTGTGAGGATTAAATACCTTAAAGGCCTTGTCCATACCCTGAGATAAAAGTGCTGGCAGAGCTAGAAGAACTCCTGCATTCATAACACTTGCGTGATTGGCAAATGATGTTTGAGCGTATTCCAATAAACCTAATGCTGCCTGTGTTCTTTGCTCGTGGTTCGTAGTAGCTATTCCCAGCCCTTTAGCCTCACTAGCATCTTCAAGGCTTCTTTGACTGCGATTAGTAGGCTCACAATCTAGTGGATCTGTGTCTAGGTTTAAGCTCGGATTTACTTTTGTTTTAATCGCCCCATCGTTATCGCATATCGTATAGCTCCCTCAGAAATTCCCATACCCTTTGCTATAGAATTTACACTCTTGAATTTATCCAGTTTTTGCTGTATATCTAATAGCTTATCTGGAGTTAGCTTGTGTGCTGTACGCACCCCTTTTTCATCTTTGAAAAAGGCCGACTCTCCTAGTTCGATCAGCTTCTTTTTATTGCGACGAACACTATCGCTAGAGACACAAAATGCCCGCTCTATATCAACATTTCTACACAAACCCTGCTTTATGAAATT
>Ga0114956_1004092_pt1 | contig 11158 bp, 8 predicted proteins | sample MaitaG_FD_87304 | JGI IMG/M metagenome (GOLD analysis project Ga0114956, IMG submission 87304) | Marine algal microbial communities from Maine, USA - Maine_Asex2 metaG | ecosystem: Host-associated > Algae > Red algae > Unclassified | place: Maine, USA | collected 2015-01-05 | reverse complement strand
TATAATCCTCCAGAATATTCTTTGCATTCAATCTACAGGGCCGCGACTCCGTCTATCATTGCTCCTTTCCGTACCGATCTTTAATTTTGTGAAAGGTTTTCCTTTAAATATCATTGATTTGCAAACCATGTCTTAAAATCTTCAACTAATTGAAAATTAGGATTTGCTTTATCTTTTACTTCCAAATCACAAAGTGGAAATTCATATTTTTTTCTAATGAGCTTTATAGTTGCTATAATTCCATACATATCTGCAATATGAGGCAGTGATTTTATTGATACTAAGTCTCCTCTTTTAATCAACCAACTATCTTCTGAATCTGAAACAATTGCATCAATAGGAAAAATTTAATTTTTTATCCAGATGTTCTACCCATTTGCGCAAGCATTCCATTTCGTCATTGGGGTTTGTTGCACCTAATACTTTAGAAATTCTTGATCCTTGAACTCCAAATGAAACCCATTTATATTTTTCTTTCAAGACTTCTTGATATTCTTTTACAAATGCTCTATTATCCCTTGATTTAGTTTTCTCTAAATCTGAATCATATAAGATCATATTCTGCCAATCGTATCCGTCATTTTCTGATTGTTCTATATAAGCTGATGGAATTTGTTTTAATGTTAAAGAATCCCATTCGATTGTAATCAAGATTCTACCTTTATCTCTTTTCTTATCAATTTTAATAATGCGTCCTTGCCATCCACCAATTTCAAACTCTCCAAGATTAGGCTCTTTGACCCCATTATTAACGATTACACTTTCTTCTATTTTAAATTTCTTTTGCATTTTTTAAAATAATGTATTTTTTCTTAAAATTCTGGTGAAGCTTAAAACCGATTTGAATCTTGATTGAATATATTGAGAATCTAAATGAAATTTTTCGCTCTAAAGAATAAGGATTTAAACCTAAATTGAGACCATTAAACTTACTCATATTTTCTCATTTTTTTTTAAATAGATTAGGTTTATTTTTTCAATTTTTTAATTTGGTTTTAGTTGAAGATTGGGTGACGCCTATTATCGCAAATGTTATTTCTACACGTATTGTGGTGTCAATGAGTTACTTCATAGTAAAAAATTTCATATTTAAATAAGCACTGATTTTCAATATGCAATCTATTGAAAAATCATAAATTATAATTTATTAAGCTTCATACATAAAGTTCTTTTATCGATATCAAATCGGAAATAAATTGAATAAAATACAAAGAGAAACTTAATCAACCTTTTCACGTTCAAGCTTTTATAAATTAATATTACATATTATAAGAACCTCCATTGATATCAAGAGTAGCTCCAGTAATGAAGCCATCATACTCAGATGCTAGATATAAAACCGCTCGAGCTACATCATCAGCATTACCAGCTCTTTGGATAGGAATACCAGCAACTGTTTTGGCAGCAGACTCATCGGTAGTATGTGCATTATGGAATGCTGTGCCAAGTATGAGACCTGGAGCGACAGCATTGACCCTAACACCGTGATGTCCTAGTTCTGCAGAAAGACCTCTAGTAAAAGTCAGTATTGCCCCTTTGCTTGTAGCATATGCCAATGATCCAGCATGTCCTCCTTTACGTCCAGCAAGTGATGCTAAATTTACGATACTACTTTGTTCCTTTTTTATAAGAAATGGAGATGCTGCCCTTGTGACGTACATCATAGAAGTGAGGTTGATATCCATTACTTTATGCCAGAACTCCGTTTCTATTTCTTCTAGATTCCGACGTGCAACCAAAGATCCAGCGTTGTTAATAAGAATGTCTAATCCGCCTAATGCTGTTACCGATTTTTCTACCACGGCATTGGCTTCTTCTTCTTTTGTCAAATCACCACCTACTGCAATGGCCTTCTGACCTTTATCCAAGGCCAATTGTTTCAATTGCTTCGCATTTTCGGAACTTGAAAAATAGTGGATGGCGACATTGGCTCCGCAATCAATTAACTGCTTAGTTATTGCTTCACCGATTCCCTGAGCACCTGCAGTGATGAGTACATTTTTGTTTTTTAGTTTATTATCCATTAGCTATTTTCTATAAAAACATTAAATATATTAATTATAATAGATGTATAATCTATTACATTTAGTATTATCGATAACGCACTGGAATGTTTTCTTCATTGATTATATATCACTTAGCTAAAGCTAAAACTCCTTCTTCTCGCCTCGTCCATGTTCATTCTACATACAACTCAAGAGGTCGTCTATAGGGGTAACCTAAAGTGCAACCTCTATTTTAGGGAAACCTTTTTTTACAATTCTAGGATCAAGATAGTAAAGCTGTAGGATGTGTGGTTGTGTAGCTGTACAACATAATTCCAGTTTTGTAATAATTTAGAATAGTACTCTCTAGAAACTCGACGTAACAAATAATTTGTCTAAACAAATGCAGCAAAAGCAGTTAGTGCACCGAGAATCAAGGCCAATACGTTAGGGATTAATAGAAAAAAATCTTTTCTACCATAAGCATACAAGGACCAAAAAAATCCATTAAAAGCAGTTGCTATTGGTTGGATGTAAATTTTGCTTTCGCCACTGAGATTTGATAGTAATATCTCGATCAAAGAAAAGAACATGATCACCGCAAGAACGGATGCGATGGTTCCTATGAGTTTTTCATTTTCTTTGAGCTTTTTCTGAAAGTCATTCATGATAAAAGAAGTTATTTTTAGTGATGAAAAGATTAATTGTATTCATTGGTTATACGTCTATATATAAGCTTCAGCAAAGTATAGACATATAAAATAGTGTTGGATCATTAATAGGAAATTCGAATATTGAGATACTAAATAACGATGAAGTTAAACTAGATGTGGTCGACCTGAATGCAGGAGTATATTTTCTGAGTTTAATAAGAGATGGAAATACAAGCATTCAAAAATTAGTTATTGTAAATTAATAGACCAAAAATAATTAATATGAAGAATAAATCTTTAATCCTTTTATGCTCGATGGTTTTTATGAATTTACAAGCCGGCTTACCGGAAGGATTCACTTATCAAGGATTAGCTATCGACGCTTAAGGAAATCCAATTAACAATCAAAATATTTCATTACAATTTTCAATATCTGAAGATTCGCCTTAAGGGGAAATCACTTACCAAGAAACGCAATCTACATTGACTGGTGCTAATGGAATCTTTAGTGTGAAAGTAGGAAGAGGATCTGCTACTGTAGGGAGTATGACTCAATTTATATCAAGCATAGGTAGAAACTTTATATTTCTTACTATTGAAATGGATCCAAATGGCGGATCAAAATTTAGATTTATAGGATGTATGGAATTGCTATCGTTCCCTTTCAGCATGCATGCCCGATTTGCATTAAATTATGAAGGCCACCTGGACTCGAGGGGCCAATAGGTCCAGTTGGACAAACTGACCATCTAGGTCCAGCGCCTTTTGACTGCTGTTTTGGTGGAGGTTGCCAAGGTAATCCAGGTCCTCAAGGACCAGTTGGAGAGACTGAGCCACAAGGTGCGTCTGGAATGTTCGGGCTTTCAAATTTAGTGAAACCAAATACACCCCAACTAATCCAGAAAATGGTCAACTGTATATGGATTATGGTATGATCAGAGCAGATGGAACACTAGGTTATCGTTATTTTGAAGTAAATCAATGGGTCGATTTATAAAAATTTTAAATTTATTTTCATGAGAAGTATAATATTATTCATTTGTTTAATAAATTGCATAAATAATGTGGGACAATCTCCTTATTTAATAAATTACCAAGGCGTTGCTCACAATGAATTAGACGAAGTCATTAGCAACTCCAACATCGTAATTCAAGTAAGTATTTGAAAAAATGAACCAGGCGGAGAAGTAGTGTATAAAGAAACTCACAACGTCGCTAGAGATAAAATTGGATACTTTAATTTAGTAATTGGACGTGGAAGCACGAACCAAGGTTATTTTAGCAATATAAATTGGGAAAATAATACACATTGGACAAATATTGAAATGGACTCTGACAACAGTGAAATTTTCGGATATATTGGATTTAATGAGTTCTTATCCGTTCCATTTGCTAATTATTCTTTGACATCCGATCATGGTTTACCTGGAATACAAGGTCCTATGGGACCAACTGGGGCTACGGGGCCAACTGGAGTACAAGGCCCTTCAGGGCGAGAATGGCCCAGATGGTTTCGAAATCCTGAATGTTTTGAACAATCCGCCCGAAAATCCAGTAAATAGGCAAATTTATTTGGATTATGGCACAAATAGTTTGGACGCAAATTATGGATTTCGATATTATGATGTTAATTTGTGGAAGGATATATAAAAGTTATATATTCGAAAGATAAATATAAAGTATAATAGATATTTAGAATAAATTATAAAAGAGGTATCAAACACCCTAGCCCTTTTCTTAGTCAACCCATCTAGACCTTGAAGAGGGCTATTTTTTTGCCCCGACCATAGTTGTATTACTTTCCTTTAATAATGATATATATGTCTTCGGTTTCAGAAATGTCGGCTACTTTACAAATTGAATCTTATTCACTCTCTAATCTTATTTGTTCCCAATTCAGCAAGCTATCTCAATCTATTCCACCATCAATGCTAATCATGGTTCTGAGAATTTGTAAATCCTCCACCAAGATCCACCTCCTACATTCAAAAGCCACTTTAAAATGTCGGTTACTTTACAAATCGAAATTTGGTCGGTCTGCCGCGGTGCATACAATCTCATAAAGTTATCACTTAGAATCATGTGATCCCTAAAACCCTGATTCTGGCATTTTTTTTAAATCTTGATAATCTTGATTCTGAAATTTTTGAAATCATATTAATTCTATTAATCTACCCATGACTAATTTTATCTTTGTCATTATTTCTTTCTTTTGATTTTTATAAGAAAGGCTGATTCAGACCTTTTTGTCATTAAAGATAGTGGTTGCTAATTGGCGTAATTTTGTTTCCAAGCTACATTCTTTTCATCTTTTGTATTGCCCAAAGAGAATAATCACTTGTTGATTTGCAATCAACTGGAAAAAAACACTAGACCAATCACTTTCAGCACTTAAAGCCACTCCCCCATTGGCCACGGCTCTCCCGTAAGGTATCGAATCTCATAAATCTTTTGTCTTGAATCTGAATTCCTACTTTTTTTATCAGACAAATCCTATAAATCCTGTTCATACAAATTCAAAAATCATGAATTCAAAAAGGATAACCAATACCCAAGTTATATCTGAGATTATCTTTTCTCCATCTTCTAGATATAAGGTCTATATCTGAAAGACGCCACTCGAGGCCATTAGCGGACGGTGCCCGGAGCGGAAAGGCAATATCTAATCTGATAAGAAAAAAGTCAAAATCCAATCTTAATCCTAATCCAGTACCAATAGCTATTTCTTTATAAAACTCTCCAAAGCTAAAATTTTCAGCTGGACGATCAGGATTATTGAGTAACCATATATTCCCAGTGTCTATGAATAGGGCACTCTTAAAATATTTGAATATAGGAAATCGATATTCTAGATTCATTTCTAATTTTATGTCACCGGTCTGATCAACAAATTGAGATTCTATTTCAGATAGTCCTTGAGGATTTACAAAGAAGGAAGCAGGTCCCAGCCCTCTGATTCTGAAGGCCCTAATGCTATTGGAGCCACCGACAAAATATTGTTTGATATATGGTAATTCTTGGCTATTGCCATAAGCACTTCCAACTCCGAGGATAATCCGAGAGGCGAGATCTGATTCACGGAATCCCCAGTATTTTCTTAGATCTATTGTGACTTTAGTAAACTGTGCGTAATCTAAACCTGCGATTTCTTTGGGATCTGATTTATCAGCTCCTATTATTGTGGATATCAAATTGCCACTTGTCTCTAATGATAACTTAAGGTAATGACTGCTCCTATCATTACTATTCGATTGACTAGTATAAGTATAATAGTACTGAAGACCACCAATCAGGACATCCGAGAAAGATCGTTTTAGTCGATTATCTTGCCGGATCAGATCAAGAAACTCTGGCGTTTCATTTGATACACCAATCTCATTGATATTAAGAGGATATAGCTCGTGAAGAATTCTACGGGATTGACGCCAACGATACCCAAACTTTGCCGTTAAGCTCTCTATACTATAAAAATCTGTCCTTCTCTGTAGTGTATATTCTGACTTTAAAACTGTATGAGGAAGAAAGTTATTATTTTCTTTCACCCAAAAAAACGGCACTATGAATCTCGGTATAGTTAGCTCTGCCTTAGCATTGAAGTCAGAAGAGTTGACAAGACTCACACCATCACCAAGTTGTGTTTCTACTTGACCTCCAATGGAAAGACTAAAGTTCTCTGCATTTCCAAATAAGTTTTTATTTTGATAAGAAGCAGCGGCACCTACGCCAAAAGAGTTGCCTGCCCTATTGTTTAATTCTAGTTCTCCAGAGATGCTATGTATGTCTACCGGTGTCAAGAATATTCTTTGTGTAATATGATCCTTTTGACTACTTGAGCTTGGTTCGTTGACAATATTGACGACCTGAAATAAGCCAAGATTCTGAAGCCTTCTAGTCGTTCTTGATTGTAATGTTCTATTAAAATATCTATCTGGGTCTTCTAGGATTAACCTCTCAAATAAGGTATGATTAAGATATGGTTCGGTCTCTATTATCGTCATCTTATTATCCAAAGTCGTCCGTATCTTCGAATTGATAGCATTGTCTTGTTTAAAATAATCAGGATATATTAGTATGCTATCTAGGGTGTAGCGAATATGATGTGTGCTATCAGTTGGAGAAACTATATGCGTATAGACGTCTACTGTATAGGTTAACCTTGTAGTATCGACATAAAAATGCACATTATTGGGTCGAAAGTCTGCGTAACCCTTGTTTCCAGCGAGTGTAGTTATTCTCAATCGTTCATAATCCAATCTATCCCGATCATAATAAGTCCCTTCATTTAGTATCTTCCTCTTTGATAGTTCATCCAATTGTAAAGTTGAATAGACCGTATCTGACGGAAATATCAAAGAATCTATCCGGTATCGTTGCCCTAGAGTAACATCACAATGTAGCTTCGTCTTGTAGTTAGTAGCGGTGGTGTCACAACTTACTTTATAAGAGAAGAATCCCTTGCCCTTAAGATAGTATTCAATCTTTGCCTTTGTAATTCTTAGAATATCATTTTTATAAATAATGGGTTTACTACCGATTCTGTATTTTATCCAATGCTTAAAGCCTTTTTCTTTAGCATTCTTAAATAAGTTGTGTAGTCCAATTTTAAAATTACCGATACCATTCTCATTGCCTGCTTGCGGTATATCATTCATTATTAGCTTGAATTCTCGAATAGATTTTGCTTGATCTAAGTCATGGATGGTAATATCCGTACCCATATATACGGTGTCACTTTCTTCCAAATTTTTGGTAAGATTGCAAGAAGGCGCCAGTATGAGTATCATACTGATCAATGCAATGAACCAAATAATATGGGAATTATTTTTAATCAGTTTTATTTTTTTTTGAACCAAATGATTTTTTAAAATAGAGACTGACGCCGTTTTTATTATTATTCTCGTTGAGGAGTCGATCGTAGTCCGTCTTTGAGAATACTCTTAATCGGTATCGTCCATCTTCCGTCAGCTTATATTCGAGCACAAAATCACCTACAACTGTAGAATATCCTTCTTGGTCGTTTTCCTCTAGATCTACATTACCTGTAGCTGATATAGATAGACGATCATTGAACAATTGTTTAGACACCTGTAGGCCTACTTCCGTGACATTACCTCCAGCTCCATCATTGACGTATTTTGAATCATATGAATTGACATTGATGTTTACATCTACCCCTTTTATATAATTCTGCGCAAAGTTGTTTAATTGATTTGAAATCAACTCAGAGATACTGCTCAGTGCGAGATTACTACCTAAGGTTCCTATCCCAAAAGATGAATTTTGAGAAATGATAAAGCTATTAAATATAAGTAAACCAAATACTTGATTATTTAACTCATTAGGGTTGTCTCGAATTTCGGCGAGCCGCCTATCTACAGGACTAATTAAGGAGGATGACTCCTGCTCTGGTATTTTTATGTCTAGTAATATCTCTGTTCTACTTAGAGGTCCGGCTAGAGTCAGAAATACTTCTACATTTGTACGAGACTGAGAATTATTAAAGTCGGATGCATCAAGTGCAACTTCATCTTTGACCAATTCATAGGTTGTTGTATAGACGTTATATACAGCATCTATATTTATAACAGCATCTAATAAATCCCCATTAAATAGAACAGAGCCTCCTTCATTTATTTGAAATTCCTTAGATACAAAATCACCATAAGAGAATACATAAGTCCCTTTTTTGACGGTATAACGTCCATAAAATTCTTGTTCTCCATCTGGGTTCAGTTTTACTTTTATATCTCCTGATCCAAAACCTTCGACTTGATCTCCATTGATCGGATCTACGACGATGGTCAACTTGCAATCTTCCGTAACGTCGAGTAATAAGGTCACATCAAAAGGATATTGTTGTGCAAGCTGCAAAAGATATTCATCAGTAAGATCTCCAAAATCTTGGGGTTTACCATAGGTGATGAAGTCTTCTTCAAGATAGGCCTCAGCACTATAAGGAGATATTGTAATTTCAGTCCCTGAAAGACTCTTAGCAGTTACATCCACTTGAAGAAGGCTTACAGGTCCTGTAATGATACCTTGAGCATCCAAAAATACTCGTCCAAAAAACACAGGATTTTCTTGGGTAGTGGTATTGAGAAAGAGAAATTTATCCGTGTCTATTTTGAGATCTACAATCATATCTTTTAGATTCTTATGATAGATCTTGCCTGTTAGATTGGCCGTATTGCCCTCCTTATCATTAATCTCTAAATCTCCTATATCTATAGTGGTATCATCGAAATTGATAACGTGATCATGAAAACTATACTGGGTATTATTTGCTACTATAGTCGTGACTGTATTGTGTAGTTTTGCTTGTCCAGATATGTTTGGTTCTTCGGTAGTCCCACTCAATTTCACTTCCCCTGAAAGATGTCCTTGACTATTTTTTATAATGTCATGTAAAAATGGATCAAGCACTAAAAGTTGGAGGGAATCAACTAAAAGATGCATGTCTATATCTCTCGTTGCCGTATTGTATTTAGCACTCCCTGTAACATTGTTGCTAGGGCCTATCAGGCTTAAGTCTGTTTTTATAAGTGAATTTTCTGGTTCTGAATCACCGGAAATTGACAATGTGCCAATAGATAATGAGTCATATACAATATCCTTCACCGCTAGATTAGCAATGAAATATGGCGTCGAACAAAGACCTCTAATATCAAATTCACCATTGATCGTACCCGAAGCGGAAGACCCATTTTTTAAAACTAAATCGGTATACTCCTCGATTTCAAAATTTTCAAATAATACAGAAAGTTCTTCTTTGCCCTTTGAGTTGCTATTTACTTTGATGCTTTCAAGGCCATCTGAAAGTTCAAAATTAGAAACGGTAAAACAGTTGTTTTCTATAGTTATAAGATTATCACTCAATACATTCCAGTTCTTATTGTTGAGTATAACACTATCCTGTATTTCTATCAGGATTGCTCCTTCTTTATACTGCGATTGAGCGGATAACTCTAACGTCCTATTGTCCGATTTATCTAACGTCGATAGTTTGCTCTCGATCCTATTATTATTGATTTTATTGGTAAGTTTCAGTTTTTTGATAGGAGTTCCACTAAATGTATTCATGTTACCTTCTCCATTTATGTCGATTACATTATCAGCTGTGGTTGCATTCAATAGAAGCTGCTCAGAAAAAAAGTGATCATAAAAAAAGCTATCGACTTCAATTTCGCCTACCAAAGAACTTTGTTCAAAGTCGACTTTGACATCTATATTCATCAACTTAGATTGAAGCAAATGGTCTACGAGCAGCACATTGATCGGCATCAATGTATGTACTTGCCCGTACAGGTGAATATTACTGCTGGTTATATCTGTGTGTTCAATGATCGTATCCATATCGATGTAGCTATTTGCCAGTTCATTTATGGAGGCGGGTAGGTCCGTTAATTGATAAATGCCATCCATGTGAAGCTGCATGAGGTCGCTATCTATTGATAGGTAAGTGCTATCTGCTTTACTTATGGCAGATATAGAAATGCTATCCTCATGAAAATGATCTGTAGGACTAGATAGGTGTAGGTTTTGAATTAATGCCTGCTGTTGCTCACGCGATGATAGTGGAAGACTGAGTTGACTCTTTAGGTCACCACTCATGCTGATCTCTTCTTTATGCAAATTAAGGTTTTGCATATTGATGGTATCAATCTGTATAGAGAAATCAAAAGTTGAAATCTTCTCACCCAAAGATAAGGTGCCATCATATTGAAGTTGAACATTAGGATCATCTATTGAAATGACTCCTTCTATCTGACCTTCTTGCAAATAGGCGTCAATCTGAATAATATTATAGGTATACCCTCTATATTCAAAATCATTGACATCACCTTTTAGTTTTATATTTCCTTTTTGTAGGGTGGTGCCTTTTCCATCGATTGAGGTAGTGAGCGTTATTTTTCCTAAACTTTCGTCTTTTAGGAGTGTACCAAGATCAAATTCAGATAAGGCTATATCTCCTTTGTAGGTTAGGCTGTCCATTCCATCCTTGAAGCCTAGAACTATATCTGTATCAGCATCACCGATTACTGATTGTAGATTACCATCAAGTCTTATGATTGTCATGTCTCCGCTCAATTTTCCAATATAATTAGTCTGGCCTAAGGCAAGAATATCGATATTATCCAATGAAGCATACGGTAGTTGTGATGTATTGAAAGTAGCATTTTCAAAGTCTAGGTCATAGGAAAGTGAGTCAGCCTGATTGATATTCCGTATTGTACCTTTCGTTGTTGCTTCAAAGGAATCATCTATTTTGATAGAAAAATAATCCAGCGTTAAATTTTCGAAATTACCATTGGCGATTCCTGAGGCAGTAAGATGCTGAAACCGCTGCAGACTGTCCGGTGCAGTATATGAGCTTAACATACTGTCTAATTGATGTATATCCGCCGTGAGTAAATCAATATTTACTTGCACCACATCGGGATTTTGAAAGTCAAGATGGGATGCCTCCAAATTCAAAGATCCTTGTAGGGATATAGCCGTTCCATATTGTAGGTCCATTTT
>Ga0114956_1004090_pt1 | contig 11160 bp, 8 predicted proteins | sample MaitaG_FD_87304 | JGI IMG/M metagenome (GOLD analysis project Ga0114956, IMG submission 87304) | Marine algal microbial communities from Maine, USA - Maine_Asex2 metaG | ecosystem: Host-associated > Algae > Red algae > Unclassified | place: Maine, USA | collected 2015-01-05 | reverse complement strand
GGAAGAGTATTCTCAACACACTGTCCATCCACTACAGCGACCGCCTGGCCGCTGCCAACCAATAACCACGATCACCCCGGATACACACACAAAGCGACAGTCCCAGCGAACGCGCCAACTGTGGGTGTTCTCCGGTGGTTAAAAGTAGTGAGATGGCTGTGGTGATGGTGTCGGGGGTGAGGTTTTTGAGCCGCTCGTAGTCGAGGTTCATGTGAGTCACTGTAAGGCTCGGCGACGGAGGGGTCCCGCGAGTCCGGTTACGGCGTTGGTCGCGTCTCGTTGACAGACGAGTATCGGCTAGATGCTGATTGCTCCAAGGGTCCGCGCTGGTATGCGGTAGCCATCAAGATGCGTGCGCAGCCATTGGGGGGAGTGGGCTTTCATTGTGGCGATATCTTGGCCGTCGGGCAGCGTCAGCTCTGCGACCTCAAGGCCGGCGGTGCGCAGATCGGCGATGAGGGTTTGTTGGGATCGGCGTCCTGCGGCGTCGCCGTCAAAGGCACAAAGGATCTTGCGGCCCCGAGCGGCTTCTCCTATTGCTTCGGCGGCTCCAGCAAGGCGTGATGTTGCGAGCACCGCGATCGACGGGTAGCCCTCGGTGGCCATCACGACCGCGTCGGCCACGCCTTCACACACGACCACGGTTCCATTCGAATGTCGCACGCGAGGTCGGTGGTAGGACACTGCGGTTTCCCGGGCGGGGGTGCGCACGTCGAGGTATTTGATGCCTCGGCTGTTGAGCAGTCTGATCTGCGCGCCGACAACAGTGTTGTCCAACGCATAGTTCGGCAGCGCGACGCCGAGTTGGACCGGGTACTTGTGGGTCGGCACTGTCGCCCTGATCACCACTCCTACACCGGCCGCTGCCGCAGCTGTTTTGTTGAGGCCGTGGCTGGTCAACCATTCGGTCACCGCTGCGGGTTTTTTGGCTGCGTTCATGGCGTTTTGGCTGCGGGCGAGGAACCGTTCCAGTTCCGCCTGGGTTGCGAGCAGTTCTTGTTTGGGAGTCAATTTCCAGACTGCTGCGTCTGGGGTTGGTATGCCGTTCCAGTTTCGTAGGAACTCGATCGCCTCTTTGACATCGAGGCGTTTAACTTCGCGGATGAGATCCAAGGCGTCGCCTTTGATCCCGGTACTCCAGCAGGTGAACCGTTCCTTGCCGTCGCGACCGACAAAGATCGTCATTGGTGGTGTGGCGCCGGTCTGCGGTAGCGCCTGGTCCGGGGACGGCCAACTCTGGTTCTTTCCCGTTCCCTTCGGTTCTCCCAAAAGGTGTGTGGCCAGGAGCCGTAGATCGCTTCTGCGGACGAGTTCTTCAGCGGTGGCCATCACTGGGTTCCTTGGGTGGCCATGGCGGCGTTGGTGTCACAGAGCCGGTCTTCGACCGGTCCGTGCATCACGTGTTGGAGCTGCACCGCAGTGCTTCCGAGCTTCCAGAAGCTCTCCCCCACCCCCAGATCACCAATCCTCGGTATCTCGGCGGCGCCGTAGCCCAACAGGTCGGCGTAAGCGCTGAGGTCTTCGAGGGTTTGTTTGAACGTGACCCGCACTGCGGTGTCGGCCAACAGCCCAGCTGAGATCTTTGACGCCGCGGTGCCGTCGTCGGCTTGCGCAGCGAGATCGCCGGGCTTGTGGATCACCGCAATGTTCGCGCCACCGTAGGAGCGCATCAGTTTCCAGCAGTCCTGCAAGAACACCGCTAGCGGACCGTGCGACATCATCTTCCAGCTCTCGTCGAAGACCTGAATCTTCTTGCGGCCGTCCTTGCGCAGCATCAACATCCGCAGCCACGTCGACGCCGCAACCCACACCAACGGCAACGCATCCGGATCCGCACCAACCGCCGAGATATCAATCACCACCCCCGCGCCAGCAGGGTCCAACGCGACGGTGCTTTGACCGTCGAACATGCCCCCAAGTGGCCCCGATATCAGGCTCTTCAAAATCAGAATGATGTCGCGTGACGCATCCCGCAGCTCGCCGTCTTGGCAGTGCAGGCGTTCGCTGGTTCCCGACGCTGGGTTCGTCAACCGCTCCAGCACGTCGCTCAAGGTGGGCTGGTCGCCGTCGTCGTCCATCACCGCTACCGCCTTAAGGGCCTCGGCGAGAATTGAAGACTCCAGCACGGTCATGGAGCGTTGGTTTTGCATCGACATCTCGACCAGGGCTTTGAGCGCCGCGAACCGAGACCGAAACACCGCGTCTTGGCCGCCGACCTCACCAATAACCTCAAGCGGGTTCACCCGCACCGTCCCGCCCGGCGCGAGTTTGATCAGCTCAAACCCGCAAACCTCAGCGAGTTCGGTGTACTCGCCTTTCACATCGCAGATCGTGGTGAACCGCTCGGTGCCAAACACCGCAGCGCTGCGGTACAGCAGGGTTTTGATCAGCGCTGATTTCCCATACCCCGGCAGACCAAGCACCATCATGTTGGTGTTGGTAACCCCATGACGGCGCCCGGATTCGAGCGCGTGAAACGGGTCATAGATAAACGCTCCCCCGCCACCCAAGGTGTCGGTGCCAAGAAACACCCCACGCTGCCCGAGGCCCTCATGGGTCCCGAACGGATACAAGCTGCACGCGTGCGCCGTGGTGGCCTGATTACGATCCGCCATCAACCGGCCCCGCTGTCTGATCCGCACCTTCTCAATACCACGATCAGCCCCGCCCTCAGAGTCCTCGTCAACGGCGGCTTCTGCTGGTGCTTGGTCTTGGCGCCAACCCGGACCCGAACTCTTCCGCCGGACCGTGTCGCCGGTAAAGAACGATTTGAGCCGAGCGACCAGACTCGCTGACGGCGCTGGTTCGTTGGGTGCGGGTTGGTCGGTTGGGGGGTTGTTGGGTGTGGGTTTGTTCAGGGCGTTCATCAAGGTCATAGGGTCATCCTCGATTTCGAGGCGCCAAGGCCAAGCGGCAACGTCAACGCCCACCCCGCCCCATGTTCACCATCACAGGGGGCCAGCAGTAGGCCGGCGGTGCCGGCGGTCGCTTCGAACTCTTCGGCGGCGACCGCCAACGCGTCTACGGACCTGGCGGAGATCGTGACATGGGAGTAGTAGCCCACGACCCCGAACCCGCTCACCAAATCGGCCTCCAGAGCGAGAACGTCTTCGCGGGCCTGGTCCTCGGCCCGGCTGATCCGCCGGCCCCGCTCCAGTTTCAACCGTTCCCCTGCATCGAGCTTGGCCAACCGACGCTCAATACTTTGATGGGACTTGCGCGGCGGTACCGGCTCGAACATCGTCGACACCGTGCGGGCCTCTTCGGGACGACTCAACAAATTGACCATCCAATCAGCGCGCTGCGCGGTTCTCGGGAACCCCGCAATCCGGTAGGTGCGATGGAAGGTCCCATCAGTAGCGAAAAACCGGAACGCCTCAGTGGTCTCCTGGGGTCCCATACGCGTGTCGCTGCCAAGGCGATGCCGCAACCGGCCCGCCGCCGGCAACAACCCCAGCTCCCGAGACGGATCAATCGCCATCTGAGTCACCCCCGCCAGATCCCCACGGCCCAACAAACCATGCACCGTCACCCCCGAACCCTTCAAGCCCCGGGTCAGCTGGGTTGCTGCGGTCGTGAGCGCGTCGACGGTGCGATCATCCAAGGACTTGTTTGAACGACGCTTCGACACCAACCCCGACGACGCCCGAGCCACCGCATCGCCGGACACCGTGACACTCAAATAGAGCGCATGTTTGGTCGTCGCCGAGCCAACCGAGCGCACCATCGACAAATAGTCGGCCCGGCGCTGCTCATCGGCGCCGCCGGCAACCTGGGCGCGAACAAAGTCGATGTGTTCATCCAACGACTGGCGGGCCGCGACCTCGAACCAACCCACCCGAGCAATCGCGCTTCCCTCGGTAGCGAAAGCCGAGATCACCTTCCCGAAATCGGTGAGCAGCTGGTCCTGCTCCGCAGCGCTCGCAACCGCGAAGTCCACACCAGAGGCTTCGAGCATGACCGAGGCCTCAGCCCGGGACCGATCCCAGATCACCGCGACATCAGATTGGCTACGGAAATGCTCCTCGGTCACGACCACCCCAGAAAGAACCGGGGGCCGATCCCCCGCGGCGCCATCCCACGGTGTCTCGGTCCACCAGTCACGCGACCCGCGCCGCAACCACCATCGCAACAGCACCGGCACCCATTCATAGGCGAACCGGTTCCGCCAGCGGGCCTTGGCCGCCATGAGTCCCAGCCCCGCGGGAATCAGTGTCGAGATGAATCCCATGCCGCTCATCCGGAACAGCACCATCAGACCCATACCCGAACCCGCGACCATCACCTGAACCATCGAAAGACCAAAGATGTAGCCGGTCGTGTCCCGCTGCCCCAGCACATAGCTGTTCGTGTCAGCCAGTCTCATCGCCGGCCCCCAGACGCCGCCCGCATCAGCACCGTACGAGTCACCATCTGACCCTTGTCGGTGTGCTGGTCAGATCCGCCGATCGGTATCACCGATGTAATGAACGCCGGGGTAATCAGCGACATCACCATCACCGCAACGCCTTTGAGCATGTCCATCACCAATCCACCGACCGCCGCCCCTTCAGCGGCGGCGGCGGCCTCCCGGGCGGCATCGATCTGAGCAGGGCTCGCCTCGACCTGGGGTTCATCCACCGCCGGCGCCCACGACGCCGCCGGCGACAGCCCCGCGCCGCTCACCATCGCCGCAGAACCGAGCGTCATCCCAGCGACCAACAAGAACTTGAACAGCACCAACATCGCGACCTTGGACATGTACTTGGACACGCCCTTGGAGTAGCTGGTCAACAACAGAATCGCCACCAGCGGCGCGAACAACAGCACCAACGCCAGCCCGGCGTCGCGGATGAACAGAACCATCAGCACCAGCAACGACAGCACCGACAATCCCAGCGCCAGCATCGTTACCAGCAGCCCCTGAAGCGCTCCGGACTCCCCGGCGGCGGAATGCAGCTCAATCAACGGTCCGAACAGATCGCTGGTGTGCCCAGCCATCGTGCTCGACACGAAAAACGCTTCCAGCTCACCGAAAATTTCGAGCGCCACCACAGTTCCCTCGACAATGAAGAACGTAAGCGCGTACCACTTCAGAATCTGCAGCGACATCCGTTTGATCAGCAGCCACCCGTTGCCCGAGTACGCGGCGGTCACAATGCCAATCATCAACGCGAGCAACGCCAGCCCAGCCGAGGACGCCTGCACTGCTTTGTAGGCGGTCTGGAACCAGTCGCGGGTCAAGAACTCCCCGTCAAAGGCCCCGACATCCGCGCCGCCATGAAGCAGCGTGGGCGCCATAGCCGCCAACATGAGATCAATCACCGTCGCTAGGCCGTTGAGGATCCACATTCCAATGGCGCGCATCGAATCGGCGATCACTCCCTGGGTCTGTTCGTCGACCCAGCCAGTCAGGCGATCCCACGCCCAGTACTTGGGGTTCCCGATCATTTGGTCTGCGCCTTGGTGGTCGCGGCAAAGGCCGCTCGCTCGACGCGAGTGTGTTCAAAGAGCTCGGCGTGGAACTGCGCGGCGTTCGCCGGTTCGTCTTGGGCGTTGTTTCGGGGAACCGGACCCGGGCTGGCGATCCATCCCGACACAAGCCAACGACCGTCAATCAGGACCAGGTCAAGGTCATGCAACGTCCAGGTCGAGGTCGGCGCACTGATCTGTTCCCGGCTGAACACCTCAACCGCCCACACCTGCACATGGGCTCGGTCCTGGCTCTGTTCGACAACCTGAGACGACAGCGGCTGGGTGAAGAACCAGGTCGGTTCCTGAGAAGGAGCAGTGGCGAGCGCGGTGCGCATCAGACCGACGCCTTCGTTCAGCATCAAGGTCCGCAGCCGGTCGAGATCGTTGGGTGCGAACACCGCAGCCAACGACTGGTCAAGCTGATCGGCGTCAGCGTAGAGCCAGTCATCGCCCAAACCAACGACCTTCACCGCCACATCAACCGCCGACTCCGCCACCGGCGTCGGATTCGGGAGCGTTGTGGATGTGGGCGCTTGAGTAGTGAGAACAGGTCCAGCGGTCTCGACGGTGGACTCAGGTTGTCTGTCATCCACCTTCTCGGTCGGGGGTGTCTGGGCGGCGGCGACGACCAGAATCGTGGCCGCCGAAACGGCCAGCGAGAGGACAAGAACTCCGGCAGTGACCACGAATCTTGACCGCCTAGTACCAGAGGTTCCGCCCGGTTCTTGATCCTGCATCGCTGGTCTCGCTTTCTCGTTGGATCCGGGCTCAGCCTGCGGCGTAGAACAGGTTGATCAGCTGCGAGGAGACGCCGAGCGCAAGCGCGGCGGCGCACATTGTGGCGAGGACCTTCTGACCGGAGGCCTGGCGGCCGCCGTTGTTCGACATTGCGCCGAAGACCCAGCCGCCGATACCGGCGATCGCGCCCAGCAGGATCGCCCACAGGCTGTACTGGTAGCCCCAGTCGATGACTTTCTGCATCATCGACCCCCCAGGGATTCCGGTGGTGCTTGGGGTCCCGGACACCTGGGCCGACGCCGGCGCTACGGGGATCACGGTGATCATGAACCCGAGTGCGCTCGCGCTCACCCAACGCCAACTGGCCCTCACGCCGGTGTCGGCTTGCTTATTGCTTCGGTTTTGCATTGCTGTCTCCTTGTCGTGGGCGGAGCGTCTGCTCCAGCCGGTCACATACCCACAGACAGCGCCGAGACAACCAAGCGCCAACAAATCCCAGAAGTGTTCAAAAACCGGCGGCCGCCACCAGATCGGCGACGACCTGTCGCGCCGCCGGTACCGGCTCCGAACCGGCCATCCACACCGGCGGAAGAACCGCCCCGGCGTTGGGTCCGGTGGCGTTACCGGCCGCGACCGCGGTCCCTGCGGCCGATCCGTCAACGAACACGTTGTTCAGCACCGAGCCGGTACCGGTAGAGAACACGGCGATACCGGTGTTCGCCCACATCACATTCCCGACGATGGTCGCGGCCCCGGAGGTCATGACGGCGGGATCCGAGCCGACATCGCCAATGAAGTTGCCGACAACCGTCGCCGAACCTGACGAGTTGACCGCGGAATGCCCCGAGTCGACAAAAACGCTGTTGTTGACTTGGAGCTGCGACTGGCCATGGGTCCACACTGGGTGAGCTGACACCACCGTCATGGTCACATCGCTCAGCTGCGCCGCCGCGTCGTGAGCAACGACACCGAAACCAACCTGCGTGAACTCTGATCCGGTCACCACCACTGATCCGCCACCAACGGTGATCGCGTCACGGTCAATCCCGACAAAGTCGCTGTTCTGGACAACCAGATTCGTCGCATTAGCGCGGATTCCCTGGTGCCCGTCAGCGATTGTCACCGCGCTTATCGAAACCGACGACGGACCATCCAACCACAGCACGACTCCACCCGGATTCGTGAACTGTGCGGTCCCGCGATCAGGGCCCACCAACACCAACGGCGTCGTACCAGTAACCACCAACGGTCCGTACTCGCCCGCAGACAGCTCGATGACCTGACCCGGCTGGCGGCTGGCGATCGCCGCCTGCAGCGTGAACGGGTTCACCACTGCCCCACTGTTTCCTACCGGCTCATTGTCTTGCGGTTGCTGGTGCGGCCCGGACCCGTTCCCATTCTGGCTGTCCGATGGTTGCTGGTGTGGTCCGGACTCGTTCGTATTCTGGCTGTCGGCTGGTTGTTGGTGTGGTCCGGACCCGTTCGTATTGTCGGGGACCTGCCCGAACGGGACCCGGGTCGAAACCGGCGGCGACGACGCTTCAGTCGCAGCGGCGACCAGCGCCTGACTGAAGATGTTGCCGGTGGTCATCTCGAGAGGATTCTGCGAGCCCAGAGCGCCATTGGGTCCGTAAAGGTCGGTGATATGGATCTTCGGCGCGGTCGGTCGCGGCGTAGCGGTCGGCGGCGGCGGCCCGACAGTCCCGTTCTGGTCGCCTGCAGCACCGCCGGCGTAGTAGGCCAGATGCAGGTGGGTCTGATGAGCAGCGTCGGTGAAACCGAACGCTTCGGCCCACGGCGAACCCAGGCTGTCGGGGGTGATGCCGGTAAAGGAACCATCGAACCACCAGTCCGCCAGACGTCGAGCGCTGGCGTTGCCGGCGTGCACAATCTCACCGCCGACATGGGTGATATCGGCGGCTCGACCAAAGAAGTGGTTCGACATTTTGCAATCCGGGTAGGTTCCGGTGTTGCGCACACACGCCGCGTGTCCGGTGATGAACCATCCAACACACAGCTCGACCTGGGTTGCGGCGCCGCTCAACGCGGCAACAAGACGCGGGTCCACTCGCCCATCCTCAAGATCGGATCGGGCCCGATCCGCCAAGCACACGTTTGGATTCTCCAACAAGGCCTGGACGTCGTTGGACCACTCCCCTGCCCCGCCGCCGGTGCTGTAGAGCGCAGCGTTCTGGAGCACCGCTTCGACATATTCGTCCCACCCGTTGTAATGGCCTATCGCCGCCGCGACATCAGTGATCGATCCGCCCGACTGGTGACACAGATAGAACGCGGCGGACATCGCCGCGTCATAGATGTTTTGCGGGTCGACCACACCGTCGCCGTTCCCATCGGTCTGGGCCCAAATCAGGGTCCGAGGAATGAACTGCATCGGCCCGATCGCCTGTTCATAGGGCCCCTGCAGACCCCACATTCCGAGATATTGGCCGATTGGATAGGCCGAGGTGTTGTTCCCGAAGCCTGACCCGGACAGCTGCACACCGAACAGTGGCGGATGCAGCGTCCCGGCGTCATCGAAGACGCCTCCTTGGACGGCGCCGTGGTGGGACTCTTCTTGTCCGATCCCGGCCAGGATCGACCAGTCAAGCCCCTCGCAGGTGTCCGCGGCGAGCTGGTAGGCCTCCAGGGCCGGCGCAGGAATCTGTAGCCCGATCGCTGACACACCCTGCACATCTGCTTGGTGCTGGGCGCCGGCGACCACCGCCATCGCCGCCAGCACCACCGTGACCACTCCCCCGATCACCACGAACGCCTTGAACGTGACGAACGCGCCAATCAGACGCCATGTTCTGTGCTCGGCGTCGACGCCGTCGCGGTGTTCCATCACTGATGCCTTTCATTGAGACACCAGTGCTCAGACAGCCGACCAAAGCCAAACCGCCAACAAGAACGAAACGGACTATGTGCGCGTCGTGGACGCCGAACTCTCAAGCACCTCGCGGGGCCCGGTCGGCGGTTCGCACTCGAAGTGGGTTTCGAAGGTCGTTTCCCACGCGTTGAGTTCCCGGGTAGCGATCCCGGGTTCGCCGAGCTCAACATGGGCCTGGGTCTGCATGGCCATCAGCGCCGCGCTATAGGGCTCGACCGCCAAGCCACGCTGCGCGGCCTTCAGGGCGATATCCCAGCTGCCGGACTCGCCGGCGCGTCGGCACAACTCGAGCGCCACGTCAGTTACTCGCTGACGCAGTACTTCTCGAGGACGATCATTGGAATCGACCCACGCCCACGCCCGCCCTTCGGCCCCGGCCAGTGGCGTTGCCCGCACCAAATCAAGGGCCTCCTGGAGCGTTTCGATCTCTTCGGCGCCGCTGAGCTGGCGGGCATGGTTGGTCAGTCGTTCGAACTCTTCGAGATCGGACTCAACCTCGACCGAGATTCGGCTGCCGGCACCATCGACCAACGCTGCGCCGATCGCGTTGCGCAACTCGCGTTTGACCGCCCGCGCTCGGCTCGGTGACACCTCAGCATCAGGCCAAATGAACTTAACCATCTCCGAGAAGGTCACTGGCCGCTTCTTGAACACCAGTCCAGCAAGAAGCGCTCGGGCGAAGTTGCTGAGTTCAGTACCGGGATCGGTACCGCTGATTTCCACTGGGCCGAGCAGCTCGACCCGCACCCGACGCCGCACAAGCCGATTCGCGTAAGCAACCGCAAAGGCTCCGGTTTCCTCTTCAACCTCAGTGGTTGGGCTTTGGCCCCCACGAACGCCAACGTCTTGAGGATCAAGCCCAGCAATAACCGCCGACACCTGATCGGCGACCTCCGCCGGGTCGAAATCCACCCCCACAGCATCAGCCATCGCGGCCAGCGACATCTCCGCTCCCCCACTGCTGTGATCACCAGCCTCGTCGTCGTCAAGCTCGTCATCGCTCAACCCCTCACCACCAACATCACCATCACCATTGCCACTTGCAGCGGTGATCATCGGGCCAGCGAAGCGCTCACCATCTCCGCTCGACCCCTCAACGCCGGTTCCACCGTCGGTTTCGTCGCCGGTTTCGTCGGTTTCGTTGTTGGCTTCAAGGGCCAGTTCAGCGGCTGAGGGTTCGGTGTCGGGGTTCCCCATGTCTTCCAAGTGGTCTTCGGTCGAGGTCTGGACTACGACGTTGGCTCCCCCGCCGGACGCCGAAGCGGTCTGCTCGGTCAGTCCGAGCGACTTTGGACGTGAGTCAACCGCGGTCGCGAGCGCTCCGTTGAGCGCGGCGGCTTGCTCGCGGCCAAGCATTGCTGGTTGGAGGGTGAGGGCGCCGCCGAGCACATCGGCATTGAGCATCACGCCCATCTCGTCATCAAGAGTCGCGGTCCACGCGACATCAGGGGTGTTGATCCCTTCACCCAACACGATGAACGCAATCGGGTAGCGGCCCGGATTCGCGTCGACCTGCGCGATGACATCGCGGAGCTGGATCATCTCGGATTCCGCGCAGACCACAACCATGACTTCGGAGTTGTGGACCTCGCCACGGTGACACAGCATCGCCATCGAGTCGGTTCCCTCGCGCTCGTGGCTCTCGTCCACCAGCTCGAGGAGCTGTTCGATCTCGCCGAGGACTTCGCTCATCTCGAACGCTGGGACGCCAGCAACGGTCGCTTCGCCGGCTTCGCCGATTGCGCCCAGGCGCAGTAGCAGTTCACCGTCAAGGGGTCCGTACGCGAGATCGTGGATGATGGAGCGGAGATGGTCAGACCTCTGCATTGGTGTTCCGCCGCCGATGCCCAACACACCAGCCGCGGTCAGCGACAGGTAGGTGCCGTCGCCAATACCGACCAGCGGCGCGATCGCGTACGCCTCGCCGGTGTAGACCGGTTCGCCTCGCAGCACCCACACCGACTGGGTCTGGGATTCACTTGCATCCCACATGTTGGTATTGGTGGGGGGCGGAACGTGGCCATCGAAAGCGAACTCCATCTCACCGTCCGGTGATACTTGGGCGAGCATGACAGCTC
>Ga0114956_1004089_pt1 | contig 11161 bp, 10 predicted proteins | sample MaitaG_FD_87304 | JGI IMG/M metagenome (GOLD analysis project Ga0114956, IMG submission 87304) | Marine algal microbial communities from Maine, USA - Maine_Asex2 metaG | ecosystem: Host-associated > Algae > Red algae > Unclassified | place: Maine, USA | collected 2015-01-05 | reverse complement strand
ATGTTGAATATTGCGTAGATGAGATTGAGCCGACTGTTTTAGCAGTTACAGGCACAGGAACATTTGTTTGGGAAGCCAATGAAAGCCTTGACACTACTGACCCTAAAAATCCAATAGCAACGCCTACTATTTCGACAACTTATTATGTTTTGTTAGTTGATTCTTTAGGGTGTATTAGTTCGGATTCTATTTTAATTGATATCAAAAATTGCGATCCAGGTTCAAGCGATAACTTATCATTTTATAATGCTATTACACCAAATGACGATGGCAGGAATGAAAGGTGGTTAATTAATGGAATTGAAAACTACCCTGATAATACATTAAGCATCTATAATAGATGGGGAGCAACTTTAAATACTTATAAGCCTTATACAAATGCAGATGCTTGGACAGGTAGAAATGATGCAAACGAAAAGCTGCCAGATGGTACTTACTATTATATGCTTGACTTAAATGTTGACACTTTAATAAATCCGATAAGAACTGGTACGATAACCATAATTAGATAAATATAAGGAAGTTGATAACATCAACTTCCTTGTATAATATTTTTATAATTATTAAATTAATGAACAACTAAGCGTTGGCTAATTTGATAATCTTTACATTGAAATTGAACTACATAAATACCTGCGTTTAATGCTGCAGTTTGTACCAAAACATTGTTAATTCCTACTCTTGATTTATTTTGAATAGTGCTAATTAATTTACCATTTATATCCATTAAGTGGATTTGATAATCCATTGCTTCATCAATTTTAAAGCCTAATTGAGCGTAAGTTTGAGTTGGGTTTGGTGCTAAGCTATACACTTCAATACCTGTTTGGTTAATTTCATCGGCAACACCAACAAAAATATTTCCTCCATTATCTGTATAACGTTTACGCCATTCTTGATAGTACAAATTAGCTATATTGGCATCGTGAATTATTAATGTGTTTTCGTCATTACTAAACTGCGCACTGTTTGACCAATTGTGTGAGCCAGTTAAAACCAAAGGATCTGCTGCATCCCCTTTTTGAGGATCAACAATCATATATTTATGATGTAATATACTTGGCTGATTATCTACCTTCCAAGCATCACCAACTTCATCAGCAATAACATCAAAAGCAAATTGTGCATCATCGCTACTAACTGCATCAACCATACCAGCTACAAAAATTTGATCTTCTGTAATTTTATCTGCTATTTCAAATGAAATTCCGAAACGTGTTTGAGTTAATAAAGCAACATACAAATCATAGTCAGCCGAATTTATCATTTCTTTAATAACACTTTCAGTATCATCACTCGGACTAAAATATAAATCCATTGGAATACCGCCTATATTAAATTTTTGTGGCGTGTTGAATGATTTTTCTGGTCCAAAAACATTATCCTCAAACATTTCATTAAACTCAATTTCATAAGCTATAGCTAAACTCTGATCTTGAATAATTAGCATATTGTTTGGGTCTTCATTTAGCTGTCCGTCTGTCCAGTTTGTTGAACCCGTAATAATTATTGGCTCATTAGGGTTGCTTGAATGAGCATCTACAATCATAAATTTATTGTGCATAATGCCGTAAAAACCACCACTTGGTGCTTCACCATCTGGGCTTTGTCTTTTGTTGCTACCAACTTGTATCGCATTATAATTTCCATCAGAAACATCTTTATTTGCTACTACTCTAACTTGTACACCATTGTTGTGTGCAGCATTAATGGCATCAATTATTCCATTCTGGTTATCTAAATTATAAATTGCAATATCTAAAGTTGATTGTGCACTATTGATATAATGTATTACGGTATCAGCAATTGCATTATTTACATAAATAGCAAATTCATCTTCTGCAACAGAATTATCTACTGGTTGATTAAATAAAACTTGCACATTGCCTGTACTTAATGAAGCAGTCATCATTGCCTGAACGCCAGCTTCGCTTGCAGTACCAGAAGCACTTACTGAACTTGCTTGAACATAATATACAGTTGCAGGTGATAAGTTGGTTAAAGTTACACAATGACTGGTAGCCAATGCAGCATCACTAACTTCAGCCAGTAAGTTATCAGGGTTTGGTGCATAATTTATTACAGTATTACCTTCATTTACAGTTTCAAAACAAACATCAAATGAATTAGGGGTAATATTTGTTTGAGTTGGCGTAGTTAAAAATACTGGCGCGCCACCTATAAATGCAAAATCATCTATACTTCTTGGCTGCAATTGATAGCCTTCTGTTGGGTTATCATCATTATTGAATTGACCCATTATTCCTGTTATTGATAAATTTTCTGAAGGAATTGGAGTGCCCGCAATATCAACATTTCCCCACACCCTTAATTGTTGTTGAGTGCTACCATCAGTTATTAAATAATTATCACTACCAGTATTAAAACTTCCTGCATCTACAAAACTTACATTATCAAATTTAACTAGCATACCTTCAAACGTTTCTGTAAATCCATTTGCAATTGCATTAAATGCTAATGGTATTGGCAAGTCATTGTTTTCAGATATTAAGCTGACTGCGGTTAAATCAACTATTTCGGTTAGCTGATTGAATATAGTTATGCTTCCAGTTAACTCAACTTCATCACCCAAATTAAAATCTTGCATATCAGGACTGTAAACAGCAATACCAGCTGTTTCATCTTGTATGTATCTTAATGAGGAGTTAAACTGAGCATCGCAAGTAACAATACCTCTTACTGTTACTACAGCATCTTCACCCATAGTTTTTGCATCTGCAATATCTATTTGTGCATTGCAAATACTTACTAATAGCAAAAGTGCTACTAAAATGTAATTATGTTTCATGTTGTTATATTTCTGCCTGCAAGATAAGCTTAATTGCTTTTTATAAGCAGCGTTTTAGATTACAATTATGTTAATTGTCGGTGATTTTTAATTTTTCAATTGCTAACCTACAAGCTGCATTTTCTGCCGACTTTTTATTTGGTCCTTCACCAATTGATATGTGTTTTTCGTTAACGCTTAATTCAGTTTTAAAAATACGGTGCGTTTTAAAATCTTGCTCACTAATTATTCTAAACTTAATTAATGCATTATTTTTTTGCGACCACTCTACAATTCTACTTTTATAATTTAGCTCTGTATTAGCTATTTTTGATAAATCTATATGTGGAACTATCATTTTTTTAATTACAAAATTTCTGGCTGCTTTAAAACCAGCATCTAAGTAAATTGCACCAATAAGTGCTTCAAGCGCATTACCTAAAATTGATGATGAACCTGTAATTACTATATTGTTATGGCTTAGTAATTCTTGAATGCCAATGGCACGTGCAATTCGTCCAAGCTTTTTTCTACTTACAATTTTGGCCCTTGTTTCGGTTAAAAATCCTTCAGGCTTTTTGGGGAATCTGCTAAAAAGCACTTCTGATATCACCGAATCTAAAATAGCATCGCCTAAATATTCCAATCTCTCATTATTCATTGTTACATCGCCACTTAAAGAGCTATGCAAAAATGCTTGTTTATAAATTGATTCATTTGCTGGTACAAAGCCAACTAAATGAGATAATTTATTTACAAATTCTCTGTCTTTCGGAAATAATTTATTATAAAATCTTTTTAGAAATAGCAACTTAATTAACTTTCATATTTTTTCAAAACTATACAGGCATTGTGCCCACCAAAACCAAAAGTATTGCTTAATGCATAGTTAACTTCTCGTTCTTGTGCCTTGTTAAAGGTAAAATTTAATTTTGAATCAATATTAGGATCGCTTTCTTCAAAGTTAATTGTAGGCGGTATAATACTTTTGTTTATAGCCATTAAAAGTGCCAAAGCTTCAATTGCGCCTGCTGCACCCAATAAATGGCCAGTCATTGATTTTGTTGAACTGATGTTTAAATTATAAGCATCTTGGCCAAAAACCTTTTGTATCGCTTTTGTTTCTGCTATATCTCCTAAAGGAGTTGAAGTGCCGTGAACATTAATATAATCAATATCAGCTGGTTTAATGTTGGCATCTTCTAATGCTAAGCGCATTACTTCAGAAGCACCAGTTCCATCAGGGTGTGGTGCAGTAATATGATGTGCATCAGCAGTTAAGCCTGAGCCAACTACTTCGGCATAAATTGTAGCTCCTCTATTTTTAGCATGTTCTAATTCTTCTAAAATTAAACATCCTGCTCCTTCGCCTAATACAAATCCATCTCTATTTACATCAAATGGTTTTGAAGCTGTTACAGCATTATCATTATTTGGTGAAAGGGCTTTCATAGCACTAAAACCACCCATCGAAGCTGCATTAACGGATCCTTCCGAACCACCAGCAACAATTGCATCTGCTTTATTTAATTGAATATACATATAAGCATCAATTAAAGCATTTGTTGCAGAAGCACAGGCAGACACAGTTGCAAAATTTGGACCCATAAATCCATGACGTATTGAAATGTGACCTGGCACAATATCAATTATCATTTTTGGAACAAAAAATGGGTTGAAACGAGGTTTAAAACCACCTTGAGTATAATCAATTATTTGGTCTTGAAAAGAACATATTCCTCCTATTCCAGAACCCCAAACAACGCCAATTCTGCTTTTGTTTATTGAATCAGAAAAATTAGCATCTGCAATAGCTTGATCTGCAGCTACAATTCCAAACTGTGCAAATAAGTCTAATTTTCTTGCCTCTTTGCGGTCAAAATAATCTTCAGAATTAAAGTCTTTTACTTCGCAAGCAAAAGTTGTTCTAAAAAGAGAAGCATCAAAACGTGTAACGGGTGCAGCTCCACTAACTCCTTTTTCAAGGTTGCTCCAATATTCTTCAACTGAATTGCCTAGCGGAGTAATTGCACCAAGTCCAGTAACAACAACTCTTTTCAAGGTCATATTATAATACTATTTTTTGTTTTCTTCTAAGTAGCTAACTGCTTGACCAACAGTAGTTATAGTTTCTGCTTGTTCATCAGGTATTGAAAGATCAAATTCTCTTTCAAACTCCATGATTAACTCTACAGTATCTAAAGAATCTGCACCTAAATCATTTGTAAAACTAGCTTCTGGTGTAACTTCATTTTCATCTACACCTAATTTATCTACAATAATTTTTTTAACTCTAAGTGCTATATCAGACATAATTTTTAATTTTAATTTATATTAATATGAAAACTTTGATTTTCGCAAGCAAATGTAATGTTTTTTATTATTATAAAATCCCCATCTTAGCTAAATAATATACACTTTTTTTCCGATAGATGCCAAAATTAAGCCTCGATATTGAATATGAAATAGATTTTAAAATATTTGGTATCGTAACACCTTCTCAAGATTTTAAGTTTGCTCATTATTTAAATGATAAACTTAAGCTATCACTTAAGCGTATTAAGGATAGAGAAATATTTGATAATAAATCAGATATATTTCAATTTTTTAAACAATTTCATTTTATTGATAAACTCGATAAAATTGATTATTATTTAATAAAAAATAAAAATTTGAGCAGCTATTGCTTACCAGAATTTAATATAATGGATTATTTGTTGTTGATTACAGGCGAAAAATATTCTAATCAAGATAAAGACTTAAAACAAAAGCTTGCTGAAATTAAAACGGTTTCATCAGTTTTACAAATACAACCTAAACAAGTAAAAAACGTAGAAAATATTTTAATTGATGAATGTAACTTTTAATAGAACGAAAATTGTTGCAACACTTGGCCCTAGCAGTGTTGATGAAAAAATGATGCGCAAGCTAATTGAAACTGGGGTAGATGTATTTCGTTTAAACTTTTCGCACGGTGAACATGAAGATAAGCAAAAAGCTATTGAGCAGATTAATAGAATAAATGAAGACTTAACTTCAAAAGTTGCCATTTTGTGTGATTTACAGGGTCCGAAAATTCGATTAGGTGATATTGAAGGGGAAGGAGTAATGATTGAATCTGGTAAAGAAATTTCAATTACAAATCAACAAAGCATAAGTAGTAATAAGCAGCTTTATGTTAATTATGAACCTTTACCAAGTGAAGTAAAAATTGGAGATAGGATTTTAATTGACGATGGAAAATTAGAATTAAAAGTTTTACGCTCTGATGGTAAAAATAAAGTAATTGCCGAAATTATATATGGTGGAATAGTTAAATCACGAAAAGGCGTTAACCTGCCTGATACAAGCCTATCTGTACCTTCATTAACTGAAAAAGATAAAATTGATTTAACTTTTATTTTAACGCAAGATATTGATTGGATAGCCCTTTCATTTGTTAGATATGCTGATGATATTATTGAATTGAAAAAATTAATTGATAAAAAAAATCATCCAGCTAAAGTAATTGCTAAAATTGAAAAACCAGAAGCACTAACAAACATTAAAGGGATAATACAAGAAACTGATGGAGTGATGGTTGCCAGAGGAGACTTAGGTGTTGAGGTAGCAGGTGAACGTGTACCATTAATTCAAAAAGATATTGTTAAGCGATGTTTAAAAGCAGCAAAGCCTGTAATTATTGCAACGCAAATGATGGAAAGCATGATTGAAAACCCGAAACCAACTCGTGCTGAAATTAATGATGTAGCCAATGCCGTTTTAGATGGTGCTGATGCTGTTATGCTAAGCGGAGAAACTGCTGTAGGAGATTATCCTGTTGAAGTAATTAATCACGTTGTTAAAATTTTAGACAGAATTGAATCGAAAGGTAGAATTTATAATAAGCAAATAAAAATATCTAAAACTTCAGATTCACTAATTTCAGATGCAATTTGCCATAATGCAAGTATTATGGCTAATGAATTAATGGCAAAAGCTATTGTAGGCATGACCTTTTCAGGTTATACCGCTTACAGAATTTCAAGTCATCGACCAAGAGCATCTATTTTTATATTTACAGCTAATAAAAAAATTCTTAGAACATTGAATCTTGTTTGGGGTGTAAGGGTTTTCCATTATGATAAATTTGTTTCAACCGACGAAACAGTACTTGATATTAAACAAATATTAAAAGAAAGTGGATATTTGCGCAAAGGTGATGTAATGGTAAATTTAGGTAGCATGCCTATAAAAGAAAAAGGAAAAACTAACATGATAAGAGTTAGTATAATCAGTTAAAAAAACATTAAATGAATATAAAATTATTAAAAGCAATTTGCGAAACCGCTGGAACATCAGGTTTCGAATCAAGAATTAGAAATCTAATTATTGAAGAAGTAAAAGATATTTGTGATGAAGTATCTGTTGATGGAATAGGAAATGTAATTGCCTTAAAAAAAGGGAGTGGCGACAAAAAAATTATTTCAACCGCACACATGGATGAAATTGGATTTATGGTAAAACATATTGACGACAATGGTTTTATAAGAGTAAATACAATTGGCGGTTTCGACCCGAAAACACTTACTGCACAACGTGTTATGATACACGGAAAAAAAGATATTGTTGGTGTTTTTGGAAGCAAACCAATTCATATTATGACTCCAGAAGAGCGTGGTAAAAACATGGCAATTGATGATTACTATATTGAAACAGGCCACACAGCTGAGCAAGTAAAAGAACTAATACAAGTTGGAGATCCTATTACTAGGCATCAATCACTAATTGAAATGGGAGATTGTATTAACAGTAAATCTTTAGATAACAGAATTTCTGTTTACATTTTGATTGAAGCATTACGGCAATTAAAAACTCCTCCACACGATTTTTATGCTGTATTTACCGTGCAAGAAGAAGTTGGATTAAGAGGTGCTATAATTGCAGGGCATCATATTAGTCCTGATTTTTGTATTAATTTAGATACTACTATTGCATTTGATGGACCAGGTTCAAAAGAAGAAGAAAAGATAACTAAGCTTGGTGAAGGTACGGGTATAAAAATGATGGACTCAAGTGTAATTTGTGATTACAGAATGGTTGATTTTATGCGTAAAGTTGCCAACGATAATAAAATTAAATGGCAAGCTGAAATTTTAACAAGAGGCGGAACAGATACAGGTGGTATTCAACGTATGGCTATGGATGGTGCAATTTGCGGAGCCATTTCAATTCCAACAAGAAACATACATCAATCTGTTGAAATGGTAAATAAGGCTGATGTTAAAGCTTCTATTGACTTAACCGTTGCTTGTGTAAATGCCATTGGCGATTATGATTGGGCGCATAAATAGATTGTAATTATCTACGCCTTTTTGTTGTGTATTCTATAAGTTGTTTTAAGCCAGTACGAGCATCGTTATCAGGAAACTGCATAAGTATATCATCAGCTTCTTTTTCAGAGGCACGCATGGCTTTTTGAGCATATTCAATGCCGCCACTTTGTAAAACATATTCAATAATTTCAGCAACTTTTTGTTTGTTCTCGTTATATTTTTTTATAGTTTTTTTCAGCCATCTTCTTTTTTCTGAAGTAGCGTGGCGTAAAGCATAAATCACAGGTAAGGTTAATTTCTTTTCTTTTATATCTATACCAGTCGGCTTGCCAATTCCCTCTTCCGAACCAAAATCAAATAAATCATCTCTTATTTGAAAAGCCATGCCTAACTTTTCGCCAAACAAGCTTGCTTTTTCAATTAAGCCTTCATCTTTTGTAACTGAGGCTACTCCAATTGAACATGCTGAGCTTATTAAAGAAGCTGTTTTTTGCCTAATTATGGTGTAATAATCTTCTTCAGTAATGTTTAGTAATCTTGCTTTTTCAATTTGCAATAACTCACCTTCACTCATTTCACGTACCGTGTTCGACATTATTTGAAGCAATTTAAACTCGCCATTATCTACCGAAATTAAAAGTCCTTTACTCAGCAAATAATCACCAACCAAAACGGCAATTTTATTTTTCCATAAAGCATTTACTGAAAAGAAGCCTCTTCTTTCTGAGCTATCATCAACTACATCATCATGCACTAAAGTAGCGGTGTGCAACAATTCAATCATTGCAGCGCCATTGTAAGTTGAATCGTTTATTTTACCCATCATTTTAGCACAGAAAAAAACAAACATCGGTCGCATTTGTTTTCCTTTTCGTTTTACTATATAATGAGTAATTCTGTCGAGCAAAGGCGTGTTACTCTTCATCGATTGTCTGAATCTTTTTTCAAATTCATCCAACTCAGACTCAATAGGTGCTTTTATTTGTTTTAACGATACAGACATAATTCTAATCGAAGCAATCTTTTACTTTTAAAATAAAGCCACGATAATAACAATTGGTTCAAATATAGAAATAATAAAATCGTTGAAATTAAACAGCTTTGCAATTTTAATTATGAATGCAATAAATAACTATAAAATTAAAGGAAGTACTGGCAAACCTTTTTTGTTAGATGTACATACACCTGCTTTGCCTGGCACCTATCCTGTAGTAATATTTTGCCACGGTTTTAAAGGCTTTAAAGATTTTGGTGCATTTAATTTAGTAGCAGAAAAAATGGCTGCTGCCGGCTTTATTTTTGTTAAATTTAATTTTTCATTAAATGGAACAACTATAGATAAACCAACTGAATTTGAAGATTTAGAAGCTTTCAGTAATAATAATTATAGCATTGAACTAAATGATTTAGGCATAGTATTAGATTGGTTATTTGAACAGAGCAATGAAAATGAAGTAATTGCCGATTTAAACCAAATAAATATTATCGGTCATAGTAGAGGCGGAAGTATTGTGTTGTTAAAATCAGCTGAAGACTATCGCATTCATAAAGTTTGTACTTGGGCTGCTGTAAATGATTTAGGCTATAAATGGAATGATGAAGTAAAAGCCCAATGGAAGCAAAATGAAGTTCTTGATGTTTTAAATGGAAGAACAAAACAAATAATGCCAATTAAATATCAACTTTGTGAAAATTATTTTAATAATTTAAATAGATTGCATATTCCAACTTTAGCGAAAAATATAACACAACCAACTATAATAATTCACGGTACAAATGATGAAGTTGTTACTATTGCACAAGCAGAAAAACTAAATGAATGGATACCAAATAGTGAATTAATGAAATTGGTAGATGCAAATCATACTTTTGGCTCAAAACACCCTTGGGAAGAAAAAAAATTACCAGAAGATTTAGAACGTGTTTGCAATGCAAGCATAGACTTTTTTAAAAATTAAAATACAGTAAATCAATTAATAAATAGTTTATGAAATTTAATCAATTTTCAATATTAGTAATGCTGTTTGCAGTGGTTTGTACGTTTACAGCTTGTAAAGAAGATAATAGCATCAACATATTTTCAATAGAAGATGACAAACAATTAGGGCAACAATTAGCAGACGAAATTGCTTCGGACCCAGCGACCTATCCCGTTTTAAGTGAAGCAGATTATCCTGAAGCTTATGGACATCTTTATAGAATTAGAGATGAGATTTTAAACAGCAATGGCATCATTTATAAAGATGAATTTACTTGGGAAACCAAAATTATATATGATGATGAAACTTTAAATGCATTTGCAGGACCTGGAGGCCACATTTACGTCTATACTGGATTAATAAAATTTTTGGAATCAGAAGATCATTTTGCGGGTGTTTTGGGTCACGAAATTGCACACGCTGATCGTCGCCATGTAACAGATCAATTAACCACTACTTATGGATTAACTTTTTTATTGGATATTTTATTAGGAGACAATCAAGGTACAATTACAGATGTAGCAGCAGGTTTAGCAAGTCTATCTTTCAGCAGAGGAAAAGAAAAAGAAGCAGACGAATATTCAGTGATATACCTTTGCGATACAGAATGGAAAGCAAATGGTGCAGGTGGCTTTTTCCAAAAATTGATTGATTTAGGTCAAGGCGGAGGAACCCCAGCATTTTTAAGCACACACCCAAACCCTGATAATAGAGTTGAAGCTATTAATGAAAAAGATGTCGAGCTAATGTGCCCAGAAGGTGGCGATTTTGTAACTCGCTATCAAGATTTTAAGAATAGTTTACCTTAAATAAGAAATTCAAACAATATATATTTGTAAAGGCTATCTGTAAAAAGATGGCCTTTTTTTTATTGTATAAACATATCTGTCTATTTTCTGTTAAAGAGTTATATTGAAAAATAATATTTTAAAAAACAATAATTTCAATTGGTGAAATCTTTGGCTTCATTTGATACTGCAGAAAATGATCCAGATATAGATCGGTTTATGATAAGGTTAGGTGTTGGTTATTTTGATTAATTATGATGAAAAAAATAATATTTTGTTTAGCATTTTTTT
>Ga0114956_1004086_pt1 | contig 11176 bp, 13 predicted proteins | sample MaitaG_FD_87304 | JGI IMG/M metagenome (GOLD analysis project Ga0114956, IMG submission 87304) | Marine algal microbial communities from Maine, USA - Maine_Asex2 metaG | ecosystem: Host-associated > Algae > Red algae > Unclassified | place: Maine, USA | collected 2015-01-05 | reverse complement strand
AGCGCCATACATCAACTACACGACCAGGCGATTATGCACAGGCTGTGATGGACCTTGGCGCCACGATCTGCACGCCAAAAAATCCTGCGTGTGGAATTTGCCCTGTGATGGATCACTGCGATTCCCGTAAAGCAGGAACTCAAACGGAACTACCCAAGAAGACGCCGAAAAAGCCCAAACCAACACGCCACGGCATTGCCTATATTGCACGACGTGCAGATGGTGCCTGGTTGCTGGAAACACGTCCCGACAAAGGGTTGCTTGGTGGTATGCTCGGGTGGCCCACGACCGACTGGAATGCAGATCCTGAGATAGCGGTCCCTATGGATGCCGATTGGCTCGAACTCAATGAACAGGCGCTTCACACGTTCACGCACTTTCATCTTATCCTCAGGGTTCAAACCGCTTTGTTGCCGCAAGACGCGTCACCGAACCGTGGACAATTCATCCCCGCAGACCGCTTTGACGCTAAAGCCCTGCCAACCGTGATGCAAAAGGCCTACACATTGGCCCAAGCGACGTTACGACGTGTTTGAGCAATCGTCTGGACGGTCTATGTTAAGCTTAAACAGGAGATCGTCATGACATCCTTTCCCATTGTGTCCCGCACCACCATGGCCCAAATCAGCCGCGCCGCACCATTCTGGTTGTCGCTGGCGCTGATTCCGCTTGCGTGGGTCCAAGCGGTCTTTGGCGGTTGGACGCTAGTCTTAATGCCCTTTGCCACATGGTATTTGTTTTCAGCTGTCGATGCGCTGGCCGGAACCTACACAAGCAACGCGGATCTTGAGACCAGCGAAGACGAGCTGTTTTGGTATCGTGCAATCACGATCATCTGGGCACCAACACAATTTGTCACCCTGTTCGGCGTGCTATGGTACGTCACATCATCCGGTCATCTATCTGGTTGGGAAATGGTCGCGCTATTTTTTGGCATCGGCGTCATGTCGGGCACAATCGGCATCACCTACGCGCACGAATTAGCCCATCAAAAACCAAAATTTGAACGCTGGTTGGCTGATATCCTGCTGGCAATGGTTCTGTATTCCCATTTCCGCAGCGAACATCTGTTGGTGCATCACCGCTATGTCGGCACACCTCGCGATCCGGTGACAGCACGTTATAACGAAGGCTTCCACCGCTATTTCCCACGTGTCTTACACCAGCAACCAGTGTCCGCTTTCAATGCCGAGGCTGCCATGCTTGCACGCAAGAATCTTCCTTGGCACGACCGTAGCAACCCATTCTGGCGGTATGCAGCTTTGCAGGTTGGGTTCTTAATGTTGGCTGCATGGATCGGCGGATTTGCCGGACTTGGATTGTTCGTTGTGCAAGCGGTTGTCGCGATGTGGCAGCTTGAATTGGTAAATTACGTTGAACACTACGGGCTGACCCGCAAACATTTGGGCGATGGTAAATATGAACATGTCCTGCCGCGTCATTCCTGGAACGCCACCCATAAAGCCTCCAACTGGTTGTTGATTAATTTGCAACGCCATTCGGACCATCACTATAAACCGGACCGACGCTTTCCATTGTTGCAAACTTATGGCGAAGACGACGCGCCGCAACTGCCCTATGGTTATCCGATCATGACGATGGTCGCATCCATTCCACCGCTTTGGCGGCGTATGATGAACCCACGCGTGCGCGCTTGGCGGAAAAAATATTATCCCGAGATTGAGGATTGGACGCCTTATAAAGAAGCCACAAACCCACTGCCGCGCTAGGAAGAATTTCGGCGCTGTCCACTGACCCACGCCCAACTGGATGTGCACATATCGGCAAGACTGCGTGTCGCCGTAAAACCTAGCTTCTCTTTGGCAGCGTCCGGCTGTGCCGTCAGAACGGCAACATCCCCATCGCGGCGTGGCATGATGGTGTAGGGTAATTCTTTGCCGCAGGCCGCTGAATAGGCATTTAACACATCCAAAACAGATGACCCCTCGCCAGTTCCAAGATTAAGCGTGTGGCTTTCCCCCGTGTCGATCAACGCCTTGAGGGACAACACGTGCCCGTCCGCCAGATCCTCGACGTGGATATAATCGCGCACGCCGGTCCCGTCTGGCGTGCCGTAGCCATCGCCGAATACGCCAAGCTCTGCCAACTCTCCCGTCGCGACCTTGGCAATATATGGAACGAGATTGTTGGGTATATCATCGGGATCTTCACCGATCATCGCAGATTTATGCGCGCCGACAGGGTTGAAATAACGCAGAATGCCAACGGCCCAATCATATGGCAGTTGCTCTAATATCTGTTCACCTGCGATCTTCGTATAGGCATATGGCGACGTGTACGTACGCGCATGACCTTCGGGTATAGGTTGGATATTGGTGTCACCGTACACCGTCGCGGAGGATGAAAACACGATCCGGCGCACATTCGCCGCGTCCATTGCAGCCAGCAGATTTAACAACCCACCGACATTTGTGTGCATGTAATCAAGCGGTTTACGAACGCTTTCACCAACGGCCTTTTTCGCCGCAAAATGGATCACACCGTCAATATTGTGGGCGGCAAAAATATCGTCAAGGACATCACGGTTTAGAACATTACCATCGTAGGCCACGACTTCACCGCCAGAGATATCTTTTAAACGGGCTGGCACATCTTGTTTGGCGTTGGAAAAGTTATCGAGGATTACGACTTCGAACCCGGCTTCTACTAAAGCCAGATATGTATGCGACCCGATATAACCCGCACCGCCTGTGAGTAGAATTTTCGCCATTATTGCCCTCGTCAATTCGCGCCTCTTATGGCTTGAAAAACCATCAACGTCACGGGGGAACTAAAACAGAAAAAACCCCCGTCAGGTCTTGAGGACCGACGGGGGATAAGTGGTGCTACGGCGAGTAGGCCGTGGCACAGGCGGTAAACTTGGAATTTCTAAAATCGAAATGTTTTAATTGGCCCGCATTTCAGAGCGGATTTGCTGGCGCAACAAATCAATAGAGACTTTTTTGCCATCGCGACGGAAGTGCCAATACGTCCAGCCATTACAACTTGGCGCTTTTTCACACGCAGCACCAACTTGGTGTATCGACCCTTTTGCATCAGCGCCAATCAGCGTGCCATCTGCACGGACTTTAGCCTTGTGGCGACCATTCATGCTCCACAACTCTTCACCAGGACGCAACATGCCGCGTTCCACGATCTGACCAAATGGTACGCGCGGTTCGGCTCGTTTCGATTGTGACACTTCAAGCGCCTCACCATCGAATTTGCGGATTTTTGCCAAACGTTTTTCAGCAACGGTGCGATATTCAGCCTCGCGTTCGATACCAATGTAATCACGGCCCAGCATTTTGGCGACAGCACCCGTTGTGCCCGTGCCAAAGAACGGATCAAGCACAACATCACCGGGGTTTGTGGACCCGATCAACACGCGGTGCAGCAGGCTTTCAGGTTTTTGTGTCGGGTGGGCTTTGTCGCCTTGGTCGTTTTTCAAACGTTCATGTCCTGTACAAATCGGAAGCACCCAATCGCTGCGCATCTGGGTCCCTTCGTTAAGCGCTTTTAGCGCTTCGTAGTTAAAAGTTGGTTTCGACTTTTCAGTCTTAGAGACCCAAATCATCGTCTCGTGTGCATTGGTCAGACGCATGCCGCGAAAGTTCGGCATTGGATTAGATTTGCGCCAGATCACGTCATTCAAAATCCAGAACCCTTGGTTCTGCAACTCAGTGCCCATGCGGAACACGTTATGATAGGAACCGATAACCCACATCGCGCCATTTGGTTTCAGGATACGACGCGCCGCCGCCATCCAAGCGTGTGTAAATTCATCGTATTTCTTGAAACTTTCAAACTGGTCCCAATGGTCATCAACCGCGTCGACTTTGGAATTGTCGGGTCGGTGCAATTCACCCTTCAACTGAAGGTTATAGGGCGGGTCTGCAAAGATCAGATCAACGCTGCATTCTGGCAGGCTGTTCATGATATCAATGCAGTCACCGTCAAGGATACTGTTAAGCGGCAATGCTGGCGCATCTACCGCGTTGTTTTTCTTTGTCATCGTTTGCCTCTGTCCCGGCGGATTGTTCCGCTCATTGGTTGGTCCCAATGTGAGTCAAAGGCGATTCGCAGTCAAAAACTTTATTGAATCAAAGGGTTAGAAAATAGTCTTGTCACAACATATTGTGGATAGGTTTGAATGACCGTCTATGGTGTGGGGTTACCCCAAGATTTTGAAGTGCAGATATGTGGCTTTTCGACCCATATCCGGCATTCGTGTCCCACCCATAACCCGGATACTGTTGCGCCAACTCCACCATGATCCGGTCGCGACACAATTTGGCCATAATTGAGGCCGCTGAAATCGACAAACTTCGCGCATCGCCCTTGATGATTGTGGTTGCCGGAATGATCAAACCGCGTGGAATCATATTTCCGTCGATCAACGCGTGACCAACATGATCCAATCCAGCAATCGCGCGTTCCATTGCAAGGTGGCTGGCACGTAGAATGTTGATCTCGTCGATTTCTTCGACAGTGGCGTGAGCAATGGAAACCTGCGCCGTTGCTAAAATCAGCGGCTCCAATGCTTCGCGTTTTTTCTTGGACAGCGCTTTGCTGTCATTCAACCCGTTAGGAATGTTCTTGGGATCAAGGATCACGGCGGCGGCCGTCACAGGGCCAGCCAAAGGCCCGCGTCCGACTTCGTCAACGCCCGCAATGTGCAACACACCACGGGCAGTCAAATCTTGCTCAAAGGTAAAGTCTGGTCCGTTCATCCGCTTGGTCAATCAGACCTACGGGGCAACCGCAAGGATCACAGCCAGAAAGACGCTGCGATGCTGCGGCCACGTGTGTAAGTGTCAGTGGCAGGCGCTTTAACAGATTTTGCTTTCACAACCGGCTGCACTTTGGCCTCACGGCGTTTGGCGGGCTTTGCGGATTGGAACTTGGCGGTCAAACGGTCTTGGATCATGGGATCGTTCCCTCAATTGATTGTTGAACCTAACATAAGTCGCTGACCGCGTGGGGTTAGTGGCTTCTAAACAACCCCGCCATGCAAATTCTGCACAACCATCAATACAAAAGAGGCAGGGGGTCATGTCCTCCCCCCTGCCTCTGATCAGGGACCACTTGGGGTGGTCGCCTTATATCCGCGCCGGCGTTAATGCCGGGTTGTGCGGAACCCTTGGTTACGCATGCAGCGCGCACGGTACCCTTGACGACGTTGACCGTTCTCATTGCGCACACGGACGTGGCATGCTTCTGGCAAACGGTTCGGATGATTGTAGTTATTGGTAAGACAGCGCTGTCCGAACATACGGATCGTGTTTCCATTCCGGCGCGTCACGTTGCGAATACAATCCACAGGCAACACACGCCAGTCTCGGGTTATAGTCGGCTGCGGCGCTGGCGCAGGGGCAGGGGCGGCATCATTATTCCGATTATTATGAACAACTGCGCCAATAAACAGCAACGCCAGAATACCCGCGAGAGCGTCTTCTTCGGACATACCTGCACGTGCGCTATTCGGGGCCATACTTGTAAAAGCAAGAGATGCGGCAAGTACGCCAGCGGTGAGTGTCTTTATAAACATCATCATATCCTTTCGGTGACGCCGGACAGCATGCCGGCTCGGTTTGGATTGACGATGGGCGTTTGGATCTGTGACGCTCAATAGCAGCGGCGTGTTATGTAGTATCAAAGACCGCCTGAGAGATGGATATTGAATAACATCCATAGCATTGTCATGTTCACATCATGAAACGCATCATCCCCCTCACTCTAACGATTCTGGTTTTATCCAACGCTGCACAGGCTGCCTGTTATGCAGACTATAAAGCCAAGCGTGACGACCCCCTCCGCCTGCAGTACGGTATTGCCGAGATTATGGGTGCCTGTAATATCGATGGGGCAACCGTTGAATTGGCACCGCGCCTTGCTGCGGACGACTGGCAGCTGTTAAGCATCGAAGGCGTCTTTGACGACACCGGACTTGAGGAGAAACAGGACAGTGCAGGAGACTACTACCTCCGCTATTGAAGCGCGTCAGACAGGCAATCGTATTGTCGTCGTCGGAATCGCAGCCATCGTGGTCATATTGGCAACGGCGGCTGTTTTGCTGTTTTTAAACCTGCCGGATGCGAACGCATTTAACGCGCGGGTAGAAACGCTGTTCATTGAAAATGCCTCGTTAACGGGACAGGCCGAAATCAAACTGCTGGAAATTCTGGCTCAGTCCGGCACCGCGTTTTCCGCGACGCTAGACAGCTACCGTTTTGTGATTTTCGTGCTGCTGGTCTTTGCGACCGCACTGCTGGTCGCCGCCGTCGCATTCCTGGTGATGCTGATCGCAATGAACCGCCGGATGGGTCAGATTGAACGCAAAGGTATTGAAGTAAATTCGCTGTTGATTTCACGCGATCAAAACATGGTCTACCTCAATAACTTTGAATTCAAGTTGACGGACGCGGCGATTGAAACGCTGTCTGTTCTTGCTGAAGCCCGCATGGATGACGAAGTTCTGTCCGGTGCAGAAATTGAAGGTGTTATCTCTGGCCGCCCATCGGTGGATTGCGAAGAAGCCGCTGGGGCCACCCGTATCAAACGCCTTCGCGACACCTTGGGCAACCAGATGATTTCCGAATTGCTGATCCGCAACATCGCACGGCGCGGCTATATGTTATCGATTGATAAAGACGTCATTCGCATGGTCTGACCACCTGCGGGGAACCTTGTCTTGGCTTTCCCCTAAAAGGTCAGCCATTCATACCCATCTATACAATATGAAAAGAAGAGAGTTTCTCCGAACCGCCGGAGCAGCGGCTGTGATCCCAGTCTTGCCCTTGCCCGCTATGGCCGTCCCAGTGGCCACGGCCCCAGCGCCTGTTATGGCAGTTAATACCATGCAGGTCGGCTGGGCGGCGCTGTATGCCCGCGTAAACAACCAAACTACCCCTGCATTGATCCAGAAATGGCTGCGGGTCGGTCCCGATCAAGCGCACGCGCTGATGGGTGAATTGGTCAAGCGCAACATCATCAATATGCCAATCGCAGGGAGCGCGACAGCCGTGCAGCCCATGTACCCCGGCGGGGGATATGGCGGCATGTTTAACAAATCTCGGAAAGTCACGGAAAAGGCGAAAGAGATCTTTGACTCGCTGATCGAAGACGATGCGCCCACTGAAGACATAGAAGAACCAACCGCGGTCGAGGTTGTGACTGATCTAGACGACGATTTGAATGAGATTTCACAATCTGAAACGATGTAATGTGCGTTAAGTTATTCAGATAAGAACATCCAATCCGTCTGGGAAAGTTTGCTTTTGTGGAGTACCCATGAAGCCCACAATTAAAGGTACGGATGGATCGTTCACAGCTTTAGGAAGTACGGATCAACACGTCGCCAAAAGTGAAGCAAGTCTTGCCCCTTTGCCGGTGCCTGCCCCATCGCTTCAATCGCATATACGTCCGCTGCAACAAGTGCAGCCAGACGATACCCCAAATGCGCTGACTTATGGGACGTTGGCGAAACAACCATATCTTCAAACGTAGAGGCCGCAGACGTTATAGCAAACGCAATTGCAAGCGCGGCTTCATTGGGCCACGCCTGCGCCATTTCGCGCACCATTTTTCGAATTTCACGATGATCTTCGGTCGCCAAACACGCAACAGCGTACTCAATCATAAGGTCAGTTGTGCCGTGACACATAAGTCACCCAATTACTTTGCCCGCGACCACAATAACGCGGGTGCCAGCTAAAGGACAGTAGAGGAGAACAAACTGGTGACCCCGATTGGATTCGAACCAATAACCTGCCCCTTAGGAGGGGACTGCCCTGTCCAGTTGAGCCACGGCGCCGTGCGTTTCTGTCTGGCGTGGAACGCGCTCTATCGCAAGGACTTGGACTTCCATCGCGCAGGGGGCTAACATTTGATGAACCATACAGGATACGCCCCTTGCAAACACGATCAAAACGACCGCTGACTCTACGCGATGTATCCGAAGCATCTGGCGTCAGTGAAATGACCGTCAGCCGCGTGTTGCGCAATAAGGGTGACGTCAGCGCCACAACACGCGAAAAAGTGCAAGAGGCCGCGCGGCGATTGGGCTACGTTCCCAATAAGATTGCGGGTGCTTTGGCGTCTCAACGGGTCAACCTGGTGGCGGTGATTATTCCATCCTTGGGAAATATGGTGTTTCCGGAAGTTCTGTCTGGAATCAGCGAAGAATTGGAAGATACTGAGCTTCAACCCGTGGTCGGAGTCACCGACTATCAGCCTGAAAAAGAAGAAAAAGTCCTGTTCGAGATGCTGTCCTGGCGTCCTTCTGGCGTGATTATCGCGGGGCTTGAACATTCAGATGCGTCGCGCGCCATGCTAAAACAAGCTGGCATTCCTGTCGTTGAAATCATGGACACGGACGGTGAGGCAATTGACACTGCGGTTGGAATTTCCCACCGCCGCGCGGGTCGGATGATGGCCGAAGAAATTCTGAAAGCGGGCTATAAGCGCATTGGTTTTATGGGCACTAAAATGCCACTCGATCACCGTGCGCGCAAACGCTTCGAAGGATTCACCCAAACCCTCGCAAAGGGCGGTATTGAGATTGCCGATCAGGAATTCTATTCTGGTGGATCAGCACTCGCTAAGGGTCGCGAAATGACCGCCGCGATGCTTGAACGCACGCCTGACCTCGATTTTCTTTATTTTTCCAATGATATGATTGGTGCAGGCGGGCTTCTTTATCTGCACGAAAAGGGCGCAGATATCCCGACCAAAATCGGTCTTGCAGGATTCAACGGAGTTGAACTACTCGACGGACTTCCCTTGGGTTTAGCGACGATGGATGCTTGTCGTCGTGAAATTGGCCAAACTGCGGCTCGTATTATCGCTGCGCGCAATAGCGATGGTGCAAGTGATGGTGGTCAGATTATTGAACTGACGCCGACATTGTCCTTCGGCGATACCCTGCGAAAAGGCTAACTGAATGGCCGGATCAGACACCTTAAGCGGAAGTTGGACGGGACGGTTTGATTACGACAATGTGGCATACGGTACACCTGTGTCTTTTGATGCTGTCCTAACTCAAACGGGAAACACTCTGCGCGGTGAAATCGTGGAACCAAACACCTTTCGCGCGGAAGCGACTGACACATTGCTGGCCGTTCTGTCCGGTATGCGCAATGGATCCAAGGTGACATTCGTCAAAACCTATACAGATTTCGAAGAAACCGACCACCCGAACTATGAAGGCCAAGTGAACGCAACGGCGACCCGCATTACAGGCCGCTGGCATTTTCCGACCATGCCTGAGGTCAAAGGCACGTTTCTTCTGGCCCGCACAGCCGAAGCTGCCGTACGCAAAAAGGCCAAAGCAACCGTCGAGCTGATGTTTGAAATCTGACAACAGCGCTGAATAGCGATTTCCAAAAATTTGAAAGTGGTGAGCCCGTCCGGGTTCGAACCGGAGACCTACTGATTAAAAGTCAGTTGCTCTACCAACTGAGCTACAGGCCCACACCGCGTGCATTTAGAAAGAGGGGGCCTAAGGGTCAACCCCTAATCATGCGGCACGGCTGGATTCATCTCAGACGGTCAACTATATCGCTCACATGACACAGACACTTCCTTCAGACACGCCAATCGGTGTGCCATTCATGAAAATGCACGGACTTGGCAACGATTTCGTGGTGATCGACGAACGTGACGGCGTGATACGCACAACGGATGCCATGATTATTGCCATTGCGGACAGGCATCGCGGTGTAGGATTCGATCAACTGGCGGTCATGTCATTGAAAGGAAACGCCGATGTTCATCTGACATTTTATAATGCCGATGGCAGTACAGCTGGCGCATGTGGCAACGCCACGCGGTGTATTGCACGCCATATTATGGATGAGACCGGTAGGACGGACCTAACACTGACAACTGAACGTGGCACGCTTTTCGCACGCGATGCAGGCAACAGGCTGACATCCATAAATATGGGTCATCCGCAGCTCACATGGCAGGAAGTCCCATTGGCTGAAAACGTTAATCTCGACGCTCTTCCGATTGACGGCGAACCCTTGGCCACTGGAATGGGCAATCCCCATTGCACATTCTTTGTAGACGATGTGGAAGCGGTTGATCTTGAAACGCAAGGGGCAGCGATTGAACATCACCCCCTTTATCCGCAGCGCGCCAATGTACAATTCGCCCATCTGATTGGGCCTGACCATCTGCGCATGCGCGTTTGGGAACGCGGCGTTGGCGTGACACTGGCATCCGGCTCGTCATCGTGTGCAACCGCAGTTGCTGCGAATCGCAAAGGGCTGACAGGTAAATCTGTGCGTGTCGATCTTGATGGCGGCACGATACATATCGATTGGCGCGACGATGGTGTTTGGATGACGGGCCCAACGGCCCATGTGTTCAGTGGGGTGTGGCACGGATGAACACGCCAAAGTTTACAACACTCGGCTGCCGCTTGAACGCCTATGAAACCGAAGCGATGAAAGACCTCGCCGGTGCCGCAGGCGTACAAAATGCCGTCGTGGTGAACACCTGCGCAGTTACGGCCGAGGCCGTGCGCAAGGCCAAGAAAGAAATCCGCAAGCTGCGGCGCGAAAACCCCGGCGCGACACTGATCGTTACTGGATGCGCAGCGCAAACCGAACCCGAAACATTTATCGCCATGTCCGAGGTTTCCAAAGTTATCGGCAACAATGAAAAGATGAATGCCGACATTTGGGCTGGCATGGCACCCGACCTAATCGGCCAGACGGAACCCGTTCAGGTGGACAATATCATGTCCGTTACGGAAACGGCTGGTCATTTGATTGACGGGTTTGGCACACGGTCCCGCGCATATGTCCAAGTGCAGAATGGCTGCGATCACCGCTGCACATTCTGTATAATCCCTTATGGTCGTGGCAATTCACGCTCTGTTCCGGCAGGTGTCGTCGTGGAACAGATCAAACGGTTGGTCGGCAAAGGCTATAATGAGGTCGTGCTGACAGGTGTGGACCTGACCTCATGGGGGGCAGACTTACCCGCAGAACCAAAACTTGGCGATCTGGTCATGCGCATCCTGAAATTGGTGCCCGACCTGCCGCGCCTGCGCATATCGTCCATCGATTCGATCGAGGTGGATGAAAACCTCATGCAGGCCATCGCAACTGAACCACGCCTTATGCCGCATCTACACTTGTCGCTTCAGCACGGGGACGATCTT
>Ga0114956_1004082_pt1 | contig 11189 bp, 8 predicted proteins | sample MaitaG_FD_87304 | JGI IMG/M metagenome (GOLD analysis project Ga0114956, IMG submission 87304) | Marine algal microbial communities from Maine, USA - Maine_Asex2 metaG | ecosystem: Host-associated > Algae > Red algae > Unclassified | place: Maine, USA | collected 2015-01-05 | reverse complement strand
TGTCGTTAAGACAATCGCGACCACCGCGCCACAGATTGCAACGACAGAACCTACTGATAAATCCACGCCTCCAGTCGCCACCACCAAAGTCATCCCAATCGCCAACACCACCCCAATGGATCCTCGGTTGCAAACGTCAATCAAACTGCCGTAGAAGTTTCCATCCCGGACCTGAATTTCAAAAAATGACGGAATGAAAAACCAATTCACTAACAGCAATCCCGCCAGCCCCAACAGCGCATAGAACGCCGGTGGGGGCTGCCACCCGAATCGCGTTTTTTGTTGGCTCTCTGCTTTAGTCATCGTGGTGAGCAATTAGCTTCATAATGGTAGATTCGTCAATTTCGCATTTGGCCGGATCGCCACTTCGGTTCAACGTGCCAACAATCCTTCGGTCGCGCAACACCACGACTCGATTGCAGCATCTGACAAGGTCTTCGAGTTCGCTCGATATCAGCAGCACCGCGACTCCAGAATTGCTCAACGATGCAACCAATTTTTCGATCTCAGCTTTGGCGCCCACGTCGATACCGCGCGTCGGTTCGTCCAGAATAATTAGTTTAGGATCCATCGCCAACCAACGCGCCAATAACACTTTTTGTTGATTGCCGCCTGACAGCGTCCCGACGGGAGTTTCCAATGAAGAGGTCTTAATCGCCAGCCGATCGACATATTCCTGTGCAATTTTGATTTGTGACGTCCTCGGAAGCGGGTGAAATATAGAACGCGCCGATTGCAGCGACAGTACAACGTTCTCTCTCACCGACAGTGCCGGAATCACGCCGTCCAGCTTCCGGTCCTCTGGACACCAAGCTATTCCCGCGTCAATGGCTTTGCGTGGTGACCAATTGACGGCCCGTTCACCACCGACCTCCAGCGTACCTGTAGTCGAGCCATCAATACCGAAGATAAGCCGGCCAATCTCGCTTCGTCCTGAACCCAACAAACCAGCCAATCCCACCACTTCACCTGGAAGGATTTGCAAATCAAAGGGATGGATCGAACCTCGTCGCCCCAAACCTTCGGCCTTGATCACCGGACGGGATACAGCGCGATCATCGTCACCAACAGCGGCAGTCGCCAGTGAAGTCGCTTCAATAGTATTAGCGAACGTGGTTTCGGACACTGCACGTCCGAGCATGTTTTCGACCAAATCCAAACGCTCAAGTTTTTCCGTTAACCATGTTCCCACCAAGCGACCATTTCTAAGAACCGTGATGCGATCGGAAATCCGATAGACTTGATCCAGGAAATGTGTCACGAAAACGATCGCCATTCCATCGTCCCGCAGACGTTCAATAACCGAAAACAAATCGGCGGTTTCCTTTTCATCCAGACTGCTGGTGGGTTCGTCAAGAATCAACACCTTTGCATCCAAGGCGATGCCGCGCGCGATGGCCACCATTTGCTGGATGGCGATCGAATAATCGGCCAATTGTTTTCGCACGTCCAACTCTACTCCCAACCGAGCCAACGCGACTCGGGCAAGCTCATACAGCGACTTCCAGTCGATCGCACCGACGACGTTCTTGGGCTGACGTCCCAGCAGCACGTTTTCGGCGACCGAGAGTCGAGGGATGAGATTGACTTCTTGGAAAACGGTACTGATGCCCAACGCTTCAGCGGCCGCGGGTGAAGTGGGCGCGATCGTTTGTCCCTCGAGAGATATCTGGCCACCGTCCCTGGGATGAACACCGGTCAGTACCTTAATCAGCGTCGATTTCCCGGCACCGTTCTCTCCCATCAACGCATGGACCTCGCCCGCGACGAGGTCGAAGTCGACTCCATCAAGCGCCAACACTCCCGGAAAGCGCTTCCTCAGATTGCGGATTGAAAGACTGGGCAGGGACGGATTAATACTTGCGGCCTTCGATTTCTTGGGCTGCGATCGATTGATCAAACACTTTATCCTGAACCATCTGCTTCTTGGGCATGCCTTCGGTGTCGCCGGAGAGAATTTTTGCGATGGCTTCCATCGCTTTGGGGCCTTGCAAAGGGTTGCATTCGACGGTGCAGTTCAATTTACCCGCAACCATCGCCTCAAACGCCGACTTCATACCGTCGATCGAAAGTACGATGATGTCTTCGCCCGGTTTCTTGCCCGCCTCTTCGATCGCTTGAATTGCTCCGAGCGCCATGTAATCGTTATGCGCGTAAACGACTTCGATTTCATCGCCTTTGGCCTTAAGAATTGCCTCCATCACTTCCTTCGCCTTGGTCAACTCATAGTCGGCCGCCTGAGACGCGATGATCTCGATCCCAGGGTGATCCTTGATAACTTCCCTAAATGAATCGCGCCGATTGATCGTCGGCGAAGCACCTTGGGAACCCTGAAGTTCAACCACCTTCGCTTTACCGTCGACTTTTTCTACCAACCATTGAGCAGCCAAGACGCCCTCGTTGTAAGTGTCCGCGCCGATGTAAGTCACGTACAGCGAATCATCTTCCACTTCGACTTGGCGATCCAAAATCAGCACAGGAATGTTTCGCTTCTGCGCTTTTTCGAGCACGTTGTCCCATCCGGAGACCTCCAGCGGCGCGATAATGATTGCGTCTACGCCTTGCGAAATGAAGGAACTAACGGCTTTGACTTGGTTCTCAAGCTTCGCCTGCCCGTCGGCAAATTTCAAATCGTACCCCGCCGCTTGGGCCGCTTCCTTTACAGATTGCGTATGAGCCTTCCGCCAGTCACTTAAATCGCCCGTCTGAACAAACCCTATGGTCGCCCGTTTGTCACCGGTAGCTTCGCCAGCATCCTGATCAGAATTGGCACAGCCTAACAACAGCACCGCCGATAAACATAAGGTCATCAACATCGCCATTGGTTTAAGCAATTTTCCCATGATCTCTCCTAGAGTATTTTTTTACGATTCTTGAATCGTAGTTCTTTGCGTGAAGTTCCCCAACATTCTATCAGACGCACCTCGTCAACAAAGCCACGCAGATCATCACAACCGCAGAAATTTCAACCCTACCGGCCCTAATACATTTCGACTCTCTCCCACCAACAGGAGAATTGCAAACTTCAATTCTATGTTTGCGCCTCATCGCTTCTTTAAAAAACCGCAATTCACTTGCTACCGCCTAATCTTCCAACGACGCGAACGCCTCAGCAAGTCGTAGCTCGACCATCGGATTTCCTTCGGAGTAGTCTTTAATCACGCCCAGCGACCCCTCGATGCACTCGCTTAGCACTACCGGATTCGCGATCACTCGCAACACGCCATCCTCGTTCATTCGATATGGGCTGAGCTCATCCCGTTGCTTTAGCATTATCAGCGTGGCGTGTATTCGGTCGACGCAATTCACGGCGGTAAACGGGTCGTTGATGCCCGGTGACAACGCGCGAACGGCAATGTCAACCAATTCGGAAAATGCGTAGCGGATGTCTTGAAGGTGAGTCCGGTTTGAACCAAGGATCAAGCTACTTTGAATTTTTTTACAGATACGTTTTTGAAAGTGGTCCCAGTCGTCGCCAGAATATTCATTGTCAAAGTACACCTCCGCGATCTTCCGACCGCTATACAAAAAATCGCCCGGCCGGACCAATAACCGAATCGTAAGTTCTTCGTCTTCGGCGACTCCCATCACCGTTTCGTTCTCGATTGCTTGAATATAGCCGACATTCTTTTCATGCATCAAAACCTTTGGATTGCTCAACTTCTCCTCGACCAATTTTAATGCTGATTCTTCCCGCTGCCGGTTTAAGGAATCGTCGCCAGACTGGTGTCCAATTGATTCAGGAAATAGCCTATCGATGGCGTTATCCAAATCGTCTGCGGACTGCTGGATCACATTGGGCGCTTGAATCGCCTGTGACATGTCGTGAATGTAATAAACTAAAGTGGCGAGGCATAAAACGGTCAACAATATGCCGGTAATGACAGATAGCGTTGGCACGAAAGAATAATCACCGACTTCGCGAATTGAGGTAAGAACCAGAATCGCGAAAAGGCTTGTTGAAACGAAAATCCCTAACGTAAAGTGCGTTGTCTTGCGGTTTCGATAGGTTCGGATCAACCGCGACCCAAACTGAGAAGACGCCAGCGACAGAGCCACGATAGTGATCGAAAACACAACACCCGTTGTCGAAACCATTGCGCCGAGAATCGATGACAGGATCGACCGCGCCGCCGGTGGCGACATCTCGAGCATGGGAAAATCCGAAACGATATCGCGGCCCCACGTATTGTCGGACCAGATCATGCCAAACGCTCCGAAGGTTGCGACGATCATCAGCATGGTCGGTATAAACCAAAAACTGGACCGAAAATTTGACCAATTATTTAGAATGCGTGTGTACATAAAATGTCCGTTTTCAAATGGCCAAGCAATTCGATGTCAGAGCAATCCGACTTCAGAGCAATCCGACGTCAGAGAAATCCGACGTCAGAGCAATCGGGGAAAGCCGACGTTCATCTGCTTCACCTGATTTAATTTCATTGGCCAACTATATCGTCGGTCGTTATTCTGCCAATTAAGGTCCTCCGGAGAACCTTCAAAGCGGCGCTTTCTCCCAAGTTTTGAACGCTTAGAAACCATTGTGCTTCCTTAATCTGGTCGCTGACCGATCGGCCATTTTAACACAGCACCAAAGTGGCTAGCATGCAGGTCGTAATATGGGAGGGCTAAAAATGCTGGGAAGTTCAGGGTAATGCCTTTGTGTCTGATTGCTTGTCAATTTTGTTTTTATCCAGAAAACTCTAAAGGTTGGCGCTGAACTTGCTAGGTCGTAATGCACCAAACGCGAGCGGAGACTCGCAATCACATGACTGAGAATTTCAAGGAAGAACAACATGCTTGTTTTATCACGCAAAGAAAATGAGACAATCGTATTTCCAGAATTGGGAATCAGCATCGAGGTTGTCCGCGTCAAAGGTAGCGTCGTAAAAGTCGGCGTTAAGGCTCCTGATTCTGTCCGCATCTTACGCGGAGAACTAGTGGAATCAGCTACCGCGTTTGACGACCCCACGCCCCTGCCATTGTGTGCGGTAGCTAAATTACCTGTTCACGATCAGATGCAAGTCGCCTGAGGGGATCTATAAAATTAGTTTAATCCTCGATTACTACGGTAAAAACACGATATCGCGTTGAAGTGGTCATTTTCTCGATGGACGGTCTTCTTCTGAGAAATCCTCATAAGTTAAGCGGTTTATCGTTGGTGGAAACGTTGAATCTTACACCGCAACTTTGGCAGATGTTTTGCCAGACGATTCTGCGGGCGCGGTATCTACACATCTCACGCGTGATGGTTCGTGATCTTCAGGAAATGTTCAGTATTCAGCTTACAGAATGCTCAACTGATAAGGCTTTGAAGCAATCGTCCCAACGCCGTCCTGCTTACCTGCTGCGATAGCCGAACATAGACCGGTGGGCGACAGCCGATTCTTTCAAAGGGCGACTGCCCGACTCGAGGCAATGGCTGGCCGGTGGCAACCGACAAGCCACCAAATTTCTCAATTGCCTGTTACCGAGTGCATCCCAAAAGCGCTTTGATCGTGCTTCAATCCCGCTGCTAACTCCGACTTACAACCGACACAGTTTAACACGCGTTACGGGCTGTACCAATCATGCCGCAACGCGCGGCGACTGGATAAGATAAGTTGTCATTTCCGACAAGATAGAGTTCCCACATTGCGTAATTATCGACGATAGTTTCAGCATTGAGGCAACGCGATAAGTGTTCATTGAGGAACACACCCACGCTCAACCCGGCGTAGGGACGACACGGAAGGTCATCGCAGAACGCTTTCCAAAAAACCTGATCGCTCCATCTCAGGCACGTCCCCGATGAAAACCGCTCCCCACTACCTACTGCTTACTGATACCGATCAGTTCGAAGAACAAAACTGCGCGACGACCACCGCAGAGCACTCCATTGCACCGGCTGACCCGATAGGTGGACGCTGGCATTTTGTCCTTGAACCGATCCATCATGGTGTTCGAATCGAAGCTGACGATGTCGAACCGGGCGTCTTTGGGGAGCGGCTGAACCTACTGGCGGTTGTACGAGGCATCGAAGCCCTCGAACAACCCTCTCACGTCACGCTGGTCACGCCCAGCAAATACGTCGGTCGCGGCATCCGTCGCGACATTCGAATCTGGAAAGAAAACGATTGGCAATGGATTCGTTTCGGTAAACGGGTCAGCATCAAACATAGCGACCTCTGGCAGCGTATCGAGCGCGCGATGCAGTTTCACAAGATTGACTGCCGCATCTTCAACGTCGCCCAACGCAAACGTCTCAACCGCACCACCGAAAAGCTGAAAGACCTGAGCTTGATCCACCAGCCGACCAGCCCCTATGAAATTCCCTTCGCTACAGGCAGCGCTGCGGGGAACGTCGCCAATGCGGCCTACTCAGATCGCCGCAGGGCTTCCGCGCCCGCCAGAGACATGCGGAGGAGGATCGTACTGACCTCCCAACGGATGAATGACGATTACTTGGCGCTCGATGACATCCAGGCTCTGGAGAATCGGCACCAAAAATTATTTAAAGCGACAAAAACAGGCTGGACGCGTGTAACGGAGATTGACGCCGATTCTCCCTTAGATAGCGAACTACCGGCAGCATTTGGATGTTCGGCGAACTAATGCCCCCTCGCGACCCGCAGGCAAAATGAATTGCTGCAAAAATAGATGAGAATTGGTAGACGGACCGCCAGTTTCGATTTAACCTTAGAGAAGTAACGGATTGAGTTATGAGCGTATGGAAGAACGTAGAAGTTCCACTGGACGTGGATGCAGTTAACGCTTTGTTGGAAGGCCGTCATGAGACCCCTCGTGATTTTTTAGGTCCTCAGCAGATCAAAGAAGACGATGGCAAAGGCGTTTGTCCTTGTGTGGTGCGAGCGTTTCTGCCCAATGCTGATGAAGTCTGGATCGTGAACCACAGCCGCACGGTCGAGCAGCAGATGAAGCGGGTGACCGATTCGGGGCTGTTTGAAGTGATCTGCGAGAAAAACGTTTTCGAAACAGATGCCGGCCGCTATAAATTGAAAATAAACCAAGGCGAAACGACAAAGATGATGAATGACCCTTATGCCTACGGTTCGATGCTAACGGAGTTAGACCTCTACCTTTTCAACGAAGGTAATCACTACGAAATCTACGAAAAATTGGGCGCCCACATCCGAGAGGTCGATGGCGTCCAAGGCGTGAATTTTGCCGTTTGGGCTCCCAACGCGCGTGGGATCAGCTTGGTCGGCGACTTCAATGGCTGGGACGGCACTGCCAACCCCATGCACAAACTAATTCCCAGCGGCGTTTGGGAACTGTTCATCCCTGCAATGGCTCCCGGTGAAAAATACAAATTCAAAGTTAACGACGCCAATGGCAACATCATTGAAAAAACCGACCCCTACGGTTTCTTCAGCGAGATCCCCCCACGTACCGCTTCGGTCGTCACCGATCTGACCCAGTACAAGTGGAACGACAAAGATTGGATCCATCAACGAGAATCAGAAGACCAACTCTCAAAACCGATCTCAGTTTATGAACTTCATCCAGGCAGTTGGCAAAAGGACGAAGACGGCAACGGCTGGTTAAACTACCGCGATCTGGCTCAACGCGTCGTGGATTATTGCCAGGAACTGGGTTTCACTCACGTTGAACTAATGCCGGTCACCGAACACCCCTTCACCGGCAGTTGGGGCTACCAAACCGTCGGCTACTTCGCGCCCACCAGTCGCTACGGCAGCCCCGAAGATCTGATGTTCTTTGTTGACCTATGTCACCAAAACGGAATCGGCGTGATCGTCGATTGGGTTCCGGCTCACTTCCCCAAAGACGGCCACGGGCTGGCCAAGTTTGACGGTACAGCGCTGTTCGAACACGCCGATCCACGGCAAGGCTACCATCCTGACTGGGATACGCTGATTTTCAATTACGGTCGCAACGAAGTCCGCAACTTTTTAATCTCCAACGCGTTGTTCTGGCTGAAGTACTACCATATTGACGGTTTGCGCGTCGATGCTGTGGCGTCGATGCTGTATTTGGACTACAGCCGCGAAAATGGTGAATGGGTCCCCAACCAATTCGGCGGTCGCGAAAATATTGCCGCAATTGATTTTCTCAAACGAATGAACGAAAAGGTCCATGAGGAGTTTCCCGGCGCGTTGACGATCGCCGAAGAATCCACCGCTTGGGGCGGAGTTTCAAGACCCACCTATTGCGGCGGATTGGGATTTAGCCTGAAGTGGAACATGGGGTGGATGAACGATACGCTGCGCTACCAGTCCAAAGATCCAATCCATCGCAGGTATCATCACGATGAATTGACCTTCAGTTTGATCTACGCCTTCACTGAAAACTTCATGTTGCCATTTTCGCACGATGAAGTCGTCCACGGAAAAGGATCACTGATCGATCAGATGCCCGGCGACACTTGGCAAAAATTTGCCAACCTGCGTTTGCTGTACGCCTACATGTGGACGCATCCAGGTAAAAAACTGCTGTTCATGGGCTGTGAATGGGCGCAGTGGAACGAGTGGAACGTGGATGCCGGATTGCAGTGGGATCTGCTGCAATGGGATACCCATTCGGGAATGCAGAAACTGGTCGGAGATTTGAATCGCGTTTACCAATCAGAGAAATCGTTGCACGAGGTCGACTTCGAAGATGCAGGTTTCGAGTGGGTGGACTCGATGAGCCACGAAAACAGCATTCTCGCTTATCTTCGTCGCGCGAAGGATCCTTCCGATTTTACTCTGACGGTTTTGAACTTCACACCGACGGTCCACGAGAGCTATCGCATCGGCGTTCCCCAACCCGGCACCTATTCCGAGATCCTCAACAGCGACAGCGCGATCTACAGCGGTTCAAATCAAGGCAACGGCGGCAATGTCCAAGCCGAAGAGATCGAAGCTCAAGGCCGCCAATGGTCGATCAACATCACGCTGCCGCCATTGGCAGGTGCGATTTTCAAGAAGGTCTCGTAGATCAGCCCCGCTAATTGATAGAAGCACTTTTCAAAACTAGCGACGCTTTGCCGTTTCAATTTCATCTCAAAATTGAAACGTGCAGCGTTTTTTTTGATCACCCGACGCGTTAGGATTTGTTGATTTCGTCTGATTTTGGTTTTGATTATTAGGCGTATGAATGCCAGCATCTGTTCTACGGTGACGTGAACCGGCTGTCGTTCAAACCGGCTGTCGTCCAAACCGACTATCTTCCAAACTGCCTATCATCCAAACGGCTCACCAAATCAACCAGTGCGACAGCGCGTGAGTCCCCTCGCGGCGGCGAAGTCTCCTTCTCACGTGTCGTGCTCGCAATCGTGCGAGACTCCTAATGACAGGCGTCGTTAGTGGACCCGACGGTGAAACAACCAGTCCTAGCGTTTCATAGTATTTTGATACGGCGTCGGATCTTCCCTCTCGCCTCGGTTCCCTTGGCCGCAAGGCCGCAATCTAGGCGTGAATCGTTATTGACGCGGACTTGGCGGATTGATAACTATTGCTCATACGTTTCAACCTCCGGCAAACCGGGCCTTGTTCTTGAGCAATAATCGAAAAACGATCAGTTTTCTCGCCACAGCCACGCTAGCTTTCGCTGCGCTGGTGCCGTTGTGCATGCAAACCGCACATGCTCAACGCCCGCGCTTTGGTGACCCGTTCCAAACCGGTGGAAGCACTCCCGGTTCGATCATTACAGCACCTCAATTCCCCTCAAACCTGCCTCAATTGCCGCAACTTCAGCAGCCACAAATTCAATTGCCGCAAGGCCAAGGCCCCCAACTTCAGTTGCCCCAGTTTCACAACGGGGCGGCACAGCTGCCGAACTTCTTACCACAGCAAGCCCAGCCCTACATTGCTCAAGGCGGAGTATTACCGACGTTGGACCTGCCAAGGACCAGTCTGCCGGATCCTTCGAACTACAACCTTCAGCAGTTTCCGCTGTTCTCCAACAGAAATTCTGGCCGCCAACAACTGCAAGTGCTTCCTCCGCCTCCGCAGCAGCTACCGCAAAACTTTAACATTCCCCAAAACGGATTCCAACAGCCGACGTTTCCGACGCAAGGATTTCCGCAGCCGGGATTGCAACAACCGGGGCTCGGCCAGATCCCCAACCAAGGCTACCAAGGCTATCAGGGTCAATACAATCCGTATCAGAATCGTTGGCCTTACGAGGGTACCGGAACGGATTGGCTTCCGTCGATCGATTGGTCGTGGCCGCGTCAGCAGTGGCAGCGATTCCAAACCGAGTTTCTTCCGCGCGTACTCGAACGCCCGCGATTCCGACACACTTACCTGCACGGCAGTAACCGAAACGGCATCAATGGCAATGAACTGGACATCAACGACTTCGAACTCGCCACCACACTGACGCGCCCCAATTTCTTAGGCAGCGGACAGCCGTTAAGGATCAGTCCTGGAGCCGTATTTTCGTTTTGGGACGGTCCAGAGACGGAATCAACCGGGTTCGATTTACCTTCCAAGGCCGTTGGGGCTTATCTTGGATTGGACCACGTGACAGATTTAACCAAGACGTCTGGTTTCGAAAGCAACGTGACGGTCGGAATTTACAGCGATTATGAAAATCTTTCGTCGGATTCGTTTCGTCTAACGGGACGTCTCTTAGGCTGGCAACGCATCAACTCATACACCGTAGGAAAATTGGGCGTCGAGTATCTCGACCGAATTCGCATTAAGCTATTGCCTGCGGTGGGACTTTTTATGTCTCCCAATCCAGACATGAAACTCGATCTGTATTTTCCACGTACGAAACTTTCTCATCGCATCCCAAACTTGGGTGAATACGAAGCGTGGGGATACGTCGGCGGCGAATACGGTGGCGGCAGTTGGGCGATCGAGCGTATCGACGGCACCGACGATCAGGTGGACATTAACGACGTCCGTGCATTCGCCGGCATGGAATGGATCGGGCCTCGGCGAGTCACTGGTTTTGTCGATTTCGGATACGCGTTTGAGCGCGAGATCGTCTACCGCTCTGATCCGATCAATGATTTGAATCTTCAAGACACGTTGTTTGTCCGAACCGGGCTGGCCTTTTGATTTACTCAGTGGATGAGCGATAGCGCCAGCTCGCCCGCCTAAAAATTCTCGAACGTAAATTCCGTTCCAAGGCAAAACCCAAGAAGACCTCCAGCAAAACCATCGGCTTAAGCAGCTGGGGACAGCGGCTTTACTATCGATAGTACAGTCGCTGTCTCAGCTACTGACGCCCCT
>Ga0114956_1004077_pt1 | contig 11196 bp, 12 predicted proteins | sample MaitaG_FD_87304 | JGI IMG/M metagenome (GOLD analysis project Ga0114956, IMG submission 87304) | Marine algal microbial communities from Maine, USA - Maine_Asex2 metaG | ecosystem: Host-associated > Algae > Red algae > Unclassified | place: Maine, USA | collected 2015-01-05 | reverse complement strand
TCATAATCACAACGATCAATCATGTCCTGAATCATGCCTTGCAAGCCCATGCTCTGACCGTCTTCTGGCGAATACAGACGCGTCACACCATAATCATGCAGCCCTTGGATTTCAGAAGGAATAATAACGCCGCCACCGCCGCCAAAGATTCGGATGTTCTCTCCGCCTTTCTCTTTCAACATATCGACCATGTACTTCAAATATTCGACATGGCCGCCTTGATAGGAGCTAATGGCGATAGCATGCGCATCTTCCTGAATGGCAGCATCAACGATTTCAGCAACCGATCGGTTATGACCCAAATGGATGACTTCAACCCCACTGGACTGAAGGATGCGACGCATGATGTTAATAGCCGCGTCGTGACCGTCGTACAAACTGGCGGCGGTGATAAAGCGCACGGGACGTTTGTTTTGTTGTTTGGTACTAGATTGCTGGGTTGTGGGTTTAGTCATTTCAAGCCATCCGATTTAATACTGTAAATATGTTCATTAAACATAGCTTGCGTTTACGTAAACGTCAACTTAAAAGATATGCTATGGTTCAAACAATAAACCTCTAGTTATTGCCACACTGGGAAACCATCGATGTCGAATGAGACTTATTCAATTTCAGACCTCTCTAAAGAGTTTGACGTTACTACGCGAGCTATACGTTTGTATGAAGAGTCAGGTCTTTTGGCTCCTGAACGGGACGGTAGTAAACGGATATATCAAGAGCGGGATAAGGTTCGTTTACAACTGATAATGCGAGGGAAGCGCATTGGATTTACGCTGGCTCAAGTGAAAGAAATGTTTGATTTATATGATTCCAAGCCGATTGAGGGTGAGAAGAAGCAGATCGTCTACCTTTTAGAAGTGATGGAGCAGCGGCTTGAGGTATTGCAGCTACAACGTAAAGAGTTAGAGCTTGCGGTGGTGGATATTGAAAGTGTTTGTGAACGAGCGCGTGAGACATTGGCGGCGCTTAAATAGCTTTTTTGGGAGGCATCTGTGTGCGCCCAATCATGAAAAGGCAATAGATAAACAGATTGCAGCAACGGCATAACCTTAGTGATCCGCAATATCAGCGACTTTAAATCTACGGGAGTCAAGCTTTTGAACCCCTTTGATGAGCCCTAATTTTCTGATGAGTGCTGGTAAAAATGCTGGTCTCCACATCATCACTCACTTCCAAGCATTCACCTTAAACTCCTGTTATTTCAATCTTTTTGCACCTATCCGTGCGAACGGAATCACTGCGTTCAAATTTAATTAAGCATAATACTTTACATTGCATAGTATTATGTGAATATAATAGATCCATGGAAAATACGACATACCAAAAATGGTTAGCGCAGTTACGAAAGGGTTATTTAGAGCTTTGTGTACTGGTAGTACTAGAGCGAAAAGACTCTTCTTATGGTTTTGAGCTATTGCAGTTATTAGAAAGTGCAGGCTTATCCATTAACGAAGGGACGCTTTACCCCTTACTTAACCGCATGTTTAAAAACGACTTGTTGACGTCACACTGGGTGACGCCTTCAGAAGGAGGGCATCCACGCAGGCATTATCAACTCAGCGATGAAGGTGCCGCACTTTTACCCCAAATGCTTGAAACCTATCAATCAAATCAGCAAGCAGTAAACAAACTCAAGGAGTTAACATAATGACAAACGAAAAATACATAGCCGCCTTGAAAAAAGCCTTAGGCGGTTTGGATAGCGCATCTCAAAACGACATAATTAAGGAAATTCAAAGCCACAGTGCTGAAACAGGTTCGTCATTATTGCAACGTTTTGGTAGCCCTGAGTCGTTAGCAGAGCAATACCTAGATGGTGAAATAATTAAAACGCCCGTGATTGAAAAGGTCGGTGGTTTTGGTAAAAAAATGTTTTTGTGGGTGGGAATTCTTGCTTCGACGATGGTTCTGGCGATGGCGTTTTTTATCTGGAATGTATCATCAGATGACTTTAACTATGCCGATGAGTCTGCCGCAGAGCTTGATAGCAACAGTGCTGATTGGGTAACAAAAGATTGGGCTGCAGGCACGTCGCTGGATATCGAGCAGTCATCAGCAGTCTTGTACTGGCACGATAAGCCAACCGTGCGGTGGCAGTGTAATAGTAGCGAATTGCCTGTGATGGATGAAGGGAAATTGACTATTCGCCAATCTAGGTGTTTGATTATGATGCCAAAAGTGGACATCAAGATTGTCACAGATCAGACTCAAATTGTCTTGGTCAAGCCCCAGGCTTCTCTTGATATGAGAATCAAACAGACGAGTCTTCGGATCGCTGAAAATGATACGCAGTATCGCTATGTTGTTAACGCGAACCGTTCTAACTTTGATGGCTTAAAGTCTTATGACGAAGCTGAACACACAATCAAAATTGAGTCATTAGAAGCAAAAATAACTCCATATGAACAGGACTGAAGTCACTAGTTTATTAACCATCGGTCACTTCTGCCCTTGAAATAAGGCAGGAGTGACAGAATCATCTTGAGACTAGCACAACGATTGTGCGCTACAGGATAGTTCGAATGCCAGACATCTCAACGATATTAATGGCTGCGATTGTGATCGGTGCAATTGCGGCTTTTGCTTGGCCTCGTTACCGACTCCACCGCGCAGTCGATGAACCATTTCCAGCAGCATGGCGTAAAACGCTTAGGAAAAACTTTCCAGTATTTCGCCGCATGCCGGCAGATCTTCAGCTACAGCTCAAAACTCGAATCAAGCAATTTATCCATGAGAAAGAGTTTATTGGTTGTGACGGCTTTGAGATAAATGATGAAGTAAAAGTGACGGTGGCAGCCTCTGCTTGTTTACTGCTGCTTAATCGTGATGAAGATGTTTATGGTGACCTTAATTATATTTTAGTTTATCCCAATGCGTTTTTAGTTAATCGCGAAACACTGAACGCTGAAGGCTTGCCTGTTGAGCGTCGACAAGGAACGCTTGGGGAGTCATGGGATAATGGCAAAGTTATTTTGTCCTGGGATGATGTGCTGAAAGGTAACAAGAATTTCAATGATGGTGCCAATGTTGCGATTCATGAGTTTGCCCATCAGCTTGATAGTGCCTCCGGTGCAACTAATGGTGCGCCGTTTTTGGGGGATGCGAAGCGTTCTAAGCGATGGGCAACCGTTCTGACTGATGAGTTTGAACGGTTGCGTCAAGCAGCCTACCGCGGTGATAAAACGTTAATTGATAAATATGGAACGACCAATCCTGCGGAGTTTTTTGCTGTCGTGACGGAAACGTTTTTTGAGCAGCCTAAGCAAATGCGGGCTGAGCATCCCGCTTTATTTTCTGAGCTTGTGGGCTATTATAAAGTTGATCCCAGTGATTGGCTGCTTTAGGATGCAACTTTCATCTAATTCACGATGACTTATCAAGACCCAATATGAGCGATCGCCTCGTTTAACGATGAAATTTGCTGTTCAGAACCTGTAAATGTTTTAGCTGCGGTCATCTCACCCGGAAATGCTAGCGTTGTAATACCTGCGTCTGAAGCCGACGCCACACCACTCGGACTATCTTCAATGGCTAAAGTATTGCTTGCATCGCTCCCTAACTCATGCAGCAGATCCTTGTAGACCTCAGGATCGGGCTTTTGCTTCGCGACATATTCTTTGTTAGTGACTTTTACAAACATTTCTTTGCTGAGCGCGTTGCCATCATCTAGCCTGACACTCGCGAGTCTGTTTTGACCACCGCTGCTAGATAAGCTTTCAATGTAATCATCACGTCTCCACTGGAAGTCGATGTTGTTATCTGTAAAGGCTTGATTGAATGCGTCAAATTGCATCTCGGATGTTTCAACTAGCGTACCAATACCGCCGAAAAAAAGGTGCGTTATCGTCATGGGGATTATCTCGTGTATTCAAATAGCCGACGACTGTATAGCAACTATATATGAAAAACTAAAACTCTTTGTTTTGCTCAGGTTTGAGATTTATTGCTCTATTTCTAGTCGTAAATTCATCCAGCAGGTGTTAGAGAGATTCTCGCTGCTCAATAAGAAATGATTCTTGCTCCAAACCTTTAGCGGTAGTTTGAAGGAGTTCATGTACAGCTAAAAGCTGCTGCTTTTGTAGCGACTCAGGTAGTGTGCCAAGTGCTGCCAGTAAGCTCAAATGCTGCGCGATTTGCTGTTCATGTAGTTCAGCTTTCCCATACCGCTTAACAAATTTAGAATCTAGACGAGTAGGCCAGTGCAATGTTGCTTTTGGGCACCGCCTAAGTATCCGTGCATATTCAAGCAGCCCAACATAATCGTAATCGCCAAAATGAATAAGTGCATGTTCAGCGGTATGCCAGTGCGCTAGTTGCGCAAGCAATAGATTTGATATTTTCCCCGCTGTGTAGATGGCTATGTCCCAATTCAGCTTGGATATTTTGTTTAACTCGGCAAAGACCGTGGGGTTTTCAACAGTAACAATCCTAGCATTGGGATTTTCAATACTAATCGTTTGAGTGACAGAAATTTTCAAACTCAAAAATGCGGCATTTGAATTATTTAGTTTGTATCGCTCATGGTTTATAGACAGTTCTGCATTGCCCCGCACCATAATAAGGTCAAATCCAAGTTTAGCGACAGTCTTGCTATCACCTCTAGTGATAACGCCATAAGTGCGATCGGAAACATCGCTATCAGTGGGCTTGAGTAAGCCGCTGGGGAAGGCGCTGTCAATAAATTTGCTTAAGCTTTCTTTGTGCAACAGTCGATAACGGTTGCCATTGCCGCTGCGTTGCTTTTGTAACATTTGTGTTGAAATGGGTGTGACAAACAGCGCTTTAGTCTCTGGGCTACCTTTATCAATCGACGAGGCAGCGATGCTCTCATTGGCTAGCAGTTCAGCAAACAGCCGTGCTGTTTTAGAAATGTATTGAGTCATCGCCTGCAATCCTTTTCTGTTGTTTGGCGCGCTTCATGTTGTGCGGTGTGTCACCGTTAATCCCTTAAGGCTTTCAAGAAACCCGCTCAAAAGTCGGCTGGACTAATCGCAGCTGATTAGAGTCCGACGTTTTTTTTCGTACCTCTAACTTACCCTGCTGATTATTATCCAACTGATACAACCGCTTACAAATGCCACTACCCTTAGGGCTAGCAAATATCGGAATCAACCCCAGCTTCAATGCAATATCGTGGATGTTCTGCGCATTGGCATCGTCCAGGCTATCAATTTCGTCCACATAAAACGGCAAACGGATCGTATCACCGATGCTCTTCTTACCCGACACCGCCTGATTGATCATTGAGATAAAGATAATGGTTTTCACCGTAATCGAGGTGCCATTACTTTCCAAATCCAGACTGTCGTATTGCTTCTTCTGACCATGTGTATCCACCACTTCCAGCACCAAATCATACAAGTCTGCAACGGTGATATTGACCTTTTCCAGCAGCGGTTTGATGGACTTTAGCAGGCTATCAATTGAGGACTCATCCAGCCCGCCAAATAACGGCAGGTCATGCTCCTTCCATTCACGAATGGCTAGAATACGACGGTACCATTCGTTTCTACCGATAATAATTTTGACCGATTGAAGATTGGAAATAGCCTGTTTGGCCAGTAAACGGTTCAGGTCAGCGAGATAGCTGTCAATCGCATCGACACTGTCGATAATGCCGCGGCAGTGCGCCGCAAAACTGGTGAATATCCGCTTCCATTCGTCATTAATGCCTTTTTCCTGCTCAGGAATCGCCTCAAGTAAATGGTTTAAATGGGCAATAGCATCGGCATCGTTTAAGTCAGTAAGGTCGATAAATCGTAGGCGCAAGCGCGACAGACTGTGCACCATTGATTGCTGCTCGGCGGCAATCGCATCGTGTTGTTCCTTATACGCATCGTAAAGTGCTTCAAAAGTAAGTTCGTCATAATTAACTTCAACCGGACTCCAATCATCTTGTGGTGGATGCATCTCAATCCAGCGTTTTAGCCCTTCAAGCACCTTAATTGATTGTTGCGTCGTGGTGATCTGATCAGCATAGGCTTTAACTTTCTGTCGTAGTTCATGCGCTTTTTCATCCAGCTCCGCCATTTCCTGACGATGCTGCAACACGCTTGCGCCCGTTACTTCGCTCTCCTCAATCCACCCCGCATAGTCCGTTTCACCTGCTTGCCAATCGGCATACTTTTTAATCGTGGCAATGGTCGCTTCAACCTGATGCTTGGTTTCTTCCAGTTGTTGTTGCATGGATACCTGCGCCTTGATGGTATCAATTTGCTTGTGCAGCGCGTCCGCTTCAGCGCCCAGTTTGACCACTTGTCTTTCTAAGAAATCAGGGTTGCCTAATTGCTGCAAACCCGACGTGGCAACGCTAGATAACTTTATAGTCAAGCCGGGTAATACAAATTCTGGGGCTTTGGCGCTTTGCAATGCTTGTTGCAAAAAGGCCTTGAGTGCCGAGGCATCGCTTAACTCAAACTGTTTGCCACTTAACAGTGTCCACAGCTCGGTGTTGCTGAGTTGGTACAGCAGTGCCAGTTCGGTATCTGACAATAGTTTCTTGAGCTGAATAAACAAGGTACTGGATAAATTATTAAGCTGTAACTGAGTTTTGGTGAGTTTTTCTTCAGTAAAGTGCAGGCGCTTTTCCAGCTCCCCTAAATCCTCATTGCGCACATTGAATAACTGGCCTTGCAATTCATCTCGCTGCTCTTCTAAGTTAATCAGCTTTTGTTCTTCCATCTCGATAACAATCTGCTGGCATTCCCGCGTCAGTTGCTCGTAACGTTGAATATCATTATTAATCACGCCAATGCGCTGATCCAGTCCACTAATGAGATTCAGCTTGTCTACCTTAGCTAGTTTCAATTCTGGCAGCTTTTCTTTATCGCGCGCCTGCATAGAAAGTTGTGTGTCTAAGGTCTCTTGCAACTGCTCGTTTTCACTCACATAAAGTCCTGCCGACTTGAGGCTGTAACTGACCAACTTACCCTGCCGTTTGACCAGTGACTCACTCACTTCAATCAGGTTTTCAATGGTGTCCTGACTGTCTTGCAAGCGGCGAAGATTCTCCTTTTCTTTTTTTATGTGCTCGAATGGCTCGCTGAATTCACGTTGCACATTGATCTTCTGTTGTTTCTCCATCACCGCTTCATTGACCTGCTCGATCTGCAACTTCAGGTCTTTGATGGTGATGCCTTTGAGCTGTAGCAGTTGCCTAAACAAGCGCTTGAACAGGCGGTAATTTTGCGTGTCACCAATCAAGCCTAAGCCCGTAGGGTTTTGTTTTGCCATAAACGGGCGTAGCAGGGCGTGGTGATGCTTAGATTCTAAATTGCGGCTGACCAGTTTGGTGCTGATGTCCAGGAAGAGGGTGTCCGGTTTTTTCGGCGTCATGGCCGCATCGGTTTGCAGGATAAAATCGCTTACCTCATAGCCACCGGATAAGATGAATTTTTCAGGTTGATTCCCCAAGCCCGTCGCCGCGAGGCCAAACACTTTACGACCGGTCAACGTGTTCAATTCAAATAAGATATAAGAGCCAAGCGCTGGGAAATAATGCTTCCACGTCGCGTCCAGTGAATACCCCAGATTGATTTCTTTGTAATTGTCGATATACAAAAATTGCAACGTGTTGATGATTGACGTTTTACCGCGGTTATTCAACGCCACCAAATGCAGCGAGTCGGACAAATCGAACTCTGCGTACTGGCAATTGGCCGAGTTAATTAGGATGATTTTGCTAGGCTGCACTTTGCCACTGGTCATTACTTCGTTTGCTAGTGCGCTCATGACTTAGCCTCACTCGCAACCGTTTGCTTAGTGTGTTGCTCCAAAATTTCCTGACTCAGCTGTAAAAAACGATGACTCGGCGTTAGAAAACGCATGAAGTTGTCGGCCTCGCGGTACTCAATGAAGCCAGAGCGATGCATATTGTTGAGTAGGGTTCTGAGCTGTCGGTCTTCCCCCATATCTTTACCTTGCATGTTTTGCATATAGTTTCGGTAGCGTTCGGTCGTAAAGTGCGGCAGCTGATCGCACTCAAAACCTCGCTCGCTAAACAGAGTCTCGACGATATCTTGTGCAGAATTAGCAATGGATTCGATCATAATCGTAATAAACACCAAGCAGCGTTTTGAGTAGTCATTGGAGCGATCATCATCAAAGGGTTGCAGGTAGTAATAGTCAAACTCATGCACCAGTTCATAACCCAGCGTCGCCAGTTCAGTTTGATAAGCATCGGCGTGGTTGCTTAGGTAATGAAACAGCTCACCTGAGTGAATAGATAAGTGCATGCCACTGACCAGCGCCTGGAACACCTGTGCCTTACCGGGAATGTCAAAAACAGAACTCGTTACTAATTCATCACTCATCGGTTATTTCACCTTTATAAATGCTTATACCACGCCAAGTTTGGCCAGCGAGTTGGTAGTCCTGTTGTTCATGGCGGATGTGTATTGCGTGATCTTGCTGATGCAAGCAAACGATACTGACCGCCCGCAGCACTTCATTGGCCGTCAGGTGTTGATGCTGTTCAAGGAAGTAGTCGATCACATTGCTGTTGCTCGGCATTTCATTGAGTAGGCGCAGGACGGATTCCGTTTCTAATGGGGCTGACTCGGTATGGGCTGTATCACTGAGTAAGATACTTTCTGGTTCCGTCGTCAGTGACCAAAGCTCGGCCATGTAACCGCGCAGTCCGGCGAGACCAATGTGACGTTCTCGTTTGAGCAGGCGGCCGTAAGGGAAGCCTGGCAGTTCAGCCAGTTTACCTTGTTCGATTTGACCAAATATCACACCTGCCGCATCCATCAGGCGTGACTCTTGCGTCAGTTTTTCCCTAAGGGGCATCAACTCTTGTTGCGCTTCGTTTAAGTCGAGGCGTGTCTGCTCGTTGAGTTGAATACGCATCGCACGACCTTGCTTGAATAACTGCCGCAACTCGGTTTGACTGGTAAATTTCGCTTCGCCTACCGTTAGAATTTGCTTGAGCCGATCCGTAATTAAGCCAAACGACCCCTGCGGTGAAATCATTTCTCGTAAGGGTTCTAAGTACTCATCCCACAACCGGTTGGCTTCTGACAGGCGCTCTTTATAGCTGAGATTATCATCGTTGAGCTTGAGCTTACGCACCTCATTAATGACGCCCAAACGGTTTCGCGAAGAGGTTTGGGCGATGTTATTAATCTCGCGTTCAAGTCGTTTCAGAAAGCGCAAAGTCAGCGCCTCAGAGTTTTCATCGTAGGCTTTTTTTAGGTCATCAATGCGGTTTTCCAGCGTGGTGATATAGCCTTGAATAATCGCCGAGTTGACCGGCTGTGACTCCTGATACAGGTATTCCAAAAACTCGCGATACGGCAGCGACAAGCTATAGAGCGGTTCAAAATCATTGCTCTCATCAACCAGGCGGTAGTTAAGTAACTGCTGAAAAATATAGGCACTGTCAGGTGCTGCGGTGCCTTTCGTCGCCTGAATTTTGCTGAGGAACTCTGTCTCAGTAAAACCACGCTCGTAATGAAACAGCGTATCCAGCAATTCAAAATAGTCACTGAGCTTGTTGATGCGATCTTTTGGCTTGTAATAGCGAAAGGCCACTAGCGGATAAACATTAGGTAGCTAAGCGCTGATAGGAAGAACCATGGGAGTGTGATGCGTTTGCTCAAGGTGTCAATCCGCCGGTTTTGAAAGATGCGGAATTATAACAAATTTAGCGGGCAGTTTTTAGAGAAATTGAGTGAAAGTGGAGTTTTCAGCTTTTTGAAGAATGCGGTCAGCAGATGATGTTTTAAACAATGGAGTATTAATATCAAAAGGTCATCAAACAGCTAAAGTTAAACGAGAAAATCTTACCTTGATTAGTACTGAGAAAGAGGCAGAAAAACTCTTTAGACATTGTGAGCCTTACGTTGCTGATAAGAATTCATTTGGTGATATCGACCATCTAAAAAGAATTGATGAAAATTAGCTATTGCCATTCACTGAGAAGGCTTTCTGGAATAGCTGAAATGAGTGTCTATGAGATTTTAGTCTCTAAGGACTGCTTATCAACAATCCCTTTAAACCAACGATACATGCGCTCTGTACCTCGATTATCAATGTTAGGCGCAGCTCTCCCTGCTATCAAATCCGCCTGATTGATAGTCCGCATCTCAACACTGTAACGGGTTTGATGCGAGGTGTTAGGCACGCTGCCATGTAAATGTGCACTGGAAAAGCTCAACACATCGCCTGGTTGAAGAACCACTTTGACCGCATCAGCCTCATCCACCGTTGCCAATGGGCTGGGTGCAGAGGGATAGGGTGCTTTCAATCCAGCAGGCGTATCGCGTCGGCTTTCCAGATGTTTTTCAAAACGCCATTCCTCGGTGTCATTAGCCCGTGGCTCTGTCCAATATCGGGGGTAAATAGCAATGGTGCGCGACGCCTCCAATTCATAAATAGGTGCCCACCAGTTGATTTGGCTATGGATATTGCTGCCCCACGTGTCGCGGTGGTGTCCAATAAACGAGTTTCTAGCACCGCCGTGAGTGGTTCCATAAGGCACGATTCGCAGCGGGAAATGATCATAATAAGTAGTGCTCAAATCGACACCACATTCGGCAAGTGCCTCGAAAAACAATGCTTTGGCATGCTCACTTTTGCAAAAACTAAGCTGCGCTGCAGAGGTGAGCTTTATGAAAGTGTCAGGATGAAGCTGCGCTTGTGCGGTGGTTGGTTCAAGGTTAGTTAATGCATCATCAAGCAGCGATGATGTCCATGTGATGAGTTGGTGCATGGCGCTTATATCCGTTTGAATCAACGCATCACCCCCAAACAATAGCACGGCGCGTTCCTCATCTGAAATTGGCTTATCTATCCGAATAATCTTCATACGCTTTATCTGCTGTTTAGCCTGTAAGTTTATGAGCGGGGTTAATTGTAATATTAAAATAGTGAGGTGAAGCGGAATCTTTTGACATGACCCGCGGCGACAAAGCCAAAGCGGTAGATATTCTTGCGGGCAGTAGAGTACTGGTTTTCTATTATGATAGGTGCGAGCTTTATCTGTCGATTGATGATTTGTTTGCCTAAGCGCTAGGCTCTGGTACGCTACGCCACGGCAATCACTTCGCACATTCTGCGCTGAGTGCGACTTGCTCAATGCAACGAGGTCGTCGTGGCGATTAAACCAACTATTTATAAAGCAAGAATTTCACTCTCTGATCTGGAGCGTGATTATTATGACTCCATTAGTTTGATCATTGCGCAGCATCCCTC
>Ga0114956_1004070_pt1 | contig 11213 bp, 9 predicted proteins | sample MaitaG_FD_87304 | JGI IMG/M metagenome (GOLD analysis project Ga0114956, IMG submission 87304) | Marine algal microbial communities from Maine, USA - Maine_Asex2 metaG | ecosystem: Host-associated > Algae > Red algae > Unclassified | place: Maine, USA | collected 2015-01-05 | reverse complement strand
TCCCGATGGGCACCGGCCTCGCTCGGCAGCGGCTGCGCAGGCACGAGCTCAAGCCGAGGCGGCGCTTCGGCGCCTTTATGCCCTCCGGGTATTCATGCCCTGCGGGTGCTTGTCGGTGTCGGGAGGGTGGGGCTCGGCCCTCGGCCTCAGTGGCACGGTGCCCGGGCCGCTCGCTCAGCCGAGAGGCGACAGCGGCGGCGGTGCGCGAGAGCGCGGCGCGCGCGCTTCGCCCGCGTCGCTCGCCGAACCGCTCGTGCGCCGGTGCGCGAGGATCTGTGATGCGTGCCGTGGTTGAAGAGGTGAACCACCAGCGCCTGCTTCGGCTTGCAGATGCTCCGGTTCGCGGCGGTCGAGAACCACGTGAGTTCGCCGTCGAGCCAGATCGGCTCCAGGCGCGCCGCCCAGTCCGTGACCACGAGGTCCATCGCGGTACGCGCCAAGCAGTAGTCCGACCAATTGTCGGTCTCGCCGATGGATTCCCGGATCGACGCCGTTCGCGGCATTCCGGTCTCGGCGAAGCGGTGCATCCAGATGCGATCACCCCAGAGCAGGTGATTCAGCGTCGCCTGGATCGAACCGAAGAATGCGCCTCGTTCCGCCTGTCGCGCCGAGTCCTCGAGCGCATCGGCCGATTCCATGACGTTCGCGTTCTGCCAGGCGGAATACCGGGCCATCGTTCGGATGTAGTCGGTGTCTATCATCTGTTCCTCGCCGGCGGTTCAGGGCGCGCCTCGGTCAGGTTGGAGTATGCGGCGCGATGCTCTCGTGCGTCCGAAGTAGCGCGCGACGATCCTGCTTTCTCTTGCAGGTTTCCGATCCGTTTCGCTCGCTCTCGCAGCGGTCACTTCACTGTCTACCGGGTCCTCCTCGCGATCACGGTTGCAAGGGCTCGTCAGCGCAGCACCCGCGCGATGTTCAGCGACCCGAACACCTGCGTGGCGAGACTGGTGCGGTACGCCTTCGTGCGCAGCGCGTGGGTGTAGGCCACGCGCCACCTGCCGAGCGCGACCACGACCCCGGCTCGCACGTCCGCGATCAGCGGCTCGGCGTCCACGTCGGGCGCGCGCGAGGTGTCCGCGTCCAGTGTCGTGTCCCAGGCAACGGCTCGAGCACCGATGCCGACGTGCGCGTAGCGCGCGTTCGCGGGCGCGAAGACGGCGGCGAAGTCCGGTGCACCGGGCACGGTGTCGGGCGGACCGACCGTTCGGGTGGTGCCGCGGCCGATGCGCAGCGACGCGCCTGCGTGCACGTATCCCATGACGGTGCCGAGAGCGGCGCCGGCGTGCGTGCCCAGATCGAGCTCGCCCCCTGTCGAGAGGCTGCGGCGCAGCGTCGAGACATCCCTGCGGAACCCCAGCTGCAGCGCTGCCCGATCGTCGCGTTCCGAATCCCAGCCGTTCACGGGCGCGGATCCCGAGGCCTCGTGCAGGAAGCGCTGCACGTCCTCCGCCCGGGAGGATGGGCCGAGCACCCCGATCGAGGCGTACCGCGTCCAGGTGCCCTCGTGCACGATTGTGGCGCGTGCGGCGGACAGCTGCAGCCAGCCGGCATAGGGGCGCTCCCCGTTGGGGGGACGCGTCGCGTCCGTGTCATCGGGCGTCCAGGCGTCCTGGGCGAGGGTGAACAGCGTGTGCTCGCCGTGCGAACCGGATGAGCTTGCGGGCGACCATGCGAGGCGGGTCGCGCCGGTGAAGTCCCGGTCGGTCCCCACTAACAGGTCGTTGTCGTGTTCGAACGCGAATCGCGCCGGTCGCTCGGGCGATGCGGTAGCGGCCGCTGCCTTCGACCCCGACCCCGACCCCGACCCCGACTCCGACTCCGACTCCGACTCCGACTCGATGGGCGCTCGGGCGGCGACCGCGGCGGGCATGACGTCGGACGCCGTATCGTGGGCCGGCGCGCTGTCAGCCAACGCGTTGTCGGCACCGAGCGCGTTTCCAAGCGACACGCAGCACAGCGCACAGGCGAGGCGGACGAGCCACGCGCGGCGACATGCACGTGCCTCTGCCTCATGGACACGCCCCGACTCGCCATGGACTTGTCCTCGTCTTCCGGAGGCGCCTTGCCCGTCCAGCGGCGACAGGCGCATGTGCCTTCGAGCGGTCACCGATACACACACACCGAGTTGGAGAAGGAGGTAGACCTTCGCAATTGCGGTGCCGCATAAGGACGAGCTCCACCGCGAGACCTTTCATCAACGTCCATCACTCGGCGTTGCCACCCACCAGGCTCGTCCACACCGGTTCGGTCACGGCGTCCGAGGCATCTCGCAGGCGATAGAGCCGTATCTCGAGCGCGATGCGCCAATCCGGCTCGCCGGTCAGCGTCAACAACCCCGACTCCAGATCGGGCGCGACCAGGCTGCGCGGCAACCATGCAACCCCGACGCCTTCGCGCGCCCGGATGCGCAGCGCACCCGCCATCGTGTTCTCGTACACCGCCTGCAGTCGCTCGGTGACGCCGAGCGCGCCGAGCAGCGGTTCGACGTGCGCGGTCACCGAGGCGGCGCTGCCGTAGCGCAGCCACGGGATCGGGCCCGGCGTGTCCGCGTCGAAGCGGAAGCGCGGCTCGCCGGCGGCGTCCGGTTGGCACACGGGCACCAGCGTGTCGCGGCCGATCGCGGTCGATTCGAGCGAGGGGAGGCCGGACACGCCGTCCGACTGGCGGCTGCGATAGGCGATCAGGAAGTCGATGTCGCCCGCGGCGAGCGCCTCCACGCAACTGGGCAAGTCGTCGGCGCGCAGGCGCGAGATCACCGGGCCGCATCTGCGCTCGAACGTCGTCAGCCAGTCGGGGTAGAAGCGCCAGGCGATCGAGTGCGGCATGCCGAAGGTGACCACCTGGCGGTCGGGCAGGGCCAGCGCCTCGCGCACCTGCCGCCGCTCGTGCTCGATCCGCTCGAGCGCCTGCAGGCCAGCCTCCAGCATCTGCGCGCCGGCGATGGTCAGGGTCACCGGATGGCTGCTGCGGTTCACCAGCGGGGTGCCGACCCACGTCTCGAGCTGGCGGATGCGGCGACTGAAGGCCGGCTGGCTGATGTTCGACTGCGCGGCCGCCTGCGAGAAGTGCCCCGTGCGGGCGAGTCGACCGAGATCGTGGAACCAGGCGAAGTCCATCGCGTGCGGTGACTCGTCATGCGTTTTCTGCATGATATCAGCAGAACATGACATTGGATGCGGAAAGGCCCGCTCGCTAGGGTGGTGCCCACCGCTACGGAACAGACAACACATGGGCGTTGCCGCGACCTCCGATCTGCCGACCGCTTCACTCGGGCTCGAGCGTTTCCCCAGTGTCGCGTTGTGCCACCGCTCGACGCCGATCGAGGCCATGCCGCGGCTCAGCGCCGCGCTCGGCGGCCCGCAGCTCTTCGTCAAGCGCGACGACTGCACCGGCCTTGCCGGTGGCGGCAACAAGACGCGCAAGCTGGAATACCTGGTGGGCGAGGCGCTGGAGCAGGGCGCCGACATGCTCGTGACTCAGGGTGCGGTGCAGTCCAACCACGTGCGCCAGACCGCGGCGGCGGCCTGCAAGACCGGGCTCGACTGCCACGCCCTGCTCGAACGACGCGTGCCGGACCGTGCCCCGGACTACGAACACACTGGCAACGTGCTGCTCGACCGGCTGTTCGGTTGCTCGATCGAGTTCCGCCCGCCGGGTCTGGACATGAACGCCGAGGCGCAGGCGGTCGTCGAGACACTCCGGGCCGAGGGTCGGCGCCCCTACTTCATTCCCGGTGGCGGCTCGAACGCCGTCGGCGCGCTCGGTTACGCCGGTTGCGCCGAGGAGATCGTCAACGAGCAGCAGATCTCCGGTACGCACTTCGACCACCTCGTCATGGCGACCGGCAGCACCGGCACGCAGGCCGGTCTGGTGGCCGGGCTGCACGCGCTCGGCTCGGCGCTGCCGGTGATGGGCATCAGCGTGCGCCAGCCGCACGAGCGCCAGGTGAACGCGGTGCACGCGCTGACCGCCGCGACGCTCGAGAAGCTGGGTGCCGCACCGATCGATCGTGACCGCATCCTGGTGGACGCGGGCTACGTCGGTGCCGGCTACGGCCAGCCGGCCGAGTCCACGCACGAAGCCATCGCGATGCTCGCCCGCCAGGAAGGCCTGCTGCTCGACCCGGTGTATTCCGGCAAGGGCATGGCCGGACTGATCGGGCTGATTCGCGCGGGCGCCTACCGCTCCGACGAGCGCGTCCTGTTCCTGCACACCGGCGGCGCGACCGCGCTGTTCGCCTACGAAGATGCCCTGGCGGCGCAGGCGTCCGGCTGACCCTTCCATCCCCGAGTTCACCACGGAGAGCGACCCGCATGACACGACCCAACAAGACGGCGATCGGCATCGCCATGGCCTCCACGTTCGCGCTCGCCTCGACCAGTGCCTCGGCGGCCGAGTCGGTGAGCATCGGTGTACCGACCTGGACCGGTGCGCAGGCGATCGCGCACCTCTTGGCCGAGGTGGTCGAGTCGCGCATCGGTGGCGAGGCGGAGCTGGTGCCAGGCAACAACGCGACGATCTTCCAGGCGATGGATCAGGGCAAGGGAGACATCGACGTGCACCCGGACGTCTGGCTGCCCAACCAGGAGAGCTTCACCAAGCAATACGTCGACGAGGCCGGCACCGTCACGTTGTCGAGCAACCCCTATGAAGGCAATCAGGGCTTCTGCGTGACGAAAGGGTTCGCCGAGGCGAACGAGATCACCGACATCGCCGATCTCGGCCGCCCGGACGTGGCCGCCAAGATGGACAGCGACGGTGACGGCAAGGGCGAGATGTGGATCGGTGCGCCGGCCTGGGCGTCGGCCAACGTCAACGAGGTGAAGGTGCGCGACTACGGCCTGCTCGACTTCATCGAGCCGGTGCGCGCTGAGGAGGCGGTCAAGACCGCCCGCATCAAGGACGCGATCGCCAAGGACGAGGGCTACGCCTTCTACTGCTACACGCCGCACGCGGTCTGGTACATGTTCGACGTCGTCATGCTCGACGAGCCGGCCCACGACCCCGAGAAGTACAAGATGGTGCAGCCGTCCGACTCGCCGGACTGGTTCACCGAGTCGATGGTCGCCTCGAAGGACGCGCTGAAGGATGTCCAGATCGCCTGGTCCAACTCTCTCGAGGAACGATCGCCTGCCATCGCCGAGTTCTTCCAGAACTTCGCGCTCGAGGCTGATGACGTCAGCAGCTTCGCTCACGAGATCTCCGGCAAGGGGCGTGAGCCCGCCGAGGTGGCGAAGGAGTGGGTCGAGGCCAACGGCGAGCGCGTGGACGGCTGGCTCGGGCTGTAAGGACCGCCTTGCGGTATAGCCGACCCGAACAGCGTCCATGATCGACGTCGCGAACGTCTGGAAGCTCTTCGGCGCGCGCAGTGCTCCGGCCCTCGAGGCGATTCGTCGCGAGGGTCTGGGCAAGGCCGAGGTACTGGAACGCTTCGACGTCGTGGTCGGTGTCGCCGACGTCAGCCTGCAGGTCGAGCGCGGCGAGATCTTCTGCATCATGGGCCTGTCCGGCAGCGGCAAGTCCACGCTGGTACGGCACTTCAACCGCTTGCTGGACCCGACCGCCGGCAGCATCACCATCGAGGGCACCGACGTCACCGCCCTCGCGCCGAAGGCTCTGCGTGAATTCCGGAACCGGAAGATCGGGATGGTGTTCCAGAACTTCGCGCTGCTGCCGCACCGCTCGGTCATCGACAACGTGGCCATGCCGCTGGAGATCCGGGGCATCGACAAGAACGCGCGGCTCCGTCAGGCGGCGGCGATCCTGGACGTGGTGGATCTGGGCGCCTGGGGGAACAAGTTCGCGCACGAGCTCTCCGGCGGCATGCAGCAGCGGGTGGGGCTGGCGCGGGCGCTGGCCGCCGACCCCGACGTGCTGCTGATGGACGAGCCGTTCAGCGCGCTCGACCCCCTGATCCGGCGACAGCTGCAGGACGAGTTCGTGCGCCTGTCGCACAGCCTGCACAAGACCACCATCTTCATCACTCACGACCTGGACGAGGCGGTCCGCGTCGGACACCGCATCGCGATCATGCGTGACGGTCGCGTGGTGCAGATCGGCACGGCCGAGGAGATCGTCATGCACCCGGCCGACGACTACGTGGCCTCCTTCGTCGCTGGCATCTCGCGGCTGAAGGTGCTGCGCGCGCACGCCGTGATGCAACCGCTCGAGGCGTGGCAGGCAGGCGGTCGCCCGCTGGATGCGACGACAGCCCGCTGCGACGAGAACGAGGTGCTGAGCGTGCTGATCCGCCTCGCCATCGACGACGACGCACCGATCGTCATCGAGAGCGACGGCCGCGACGTCGGCGTGGTCACGCGACGCGACATCCTGCGTACGGTCATCGAGGGAGGAGAGGTCTCATGAGCGACGAGCCCGGCACGGGAACGACCGACCCCTCGGTACTGCCCGGCGGCTCGGCCGCGGCCGACGCGCTGGCGGCCGAACGAGGGGGCCGCGTCGCCGAGTTCGTGCGCACGAAGCCTGCGTACTACGCCCGCCAGTTCGAACGCATCGGCAACCGCGCGGGCTTCACGCCGACGTTCAACCTGCTCGCCGGCCTGTTCGGGCCGATCTGGTACGGCGCGCGCGGTCTGTGGAACTGGGCGGTGGTGTTCCTGATCGTGGAGGCGATCGGCTTCGTGCAGCTCGCCCGTGGGCTATTCGGGGATCTCGGCGCCGATGCGCGCGAGAGGGTCGCCTCGATCGAGAGCACGCTGGAGCTGCGTCGCCAGCAGCTGGCGTCGGCGATCGAGAGCGGGTCGGAGAAGGTCGCGGTCTACGAGCGCACCGTGAAGTCGCTGGAAGGGAGCATCGGCGAGATCCGCCTGGACGCCGCCGCGGCCGATGCACAAGGCCTGTGGGTGGCAATGTCCGGCGTCGCGATACTGCTCGTGATCAAGCTGGTGCAGGCCACCTTTGCCAACACCGCGCTGGAGCGGCGCTTCTCGAGCTGGCTGTCGGATGCGACGCTCCGCCACGGCATGCCGGCCCGCGACATGGTGCTCGCCGCCGTGTTCGTGTCGCTGATCCTCGTCACCGCGATGCTGCATTACAGCCTGCCGGGTACGCTCGCCCTGCTCGACGAGTTCCCGACCGTGCCGTCGATCCGGCTCGGGGCGATAGATGCCGTGGAGCGCTTCTTCGCGTTGGCGGTCACCCACGGCGACGCCGTGTTCGACGTGATCACACGTGGCATCCGTCTGCTGCTCGACACGCTCGAGCTGGTGTTCGTGCAGACGCCTTGGCTGGTGATCGCCGCCTTCATCGTGCTGCTCACCTGGCTGTCGGCGGGCGTCCGCACCGCCATCTTCTCCGGCGCCTTCCTGGCGTACATGGGCCTGCTCGGGTTCTGGGTGAAGGCGATGACCACGCTGGCGCTGCTCGGCACCGCCGCCTGCCTGTCGATCCTGATCGGCATTCCGCTCGGACTGTACGCCGCGCGCCGGCCGCGCTTCTACGCCGCCATCCAGCCCGTCATGGATTTCATGCAGACCATGCCGGCCTTCGTGTTCATGATCCCGGTCATCGCCTTCTTCGGCACGGGCAAGCCTGCCGCGGTGGTCACCACGATGATCTTCGGCGGGACGCCGGTGGTGCGGTTGACCGTGCTCGGGCTGCGCGGGGTGCCGGAGCACGTGCGGGAGGCGGCGGTCGCGTTCGGGGCGGGCAAGTGGTATCTGCTGACGCGGGTCGATCTGCCACTTGCGGGGCCGTCGATACGGGCGGGAATCAACCAGACCATCATGCTGTCGCTGGCGATGGTGGTGGTGGCGTCGCTGATCGGCGCGAAGGGCCTGGGCGAGGACGTGCTCGAGGCACTGCAGTACGCCAATGTGGGGCAGGGCATTCTGGCGGGGTTCGCGATTCTGTTTTGCGCGATGATTCTCGACCGGATCGTGCAGGGGGCGCGGCCTTAGGCCAATTCGTTTCACACATCAAAATCCTTTACTCGACCTGGAAACGAGTTCCTATTTTCTTCGCTTCCGAAATTACTTTTTCTCGGAATTTTTCAGGCAGCGACATTGGAGTCAATATATCCACTTTCACGCCAAGCAACTCACTCAATTCCCCTCGGATAGCACCAAGATCAAATAACGTTGTTTCTTCAACTGGATCAACCAGAATATCGAGGTCGCTATCCTCGTCATCTTCGCCGCGCAGAACTGAGCCGAACACGCGTGCGTTCTTCGCGCGATTGGCCTCTACTACCGCGCGTATCGCCGCTCTGGTCTCTTCCAATGCGTCAGGTTTCATCAGTCATCTCCTTCGAGCAGTGCAGTCGGCTTGGCTACTGCCATCGATTTCGGATCTCTGCCGAAGCAGGTTATCAATACTACACAGCCATGTTTCAGACACGCCGAACATTCGCGCCCAAGGCACCTCCTTGCACACGACTCGCTCGGCCGATCTGACTTGACCTTCACCGTTCCTGTGCTACGTCCTGTTGCCAAGTATCCGGCAACATCCGCACGTGGAACGACTCGCGCATCGCCGAGGGCGAAGTCGGCGAGAACGCGCTCGATCCACTGCTCGATGCCGGCAATCATGATCGGTTGACCGCAGGAGGAAACAGCGACCTACGTCAGGCGACCTCCTTCAGGATCACGATGTGGGTCAAGCCAAGCCGAGGGCATGGTCACGGTGAGTATCCTGTCGGGGTCTGTTCGAAAGAGTGACGATGGTCGATGGCATTCATTATCCCGCCTGTCAGAAGAATGAGGGTAACTACCGGTGGGCATGACCCTCGCGCTGCGCACGCGCCCGACAGCAGAAAGACCGATGGCTAGACCGAGGAGCGGAGACAAGGTCCGCGACATCGCCCGGGCGACGATCGTCGAGGTTGTCGAACGTGGTTTCGCGGCCGCCTCGATCGCTGGCATCGCCGGCCGCGCCGATGTCGGGGTATAGGAACGATAAAGGGCCTTCTGCCCCGGATTCGAAGCGCCATGGTGGCACGGTGGCGCGCCGTTGGGCGCCGAAGGGAGCGATTGGGACACGCCCCGAGGCGGAGAGGGCGGTGCGCGGCGCTCGATGAGCGCGCGACGTTCGGGCCGAACGCTCCCGATGGGCACCGGCCTCGCTCGGCAGCGGCTGCGCAGGCACGGGCTCAAGCCGAGGCGGCGCTTCGGCGCCTTTACGCCCTGCGGGTATTCATGCCCTGCGGGTGCTCGTCGGTGTCGGGAGGGTGGGGCTTGGGCTCGGCCCTCGGCCTAGGCGGCACGGTGCCCGAGCCGCTCGCTCAGCCGACTCGAACGGAGTCACGAAGGAAAACTGCTGGACATCGTGACCGCGACAACATAGTTAACAATTTCTCTCTCCTGTGCGTTCACCTTTGCTTTGCGCAGCCGTAGTAAATCTCTTTGAAATTCAACGCTTTACTCCTGCTCAGAGGCGTTTTTGAAGACCTCCGTTGCAGAAGTTGCGAGCGCTCTAACTCTGCGCGAATTCCATTGGTACGTATTATGATCTGTGCCATGACAAGGAGCTCCGCTCCGATATCGTTCTGCAACAACCTCAGCGGTGAGGCAGAACGCATGCCGGAAAGGATGTGCTGGTGCCTGTCATGTTCGAGCCGAAGCGAATTTCGGTTAAGCGACGAAAAAGTCGCACTTTTGAAATTTCAAATGGAGTTTTATTATGCGCGAACTTACGAATCAAGAACTGCATCAGGCAGCTGGTGGAACCTATAGCCACGCTCCGGCGCCGAAGGCATCTGGTGGCAAGACGGGCTCCTCGTCTTCGTTCAGCAGCTCGTCGTCCTACTCTTTCAGCAGCGGCGACAGCAATTCCAACAGCAATTCCAACAGCAATTCCAACAGCAGTTCGCATCCGGGTAGCGTTAGCGTGCCGTCGGTCAGCGTTCCGTCCGTAAGCAGCTTCACAAGCTTTTTCGGTTGGGGTGGCAAGCACTGAAAGTATTGAAAATGGCATGTTTCGTATGGGCGGCGCCCGGGCGGACGTGACAAGGGCGTGCTATTGCCCTGATATCAAGTCGGCCAGCGTGTCGGCCGCTAGCTAGTCGGGTCGCCGGCGTCACGTGTGGCGCCGGCACTCTTTTGACCGTACCGAAATAGTCTGTGGAGGACCGGACGCGAATCCTGCCTGCGTATGTCGGGGGAACCTGACGTGTACGCCAGTCGGATCGCGCTTGACAGTCGACGTACAGCGCTCAATCGATGCTGGCTGAGTTGACGTCCGGCGGAGATATGGTTCGGCAACGACACGGAAGTGGTGTAAGAAGTGGTGTCTGAACTGTTTCGTCGCGAAGCGATCAACAACCGAAGAGAACGGCTGTGGGGCGAGGTCGTGCTCGTCCAGCCGCCCTCGTTCTGGTTGCTGAGCGGCTTTGCGGGATCGGTCGTTTTCCTGATCGTGCTGATGCTCGTGCTTGGCACATATTCCAGGCGCGAAAATGTCACGGGGTTCATCCGGCCCGACAGGGGCCTGCTCAAAGTCTATGCACCACAATCGGGTCTGCTCGACACGCTCCACGTCGGGGAGGGCCAACAGGTCGCTGCCGGGGAATTGCTGTTCACGGTGACGACGGGCCGCTCGAGCACGGCATTCGAGGATGTGGACGCTCTCATTATCGAAGAGCTCGTCGCGGCACGGGATGCATTGGAGGTGCGTCGCACGGATCGTCGCAGGCTTGATACGCTCGAGCAGGCACGCCAGCGCGAGCGCTCCTCGCGGCTCGCCCACGAAGTCCTGGAGCTCGAAAGGCTTGTCGGCATCCATGGCAGGCGATTCGAGGCGTCCGGTCTCCAGCTAGCGCGGCTCGCTGGTCTCATTGCAGGTGAATTCGTCTCCGAAGCTGACCTGATCGTGGCCCGCGACGAGCACGCGAGCATCGAGCTCGGGCTTCTTGAGGCTCGCCGACGGCTGGCCGAAAAACGCGGCGATCTAGTCGATGCCGTACAGCTGCTCGAACAACTTCCGCTGCAGTCCTCGCTGGATCTTGCCGACATCGGTCAGCAGCTGTCCGTGATCGATCAGCGGATTCTCGAGACCGGTGGACGCCGTTCCTACAAACTTCGAGCACCCTCGGCCGGACGGATCACGGCGCTGCAGGTCACTGCCGGTCAGCGCGTGCAGGTCGAACGCCCGCTGTTGACCATCCTGCCCGACGATGCAAGTTTCAGGGCTGACTTGTTCGTGCCGACGCGGGCGATCGGTTTCATCGAGTCGGGGCAGTCGGTACTGCTTCGCTA
>Ga0114956_1004068_pt1 | contig 11215 bp, 5 predicted proteins | sample MaitaG_FD_87304 | JGI IMG/M metagenome (GOLD analysis project Ga0114956, IMG submission 87304) | Marine algal microbial communities from Maine, USA - Maine_Asex2 metaG | ecosystem: Host-associated > Algae > Red algae > Unclassified | place: Maine, USA | collected 2015-01-05 | reverse complement strand
GTTGGCTAGCTCCCGATGACACTTTCCTTACATCCTTTTGCGGCGTGAGCCCCGCGATACCAACCCGACGCGCGAGCGAGTGGGTATGTAAACGACCCCAAAAACTCACTTGCTCGCGCTGCCGTTTGTATTTCGAGTCCCTTTCTATCTAAAGCAAGTGCCATTGATCTAGCGCTTTGCCGCTCACCGTTTCGTTACCACGTTAATAATCAGTGTTTAATTCTATGTGGCGCTGTCCAACTAGACGGCTCACATGGACAAACAGAATTGCAGTTAATCAATGAGCCAGCCCGCGAGTGGGTTTCGGCGCCGACACTCGCATCGATCGTGTACTGCGATAGCCAAGGCCTTGATCCGGTCCCAACTTGTCGGTGCGGAACGCGAATCCGAATCGGATCGCTGGATCGCTGTGAGCACGCTGATTTCATCTCTGACGTGGGCCACGTCTGCGTCGATACGATTGAGCTAACTATGCAGCATTTAAAAAAAAGCTGATTGACGACCCATTGCAAACGAAGCTATCAACGGTGAAGCCGCCGTCTATTTCGACTTGGACCTCAAATAGAGCATTTCATTCACGGTTATACCAGCACAATTAGCGGCCGATCACTACTTCGTAAGGCGGTAATAAATCGACGGACCTTTCGCCACGTTTGCTCCGGATAACGGAACAATAGCCATCGCCATAACGGCTCAAACGTCAGTTTCACGCGTCGCAAAATCCCTCACGGCGTGGCCCAGACGCCTCTCCACCCACCGTGGCAAACGACCTCAAGTCCGCACTAAAGACCGTCTTAATAACCGACGTTCGCGTTGACTTTGTTTAGCACGTGCGTCGGCACGCCATTTTGAATCGTCGTGCTGATGCCTACACCTTCGGTTTGCAACAACACTCCGGTGGCTCGTTTCAGATTCATCAACGCCAGATTGTAGGTCAGCTGCGAAGTCAGGAACTCAAATTCTGATTCCGCCAACTTCTCTTGCGATGACAAAAGGTTCTCCAACGCTAGCACCGCTGAGAGATCTTCGCCGGGAATCTTGGTCCAGCGTTTGGACAGCGCGTCCAACTGAGCCGAACGAGCCTCCATCGCCTCGCCCTTGGCCACCATCTCTTGGGACGTGGTGTCGATCTCTCGAACGGCCACTTCCACTTCCAGCTTCACCGTCTGCAACGTCGTTTGATATTGATTCCGCAACTGACGCAGTTCTAAGGTTCGACGGGCATTGCGGGCCGACGCGGCACGGTTGCCTAAGGGCAATTCGTAATTTACCCCTACCGAATAACCCGGCCGACCGGCGCTGAATTGTTCGCCAAAGGCTCCCACGACATCGTTTTCGCCTTCCAGACCGGCAACGTACGTTTGGGTGATCAAATTTAGTTGCGGCAACATCTCGTGGCGTGACATTCCCAGTCGGATCTGACCAGCCTTAATTTGCTTCAGTGCTTGCAGCACTTCGGGACGGCTACGGACGGCCAAATTCATCGCTTCATGGATCTGAGTCGTTGAGGCAAACACATTTGGCTGATCAACGGGGATCAACTCAATCTCGTCAAACTGCCCAAACATTGGATCGTTGACCAGCGATCGAATCCGCGCCTCTGCGTTCTTCACCGCCATGCGGGAACGGATCAGCTCTGCATAGCGCGTCGTCACCGATGCCTTCGCACTGGTGATCTGAGCCGCTTGAGCATCAATTTTCGAGCGTTTTTGCAGGATTTCGTAGATTTCGGTCGCCCGTTGATGCGAGTTCATCTTTTGAAACAACACGCCTCGTTCCAGATACAGCGACCAATACCCGCGCGTCACCTCTAAAAGATGAGACTGCAACTGTCGGTGAAATTCGTCATCCGCGATCCGAGCATCCAGTTTCGCCAAACAGGTTAGGCTTTCGTTGTAAACCTTTCCTCGTCCACGTAGGATGGGCTGAGTGTAGCCCAAAATTAATCGCGCGGTTCCTTGACGATCGGGAATAAAGAACTGTGAATTGGTTGTCTGCGTCCCGAAATTCTGCCTGATATCAAGCTCGCCACCGGCGCGGTTTCTTCGCCGCATTCCTGCACCCGTTGTGAACTGCTGGTTGATATAACGGTCGCCTGTTCCACCAATGGTCAGCGTGCTGCCAACTGGATCATTGAGGTCATCCCAGCGCGATTCAAGGTATCGCGTCCAATCGAAAGCCGCATCGGCCTCGATGATCGCCGTCCGGCGAATCATCGGTAAATCCGAAAAAACACGTACTTGCGAAGAATGCAGCAGCGTCCGCATCAACAGCTCGTCCAGCGAAATCTGTAGCGGCGCGGAATTGTTTCGCATTGGTTGGAGCACTAAAGGAGCCCACCAGCCTTGCGTTTGATTGCCTTGATTGCCTTGATAGACGGGCACCTGTGCTGTTTGAATTTGCCCGTAATCGACCAAATCCTGTTGCACCATTGCGTCGGAGGCTGAATTCGATTCCGCAACAGCAGCTAAATTCGATTCCGTAGTGGCTGTATTGAATTCTGCGTTCGGATAACGTCCCATGTTTGGACCGTAACCATAGGACGTCCCATCCGTATTGGTACCAGCAGCAGTTTGCCCGTGCGTAGCATTCAATCCGGCAATCGTTGCGAGAAATATTAGGCTGAGTGTAGGTAGGAATTTCATGGAAAGATCCAGCATAAGAATTAACGAGCGCAAGTCGCTCCATGATCTTCTATCGAGTATTCCGTTTGTAATGATTCGTCAGATTCTTCCTTTGATAGCGATTGTAAGAGTTTGCTAGCGGGGACTTTAACGGCTCCTGAAGATAGGAACTCTAGAGCCACCGCAGAACATGTGTTTTCTGTACACCAAAGGTCGCCAGTGAACCCCAAGGGTGAAGATGGATCGAGGAACGGCTGAAGCTAGATTGACTTCGTCTAAGGACTAGGGGTTTGTTGATTAAGTCGGCTTTCGATTTTTTATGTGAGCCGTTTGGGCGCTAGCTCAATGGCACTTACTTTAGATTTTACTAGCGGTGCAGAAACCAAAATTTAGCTCCCCCTCTCCCTGAAAATTCGGACGTTAGATCTTACCACTGGTAGCAAACGTCATCCGAATTTTAAGGGAGAGGGGGAGCTAGTTTTTATGGTTGGATGTAAAGTAAGTGCCATTGGGCTATCGCCCCGGTTTTGCGATGACCAAACCGAGGCTCACTTAATCAACAGGCCCCTAGTCACGAAATAACTTCCGCATTTTGCGAGCTGCAACTTTTTATCGCTGAATTGACTTATGGAGTGTAGTGGGATTCGCCAGAATTCCTTTTCAGCCTTAGGAATTCTGGCGAATCCCACTACTTCAAATCGGGAACTTAATTTGTGACTGATCCTAATCGGACAGCGCCACATTTGGATCAAAAGCTTTGTGATTAACGTGGTAGCGAAAATGTGAGCGGCAAGGCGCTAGCCGCTGGTCGTACCCGCCATTCACCGGCGGCTAGCGCCTTGCCGCTCACGAAAGTGGCGTTGTCCAACTAAATGGCTCACCCAATTAACAAACCCTGAACCAATCAAGTTTTACCGAAGAAGATCGCGCTGCTTTTGCAGCCACTTCCAACACCGCTGCGATAACACTTCACCCACCGAACCTTGGGTCGCGCGGAAGCTGATGCGGGCACGTTGCCCCGAAAGCAGACGTATACTCTCATTGCTGTCTAATTCAACGATCGCCAGAAAACGCGGATCCACCAATTCGATGGGGGATTCTTCGTTGGCTTGGTTCTCCGGGCGATACCGCACCGGCAGCGTCCCACCGGAAGTACTGGCCAACGCTGCATTTGGCAATTTTATACTGGCACGGGGATTGACCTGTTTTAACGTTGCGTTGATAGTGCGTCCGCTGCCCCATACTCGGACGCTGACAGGCTGTCCTTCGTGACTTTGAAAGGTCTCAAAATCTTCCTGGGCAATCAAGCCGTGAATTTCTTTGCTCCCATCGGACGCCACCGAACAGAACTTCGCCCCTGCCGAAAGGTAAGTATTTCGCAAAGAATCCAAGTCCTCGGCAACGACGATTCCATCACGCGGTGCCCGTACTTCTAACTCACGTAGTTCCTCAATGCGGTTGGCCAAACGCGTCTCCACCGCAGCCAGCGTTTCGCGTTCGATGTCAAACGCGGCCAGGTCTTGCCCATTGCGATATTGCCGGGCTCTGGCGGTCGTCAACTGCCGCTCAATACCCAGCTGTCGAATTTCGGTTTCCAATGCGCGATTCTCCATCATCGCTAACACTTGCCCTTGCCTTACGACTTCGTTGGGGCTGACGAAAACTTCAGCCACGAAACCTCCGGTCGTCGGTCGTATATCGGATTCTTGCTGAAATTCAACCACTGCTGGAGCCACGACCTGGGCATACCAAGGCATGAAGTTACCTGCCGCCCACAGCCCTGCGATGCATGCCGAGGTCAGCATCGTGAAACGGATGGGATTGGGTTGTTGACCAATTTCAGGGCCGACGTAGACGAACTTCAACAATTTCAACAGAGGCCAAAAGACCCACAAACAAACCGACAATCCCGCCAAGACAATACCCGCGCCAAAGACCAGGCGCTCTGCCGCCAGAGCCAGCCCGATGCAGATCAGAACTTTCCAAATCAGCGCCAGCACCGCATAAGTGCCAACGATCCATGTTTTGCCTTCGGGCCAAGTCGGCTGTTTTGTTTCCATGCCCAGATAGAACTTTTTCCCCAGCCACTTGCTCCACTGTTGTCCATGCGTTCCCAGATTCGGCATCTCCAGCCAATCGGACAACATGTAATAGCCATCAAATCGCATCAACGGATTCGCGTTGAACAACAGCGTGGTAAGACTTCCAGCCAACATCACGTTGAAGGCCTGCTGTTTCAGCGTTCCGATATCGGCGTAGCTCCACACAATGGCGGCCGCCGCGGCGATAAACATTTCGGCGTACATACCTGCCGCGGCCACGATAATTCGTTTCCATTTCGATCCAAACCGCCATGAACTTGTCACGTCCACAAACGGCAGCGGGATCAGCAAAATCATCACGATGCCGGCTTGGCGGACTTCCCCATCAAAACGTTTACAGGCAATTCCGTGAGCCATTTCGTGGATGATTTTCAGTCCCACCCATGTCAATCCAAACCACAACCAGTTGTCAGCGCCGAAAACAGTCCAGCCGTCACTAACAACCGATTCCCAATTCGACCAAATCTGAAACAGCCCCGTCACCACCACCGCCAGCCACACGAAAAACAGCGGTGCACTAAACAGCCAACCCACGGCCTTGTTCAACTTCCAAAGCATTGCATCTGGATTGAACAGGGGAAACTTGGGAGTTAGGGGATTGAGCTGAGCCAATTGTTTTTTGCTGTCGGTTTCTTGAAAAGACTCCATCAACCTTCCGGACGTACGCGACGCAGCCGTCGAAGCCAATCCCGTGTCGATCAACCATTTACAAACGGTAATCGCATCCTGTTCTTTGATGGCATGCCCGCCCATCTGCGACGCGTTTTGCGCGATGGCTTGCCCCACCGTGATCTTTCCATCAAGAGACGCGACCAGGTTGTATTCAGAGATTCCCAAACGGAAGAACTTTGAGTTGACCTCGTCTTCAACCAGATAACACGGTTCGCCTTGATACTCCTGAAGATGAAACGTTAGATCACTGCGCAGCAGCAACCGAGCATTGGATAACTCGACGGTGCTATGATGAACTTGCATTTGCGTTGGCTGTTATTGGGCGAATATTAAACGGTGTTACTTATTAAAGACTTTTACGAAGGATTAACTTTGGGGGGTGAACTGAGCTACTTTGCCAACCGCAGGACGTTAGCCAAATGAAACATTCGTTAGTCTCCTCAAAAGCGAGAGCCGCCAATACAAACCCGACGCGCCAGCGAGTGAGTATCCACGCGCCCAAAAACTCGCTCGCTGACGCGTCGTGCTTGTATTGTCCAAACGACAGGCTGAATAAAGTTTGTGCCATTGGGCGATCGTCTGTGGTTATCGCAGCCTGATGACGATTGGCAACTCACCGGCGGCTAGCGCCCTTGCCGCTCACAATCCTATCCCCAGCCTCCTGCTGGCCATTAAACTTCATTCGGCTACCCTGTTACCTGTTCTTGTATTTCCAGTCTTGTATTTCCAATCTTGTATTCATCACTCCCTCAAAATCCAATCGCCGTCACAAACTTCTCCCACGGCAAATGGAACAGTGACCACCCCAGCGTCTTCCATCGCCCATAGACCTTTGCATTACCCGCCATCCCCGGCCTGATCTGGAAATCATCATTTTGCATTTCAACTTCGGCGACAAAAACATTTTGATCATCGCGGATCGTCGAACTTGGCCGGACTCGCCGCACCGCCGCTGCATGGCGTTTGGTCCCAAAGCCATCAAATCGCAACCGCACGCTTTGCCCCTCAGCAACGTGCATCACCTCGTTGGAAGGAATACTCAGTTCAACCTTTAACGTCTCCAAGGGCGCGATCTCGTAAAGCGTTTCTCCCAACTCCACCGGATAGTTCTCACGTTTGTCGATGCTTCCGGCCAGCACGATTCCATCAACAGGACTTACAATCTTTAGGTTTTGCCGCTTGAACTCCAACAAGTCCAGCTTATTTTGCAGCGCGTCACGTTCCAAACCGGACCGAATCGCGTCCGAGACTTTTTGATTGGCCAACAATTGGTCATGCGTACGCGCCGCGCGCTGGCGATCGGCAGTCACTCCGGCAATCTCGTAGGTAATCGCGCGGCCGTCCATGCGAGCCAGCAGGTCACCTTTTTTTACAATCATGCCAGGTTCGGCGAAGGTCGTTTCCAATAGACCTTCATACGGCGCGACACTGAAACTGCGGACCACCGGTTCGGCCACACATTTACAGTGAATCCCATAGGGCATCGGAATCAGCATCGCCAACAAAGAAGCAACGATGGCCCCAACGATTATCCGCGGCATGTTCTTTTGCTTGGATTTATTGATCTTACGAAGTACGCGCCGTAGCGGGCCTCCCTCAGCGGCCCTCACCAAATCAATGCTCGCCCCCAGCGGATGTTCCATGGCACGAATCAAGTTCTCAATCTCGGGCTGACGTTCAAGTTCGTGTCGCCCCAGCAGCGTGACCGCACCGACAATTTCATCGGCGTCGTTTCTCAGCGGAATCGAAACTACAACCGGCACGCGCGTATGAGCCTGAAGCTTTTTATGCGCCAACGTTGGGCCAGTTTGTGTATTTTTCCCAGAAGGAAACGCCGTGAATCCGCCCCGCATGACCGTTTCGTCGAAAGCATTCTTCAAACAAATCGTAGTGCGCGATTGATTGTCAAAATCAGACATCGACGAAATCGCAAATAACTCGCAACCAGTCGTTGCAGGAGTTTTCAAACCTACGGCGACTTGATCACACGCAAAATGGTTCTTCAGCTCATTGGCGATGACTAAACAGGCATCACGGCGAGTCTCTGTCGCGCTAATTTTTCCTACCAGATCCAATACGACTGCCGTGTTGAGCACTTCGGAGTTCAGCGCGGTAAGCATATTCCGTGAACGCCAAATTTCAAAGCTCGCCGCCATAAGCTGGCAAATGACACCCGCATTTAGCGTTGATTCTTTGGCTTGATGTACCATCCCTCCGATGACACCCATTCTCTGCGAATCTAATTTTATTGGCACAGCGATCAGATCAACGCCGCGAATTGACGTTGGCGAACTTACCGTCTCTGACCCTTGTTCGATCGCAGTTTTTGCGATTGCTAGAAATTCCTCCTCTGCGGTTTGACTATTAACACCTTCATGGGCAACCCGTTTATCGAAGATGGCCAGGTCCTGCTCCGGCGGTGCAACAGCCCAATAACAGGCCAGCAGATCCGCCTTTTGAACTCCTACTTCTAAAAACAGCGCCACCGCATGCTCGTAGGTGTCGATCGTCGTCGCGATTGCATTGAGATCCGTTGAAAGTTGGTTCAACTTTGAGACGGTGCGATTATTGCGTACCTGATTGTCTGCATCGGTAGGCAGAGATTGAGGCACGTCGAGCGCTTCGCCGGGGACCTTCTTTTTTGATATTCGGGCCATTTAGTTTCCTACCTGCATATCAATACGGCACCGCACACCACTGCGATATTTTCCCGAGGCATTATTCAATAAGACATCCACCCGCACCCGCCCGCTGTCGGCATTGGTCACCGGAGCCACGTACTCAACGGTTGCCGTTGCTTTTTGCCCGGTTTCGGTCAGCAATACTTTGAGGCGATCTCCCTCTCTGTATTTCACCGCCAATTTCGTGGGCAGATAAAATACCACCCGCAGTTTTTTCAAACTGACCACGGTCGCAATATGCGGATCTGAATTCGAAATGTACTCGCCTTCTTTGCGAGTGATGTCCACAACGACGCCGTCGATGGGACTGCGAATGCGCCGCCGCTCGATCTGAGCGTCGATCTGTTCGGTTTCCAATCGCGATTGGTCGATCGTTTCTAATATCGCTTCCACGTTTTGTCGCGCCACTTCTGCTTCGGCGCGAGCCTTACTGGCCTCTTCGGGGCTTCCGGCACCTTCTTGATAGAGTTGAGCCAACTTCTGGTAACGCTTGCTCTTAAGAGTAAATTCAACTTCGCTGGCGGTGAGTTTCGCCTTGCCACTGGCCTTGGACATCGCCACGCGTCTGGCGGCCTTTAAAACGCTCATGTCCAATTCGACCAAGCTCTGATCGCGCGTCACTTCATCTCCGCGCTTGACCAGAATAGCATCAACGATCCCCGTTTCGGCAGACGCTACCAAGATCTCTTCGACCGGCTCCGTAAAAGCTTCGTTGCTAAATCCAGCTAAACTCTGTCCTGATGACGGGATAAGATTCAATAGTTCCCGACGCGTTTGAGAACGGTCCGAAACCGCTTGAGCATCGGATCGCTCCTGCGCATCAGCAACCAATGCCGTCGCCGCGACGATGGCGAGCGTCAAAATGTAAGTGTGGACTGTCATTTGTTTTACGTGTTTCGGATAGCCAGATATTTGCTAGTTGATCTACTGTTTTAGGACGGGATATTTCTAAGCAAGTTTTGCGACTGATTCTTGAACGGATTCGATCCAGTTGTCGTGCACCACCATCTCGCGCCGATCGTTGAAGTTCAGTTTTTCGATTCGCTGCTGTAGGGCTCGAATCTCGTTGTCGTAGCTGCGACCACATTCACCCTTCTTATCTGTCCGCAACGCGTTCTTTTGCATCTCGACACCCAACGCAGGATCGTACCGCTGAATAATTTCGTCTTGGGCGCAGATAAAGAACTGACACGAACCGGGATCCGATTGACGCGCGCTGCGACCGATCAATTGCCGATCGACGCGCGGCGAATCATGATGTTCGACAACCGTGACGTGCAGACCTCCGGCCAACTTCGAATCCTCGGACAGCCGAATGTCCGTTCCGCGACCGGCCATATTAGTGGCGATCGTGATACGACCGCTTACCCCCGCCTCGCCAATCACTATCGACTCTGATAGATCTTGCACGCCATTGAGCACAAAGTGTTCCACCTCCTGCTGGAGCAAAATCTCAGAGATCTGGCGGCTTTGATTGATGGTGCGTGTGCCGATCAAAACGGGCTGTCCCGTTAAAGCGCGGAGGGACGTGTCTTGAGCGATCGCAAGGTACTTCGATTGGGCATCGCCGAAATAACGCGCGGCAATTGTCGTCCGCCCCGAGGGTTTGTTTCGTGGAATTTTCACCACCGGAAGATTGTAAAACTCCAGCAACTCTGGCTCGTTGCCTGTCGCCGTCCCGGTCATGCCCGAAACCGCGTCGTAGAATTTGAAGTAACGTTGACGCGTGATCCGTGCTTCGATTTCGCGTTCATCGGTCAAACTACACCCTTCGCGCACTTCAATCGCTTGATGAAGGCCGCTGCGCCATTTTCGTTCGTCGTGCAAACGTCCCGTATTTTGATCGACGATTACGATTTCGCCATCGTGTACCACATAGTCCGTGTCACGCACCAAGAACAATTGCGCTCGCAAAGCCTGTTCGATGTAAAGGCTCCAAGGACGCTGCAACTCAGCCTGTATTTCTTCGGGTAAATTTTTATGAATGACCGTCCAACCGGCGTCGGTCATCGTAATCAGTTTCTTCACTTCATCAATTTCGAAATGTTCGTCTTCCACCAACGCATCCGCAGTGTGCATCGCGGCAAGATACAATTCTTGATCGGCCACCGTCGCATTCCCGGCACCTGAGAGAATCAAAGGAGTCGCCGCTTCGTCGATCAAGACACTGTCTGCTTCATCAACGATCGCAAAATGTAGCGGACGCTGCATCGTGACGACGCCGTCCGCCTCATAGCCGCGCATTCGACTGAGAAACCTTGCCCCCAGCGGCATCGCCGGACGATTCCTCATCGTCAATTGATCGCGCAGGAAATCAAAGCCAAACTCGTAACCCGTTCCGCAGGTTATATCTCGAAGATATGCCCGCCGTTTTTCAGTCGCGTCCTGATCACTGCTGATTAGCGCCGACGTCAGCCCCAACGATTCGTAAATGGGCACCATTTCTTCGAAATCGCGTGCCGCCAAATAGGCGTTGGTCGTCGCAACATGGACGCCTTTTCCAGTCATGGCGTACAACACCGACGGTAGCCCGCAGGTGATCGTCTTGCCTTCGCCGGTTTGCATTTCCGCGATTCCACCGGACGCCATCACCAATCCACCCAATAACTGGACATCGTAGTAGACCTTGCCATGGACTCTGCGAAGCGCATCGGCGGTCAAAGCGAACGATTCGACAACTGTCTCGATGGCCAACAATTCGACTTCTCCCGCCTGCACGACATCCCTGAGTTGACCGGACGCGGCCAACAGTTCCTCATCGGACGACGACTCAAATTGATCAGCGCGGAGGCGAATCATTTTCACCAATTCGTAGTCACTGCTACGAGGCTGGCGTTGCCGATGCCAGAATCGATCTAGGATTGAAAGATGAGGGGTCAGCAGCGACATGGATACCGAATAACGAAGAATACTGTTTCTCAGAAGACACAGGTTCTTGATTCGGAAAATTATCGCCTCAGCAATGAGGCAGATCCTATGCGCTGGTAGAGTCTAGAGACCAGAATCAGCGCAACCAGCAAAGCCCCTACACTGTGAAGCGTATTGACGACAAAGTGCTGTCACTCCTCTCGCAAATGCCGACCTTCGCGACCGCTGTGCCTACTGCGACCGCTGGGCCTACTGCGCCTACTGCGCC
>Ga0114956_1004067_pt1 | contig 11219 bp, 11 predicted proteins | sample MaitaG_FD_87304 | JGI IMG/M metagenome (GOLD analysis project Ga0114956, IMG submission 87304) | Marine algal microbial communities from Maine, USA - Maine_Asex2 metaG | ecosystem: Host-associated > Algae > Red algae > Unclassified | place: Maine, USA | collected 2015-01-05 | reverse complement strand
AGGCATTGAGGCGATTTTCTGGTTTGTCAGTGCCTTCGTGGTATTTTCCCGACAGCAGGCCAAAAGCCATCGGCGAGTACGCCAATAGGCCCACCTTCTCACGTATGGACATCTCAGCAAGACCGACCTCAAAACTCCGATTCACAAGATTGTACGGATTTTGAATTGATGCGATGCGCGGTAAACCACGGGCTGCAGACATTTCTAGAAAATGCATCATGCCCCACGGCGTTTCGTTTGAAACACCTACATGGCGTATTTTTCCGGCCTTGATAAAACCGTCGAGTACACCCAGCACTTCTGCAAAATTATCTTCCCACTCGTCGTCCGGCTGATGCGTGTATCCCAATTGGCCAAAGAAATTGGTTTTACGCTCCGGCCAGTGCAACTGATATAAGTCCAAGTAATCCGTCTGAAGGCGATTCAGGCTCTGATGCAGTGCCTCGGTGATCTGGGTTTTACCAAATTTAAGATCCTCTCGAATCCAGGTAAGGCGACCAGGTCCGGTAATCTTACTGGCGATAATCAGATCCTTACGGTCAGTTCGATCCTTGAGCCATGTGCCGATGTATTTTTCTGTGAGACCTTGGGTCTCGGGCGATGCAGGTATTGCATAGAGCTCTGCCGTATCGATAAAATTTATGCCTTGATCGATGGCATAATCTAATTGTTCGTGGGCTTCGCCCTCACTATTTTGATTGCCAAAAGTCATGGTGCCTAAGCAAATCTTGCTGACCTCTATATCAGTGGTACCCAGCGTCTCGTACTTCATATGGTCTCATTGTTTTACCGCTTTCGAATATAGATTTATCTTAAGCATTTTCCACAGGACAATGTGCCAATCATGAAATTTGACAACAAAATCGTACTCGTCACCGGAGGCAGTCGCGGCATCGGGCGGGCAGTAAGCGAAGCATTCGCAGCGCGAGGAGCCACGATTGCAATAAATTATCGTTCAGATAAAGCTTCAGCTTCCGCATTTCGAGAGAGCCTTGGTCCCGGGAAGCATCACATCTTTCAGGCAGACATCTCCCACCCCGACTCCTGCAAAGATCTAGTGGCCTCCGTGGTAAAGCACTTTGGCGGAATTGACATCTTGATCAACAACGCAGGCATACATGAACAGCATCCCATCGATGAAGTCAATTACGATGATTGGAATCGAATTTTTGATGAGACCCTGGCTGTCAATCTCCTGGCCCCTGCCAGACTCATGCATCTTTGCTCCCAGCACATGATCGCTCAGGGCACTGGAGGGCGGATTGTCAATATTTCATCTCGCGGAGCCTTTCGAGGAGAGCCGGATCAACCCGCATATGGCGCCAGCAAAGCCGGTCTCAATGCACTGAGCCAATCACTTGCGCAGAAGCTGTCTCCTCATGGCATCTACGTTGGAGTGGTTGCGCCAGGATTTACGGAAACAGAAATGGTCTCGGACTTGCTAGCGAGTCCGAAGGGCGCCATTATCCGTGCACAGAGCCCGCTGAATCGGGTTGCTCGTCCTGCAGAGGTCGCTTATGCAGCACTTTTCCTGGCCAGTGAGGGTGCTGAGTTCAGCACCGGTGCAATCATCGATGTGAATGGCGCATCGTACCTACGATCCTAAAATACACAGAGACCGTCCGGTTAGATGGTGGACAGTCTCTGTTGCTACGAATTCTGCTCCTAGAGGGACTCTATTGTGGCAGCGGATCTTCTCGCAGTGTAATTTTTTGCAGCACAGCAGTCTGACGGCCTTCCACTTCCGTACCATCAGCATAGACAAGTGCAACTCCTATAGTATTCTCACCATAGGGCAACCCCTCAATAAAATGAGGTTGCCATTTATCGAGCAGCGTTACTTCTCCATTCACTTGGAGTTTGATGCGGTGAGCACCACCAATGTCGGCATTGAGCGGATAGAAATCCACCATGATCTTTTTGGTATCATCGCCGACATATGTGCCTTTGGGTCGGCTGTAGAACAAGGTAGGCTCAACAATCTCCTCAGACGCGGTGATGGTGCCATCTTGCACCGTCACTTGGGCTGCAACAGCTGCCCCGGGTGACTTAATACTTTCATGATATGATCGCGAAAGGAATGCCAGCAGATTGTGTTGACCATTTGCAACCTCATGGGCAAAGCTGGCCTCATACTTTGCAGCATAGGGCAATTCGTCAATAATGAGATGGATGTGCTGCCCTTTGCCGGAGTTCGCGCACATCTTGGTCTCAGCATCAGACGTTTGTTCTCCCAACTGATAGTTTTCAGCCACGATATCGAAATCAAAAGTGCCATCCTTGTATCTCATATCCTCAATCTTTGCTGAGGGAAACTGAGGAGAAGAAGGAAAAGCAGTGATCGGATACTTGACCTCCTCGGTAGTTCCTGCATCTTCACTGGCAGAAGCCTTAGAGGACTTGTCGCTTTGACAAGAAGCAAGCATCGCCATACCCAGCAGCAGACAACAGAACGGTCTCATAAAAGTGTACATCGTTTTCATGCAGCAAAATAAGATTTCTAAGTTACATTGCATTCTATAAGATGGCAAAAAGAGCAGCTCAACGCACAAAACATGCACCAGCTACAGTACGAGAGGGTTTTAGCATGCTCCTTGATTGCCCCTCGTGTCACTCATTGATCAGTGCGGATCAGATAGACTTGGAAAGCGGGAAAGCCACCTGCAAGAACTGCAATCACGTATTTGATTTTGAGGATGAACTGAAAAGAGATCCCTTTCGCAGACAGGAGATAGTAATCCCGGATGGTGTCGATGTACTAAAGCTAAGTTCCATGCTCGACATCCAGGTAGACTGGTACAAGTCAGCACCCAAGCGCAAAATCGGCTCCATGGTTTTCAGTTCATTTTTCTGGAATATTATTTTAATACCAGTTATGCTCTTTCTGGCATTGCATGGAGACTTTGTCCTGATCCTGTTCTTTATGGGGCACATACTTACAGGCTTGGCCTTGGTCGGGTATTTATTTGCACTCTTTTTCAACAAGACCCATATCGAAGTTACGTCTGAAGGCATTCAGATTCGACATAGCCCAATTCCTTCGCCCCTAAACAAAGACATGACGATCCCAGCGAAAAATATAGATCAGCTCTATGTGGGAAAATACATGCAGCGCTTTTCTAAGAAAAACAAAAAAGGAATTGAAGCCTATGCATTGTATGCCGTCACCACCAATGGCAAAGTGGTGGAATTGGTCAAGGGCATGAATTTAGAAGCGCAACTTTTTCTTGAGCAGGAAATAGAGCGCTATTTGAGCATCAAGGACATACCGATGCAGGGTGAAGTCACGCGCAAGAAAAAAGAATCGTGAGCTACCGACGTGCATACAAAACGAAAAAAGCGGTCGCGGTAGAAGCAGAAAACCCTACCCTGCTCGACTGCCCAAGTTGCAATCATTTTATTGGATCGCACGAAGTGCACATGGAGAAAGGCATCGCTAAGTGCACCAATTGCGACCACGTTTTTTCGTTTGAGGAATTTGTCGAGGAGGACCCGATCGGGACGGTCTCAGGTGCCGGGCAGAGTGAAGGAGTGGAGATCTTGCGCTTAAAATCGTTGCTCGAAATTCGGGTAAATCATTACAAGGCTCGTGGCACCTCACTGGGCATGCCAATATTTTTTACCCTGCTTTGGAATGTGATGTTGCTGCCTTTTATATTCAGTATCGTAGCCAGCGGCCAGTGGCATATTTTACTTTTTATCAGCCTGCATCTCTTTGCTGGAATCAGCATGCTGCGCAGTACACTTTCGAGTATTTTTAATCGCACCACAATCGACGTAACTGAAAAGGGCATCCGCATTGTGACTAAGCCATTTGGAAAATGGGGAGCGGCAGATCAATTCTACGATCGCGCGAATATCAAAGGATTTTCGGTCGGAAGATCTGGCAAGAATTTTAAGACAAGCGGGACTTCGGCTCTAATCATGCATCTCAGCAATGGCAAGAAAGTGCATATATTAAATGGCATTGATAAAACGCTATTGCAAAAACTGGACGGGGAGATTGAAAATTATTTGGGAATATCGAATTGAATAATTAAAATTTCGGACTAAGTGTGAATAGCTCCGCCGGGCAAACTTTTTGCGAAAAAAGTTTGACAAAAATCGCCGCTCTACAAATTTCTTAACGGCCTAAGGAACAATAAATCCGGAGCAAAATAAACTCGCCAAAAAACTTGTCTTCGCTCCTATATTGATCGAAACCAGCATAATTACCATGCTGCACTTGGCTACTCGAGAAGCTCGGACACTATTTTGCTCTTTTCGGATTCATCGTTCCCTAGTCCTAAAATTTGTAAGGCGGAACAAATACCAAGAAACGTCAGAATTCATTTTGATCTGGGTTCTGTTTGCCCCACAATAAAATGCTCTAAGTGACCTATTGGTAGCAGTATTTGGTCTTAGATTTTATATAAATTTGGAGAGTGAATCAAAAGTTTATCTCCGCAATTTTCTAAAGGGCGACTTTTTCTTTCTTTTTTTCTTTTTCCGGTCCTTCCAGGCTTTTTCTTTTTCGGCTTCCGATTTGTTCCAGAAAGGACGTCCATCTTGACTTTGTCTCGACCGATTATTTTTGACATCCTTGCGTTTTCGCGATTGCAATCGCTTGATAAATACATAGCGCAAACTGATTGCAGTCTCTGAATGAAAACTTCGCCCTCCTCCATTGTCTAAATGCACCATGGGACGATAATCCCACGAAATATTAATTCGACCCAGTGTAAGTTCTGCTCCTGCCACTCCGGTGATGCCATTCAAGGTCGTTTTGTTTTCCTCAGCGTCATAGATCCAGCGGTGATGAATACCGCCTCCCATGAAGAGATTGGCATTTTTAGTGATCAGTGAATTGTGGATTTTACCCACCAACATGAAGGTGCTTACATCTCCAGCGACCGCACTGCTTAAGACGGCCTCCGCCGTGATCCGTTCGAGTACGCGCTGCTGCACGGAGATGCCCCACGCAGGCCCCATGCGAATACCGGCGGTCGTAATGTACGCTTGGCATGAAAGAATGATTGGTATGAAAAAACCTATGCTGGTAAGTGCAAATCGAAACATTGGGATAACATTGATAGTGAATAATGAATAGTTAATAGCGAATATCTATGCTAAGAGTCATTCATCTGATCCCAAGGGTTGCATTTATTAAAGGTTTGATAATTTGCAGCATGCACCTTATCGAGCGCATGAGCGACTTTTACGCCTTCTACAAAACGGCCAGAACTCCCCATGACATTCATTCTCCGGCTCTCTTTGCGCTGATCAACGCTGTTTTTGACCGGTCAGGTGATCATCCCGACTTTAACAAAATCGAAGGGTTGCGCAAGAAGCTGCTCAAGGATCAGGCGACCATTCAGGTACGCACGATCGGTGCTCCCTCTGCTGTGCAAAAGAGTCCACATCGTACCGTAGCTCGCGAGGCCAAGGGATCGCTTTCACCTTCGTTTCAAGGCCGCTGGTTGCACCGATTGGTTCGCGTCTTGCAACCCACTCGTATGCTCGAGCTGGGCACATCATTCGGGCTCAGCACATTGTATCAGCATTTGGCAACGCCCACATCCGCTTTCGTCACAATCGAGGGCAATCAAGACATTGCAAATAGGGCAGCACTGCACTGGGAAGAATGGCAGAGTGCTGCATCTATCGAGCCATTGGTCGGGCTCTTTGATGATGCTTTGGCTGACCTTGGAGGCACTTACGACTACATCTTTATCGATGGTGATCACCGCAGCGAGTCTTTGCTTCGCTATATGGATACCCTTCGGAAAATCTCACAACCAGGGGCCGTTTATGTGCTTCATGACATACACTGGTCTCAAGACATGCTCGATGGTTGGCGCAGGGTAATCGACTTAGAGTTTGTCACAGCCAGCATTGACCTCTACCACTTTGGCATACTTTTGACTGATGAGGCGATCAATACAAGGCAGCATTTATCCGTGGTGCCGACCTGGATGAAGCCCTGGCGGTTAGGGATTTGGGGAAAGTAGGACGTTTTTGCCATGAAGATCTACACAGTCGAAAACTAAATCTGAAACGGTCCGTAAGGCCTTGCAAGGGCTCATCGATCAGGAAAAACGCAAGAACTTAATTACGTATCGCGGAAAGATAGACTTCGAGCGAGATCTTGATGTAAGTCGGGATAGATAGGCGCCAATGATACTGTAGCTATGCGTTATTTATCAATTATCATAGTCTTATTTCTAACTACTCAATGCAGTAAGACGATCATTCCCATAATGCACGAATGTACATCCTTCACAGAGCCGGAAATCTATGATCAGAATACAATTGGATCGACTCGTGAGGATGTAACCAATACTCTCCAAGGTCATTGGGTTCTAGATACTGTGGTTTGTTCTGGGCGGTCACCCGAATGTGATCTATCATGGTGGTTCCCTGTTTCGACATACATCGAATTTCGTGATAGTATTGTCCAAGTGAGAGATATTGCCTCAAATGAAATAGTAGCGGGAGTAAATTATACATTATCAAAGGACATAGCCGTAGATCATGAACCTTTCACCCTCAGACCAGCTGGAACAACAGACAACTTTCGTTCCAGCCCAAGTCTCCACCCTTTTTTTGATTGATTAGATCGTCATAAATACCGTTTACAATACTACTTCCTTACTGATGATACTTTCGAGGAGCTAATTTCTACCTCAAGCCCATGAATCAACCTCAAGAGTCACCTTCTTGGAGAGATACCTCAATTTGGATCTCCTATTTTGAATTCAAATTCCGGCATAAACCGAGTTGGTATTCCTGACTTGATTATTGCACAGCAAGCAATTCAGCATAGGGCGCAGCTCTGGTACCAAGACCGGCATTTTACTCTCATGTGTCAGCATATGAATTTTGATCTATTTAGTCATCCGAGCTCCTAAACCCAATTGACTTCCGATTAAAGACAAACTGATCTGTCGTGTCTTCAAATTCCTTCACGTCAGCAAGGACTATCAGGTCTTCATCTTTGCGCTCCTTCTTATCGATCGCTGCGAGACGTAGGTTTTGATTGCGGATGGCCTGATCGACAATCGTGCGTACTGTGCGGGCATTCCCAAAATAGCGATCCCGAAACTGATGCATATAAGTGAGATGCTCGCGCATGTGCGACCCAGCTTCGTCGTCAAGCTGATAGCCCTTGTCTGCCATCATTTTGTTTGTAATGGAATAGAGATCAGACGGTGAGTAATCATCAAACCGCAGCACCTTGTCAAATCTGGATCGCAGCCCCGGATTCGCCTTAAGGAAGGTCTCCATATTGTCCGGATACCCCGCAGCAAATACAAAGAACTCTCCACGGTTGTCTTCCATCCTTTTGAGGATGGTCTGGACGACCTCGTTGCCATAGTCTGAGCCGGAGCTACCCGCTGAAGATGTGAGCGCATAGGCCTCATCGATAAAGAGCACTCCGCCCATTGCCTCATCAATCTTTTCCGTAGTCTTAATGGCAGTTTGGCCGATGTAGCCAGCCACCAACCCTTGTCGGTCGGTCTCGACCATATGGCCTCTCTCCAGGATGCCAAGAGCTTTGTAAATTCTGGTGAGGATCCGTGCGACTGTGGTCTTTCCGGTACCAGGATTTCCGATAAAAACGGTGTGCATATTGAACGTATAGAGGACGTCTTTGCCAATCGAGCGATGGTATTTGACCAGCTCCACGAGTTCCGCAATTTCCTTCTTGATCGCTTTCATCCCAACGAGCTCGTTCAACTCAGATAGGGAACTTTGCAGTAGCTCTTTGTCCACAGGGATCTTTGGTAGAAATCGATCGGATTTGATCTTTATGCCATCGACATCCAGCAGAGTCACTGTCCGGAAGGCATCTTTGCTAAGGCCGTCGATATTTTTCTTGCGAATGATGCGCAGCCCAAGATTGATTTTGGCCTTCTCAATCAGATCGTAGACAAATCGTGCATTCCCAAATGTATAGTCTCGTCTCCGATAGGCTTCCGTAATCATTTCATTCAGCCGACGCTGAGCCGCCGAAGTGAGCTTTACATCTTTCTTTTTACACGCATATTTGGCTATCTCGGCCAGCTCCTGTGGCAAGAAATCGGCAAATTGATAGACCAACTTGAAGCGCGATTTTAATCCTGGATTAGAATTCAGAAAGTGCTTCATTTCCCGCGGATACCCTGCAGCAACGATCGCTATATCGCCTTCTCCATTCGACATTTCTTTCATCAAAATCTCGATGACTTCCCGGCCAAAATCTTTGGTGTCGTCATTGGTCCGCGCCAGGGCATATGCCTCATCGATAAATAGCACGCCTCCCCTCGCCTTCTGTATCGCCTCCTTTACTTTGGGTGCGGTCTGGCCAATGTACTCCCCGACCAGGTCTACGCGATCTACGACATGGACGTGCCCTGATGAAAGTAGCCCCATCTTCTGGTAGATGCGCCCCATCATCTCGGCAACGGTGGTCTTTCCTGTACCAGGGTTGCCAATAAAAACGCTGTGAATATTAATGGGCTCCTCTTCGGCAAATCCTTTTTCGCGCCGTAATTGCAAAAACTTGATGTACTGGGCATGGTCGCGCACTTGCTTCTTGATCTGCTGCAAGCCAATGAGATCGTCCAGGCGAGTCAAGGTCTCCTCAAAACTCTCTTCGATGTCGGCGTCGGGCGCCAGGATGAGAGGCAGTCGCACATTTGGCAAACGTACCTGCGGGAAACCCGGTGAAAAATCATCCTCCACCGTAAACGGAATCACAGCCAGCAGTCGATCCATAAAGACAAGCTCTAGCGTATAGTGGCCTTTGCGCCAGGAGCCCTCGTGATTGCTTCCCCATCCGGCCGTAATCGTCACCAACTCCTCCTCTTTCTTGATGTTTTGAAGCCGCACTACCTGGCCCTTTAGTTCTCGGGCACCATTGTAAAATTTGCTGAAGAGCTCGCACTGCCACTTCTGTCCAAAATTACCATTCTTGAAGATGAACTCACCGTAGATGTAACGAGTCTCCTCAGCACTAAACGTCTTAAAATAGGTTCGGTCTTCCTCGGCCATATCGTCGTAGGGACCTTCGTATAGCCGTAGAGATTTTAATTCTAGATAGGGATTGACCTCTTCACCAATCGGCTCTCCAGCGTCCTCTACATAAAAGTACTTGGTGGCTTCTTTGTGACCATTTACGTGCGCTTCCCAGTAGTACGTGCCCTTCTTCCAAAATGTACCCTCATTCTTATTGCCCCAGCCCTCTCGCAGATAGACAATGCTGTCGTACTTGCTGACTTTCTTGTTCAGATCCAACTTGCAAAGCTCTTTGCGCTTGCCTCGAGATACAGAAAAGCACTTCAGAGCAATCGATATGTCCCAATCTTCCTCATCAAAAAGCTTGTTGTTGAAGGAGAGCTCTGCGTATACATAGGAGATTTCAAAGCGGTCAAATACCTGCCGATACTTCTTTTTGTTGTCTGCCAGCCATTCAGTACTGGCATAGACCTTTAGCTCCTTAAATTTGTATTTAGGGAGTTCTTGCTCTTCCTGAAGTGAATGATCTTCCAAAAACAGTCTTTTTGACACCGGAAATTTACATTAAATGAGCCAATCATGCTGCAATCGTCGCCAAGCTCACTAAAGGCGCATTTATGGCCGATTGCATGAACCAAATGCGGCCGAAGACGCTTGTTCAATATGTTTATTGTAATTGTTAATTAGAGAAGCTAGCTTTGTCCGCTTATATGGCAACCATAAAATTTACGTTCGAAGACAAAAACATACCCGAGAAAGTGGTTTCTTCGGTAGAATCAGGCTACTCTCTGCTGGAAGTAGCCGAAGACAACGATGTACACCTAAACCACAATTGTGGCGGCGTCTGTGCATGCAGCACTTGCCACGTCTATATCGAATCTGGTGAAGATTACCTCGAAGAAATTTCTGACAAGGAAGAAGACTTCATCGATCGTGCCACTAATCCAAGGATTGAGTCGCGGCTGGGATGTCAATGCATCATTCTAAAAGACGAGGTAGAAATCGAAGTACAGATCCCTGATCAAAGCAATATCATCGGGCACGAGCATTGATCCAAACATAATTAGCAAGAATATGCCATTTCAAGATATAGACGATCTCCCCATCAATTGGCCCGATCACGAAGACATTGCAATGAAGCTCTATGACCGCTTTGGCGATGACTTTACCGAAAGCAACATCTATCGGATCAGATTTACCGAACTGATCGAGTGGGTCTTAGAAATTGACACCTTTGAGGGCACCCGCGAGGCCTGCAATGAAGCCCATCTGGAGCAAATCCAAGCCAAATGGGTCTACGAATGGCGTGACAATCAGTAAGATGAACCTCTATGCCAAACTTGCCAAAGTAGAAACCTTCATCTTAGACATCGATGGTGTACTCACCGATGGCAAACTCTATCTCGATCCATCTGGATCATTGATGAGGACATTTTCAGTGAAAGATGGCTATGGCATGAAGCTAGCCACCAGCAAAGGCTATCACTTTTGGATTTGCAGCGGCGGCTATACTCCGGGAGCCGAAGAGCGACTACAAGCACTTGGTGTCACCGAGGTCCACATGCGAGTGGAAGACAAAGGTGCACGAATCAATGCGCTGATCAAAAAACATGGCATTGTTGCAGAACAAACGCTCTACCTGGGCGATGATATTCCGGACCTACCTGCAATGAGAATCTCCGGCGTGGCCTGCTGTCCGCAAGATGCAGCCACTGAAGTAAAGCAGTATTGCGACTACGTTTCGTCTCGCAAGGGAGGTGAAGGAGTAGTACGTGACGTGATCGAAATGGTATTGAAGACTCGGGGAGACTGGCAGGTGTGACCTCTCACATTGCCAATCTCGTGCGGTATCCCAACCTAATCATGGTGGCGATCACCATGTTTATTTTTTGGTGGAAGGAAAAAGAGCTCGCGATCGATCAGGATCTGGGCAGTTTTTTAATCTTGATTCTTGCCGTATTGGCCACGACTGCAGCCGGATACATCATTAGCGATCTCCATGATGTTACCACCGACAAAATCAACAAGCCAGGGAAAGCGCTAATCGGCAATCGGATCACATCCAAGCTGGCCAAAAGTCTCTATTTGGGTTTTCTTGTCTTTGCTCTGATATGTAGCCATTATCTGTACTTTGAGTCCGGTCATCTCATCCTGCCCATCGTTGTATTGCTAACCAATGGCTTGCTATTCCTCTATGCTCGATTTTTGAAACAGCATAAATTAATTGGTAATCTATTGGT
>Ga0114956_1004065_pt1 | contig 11222 bp, 22 predicted proteins | sample MaitaG_FD_87304 | JGI IMG/M metagenome (GOLD analysis project Ga0114956, IMG submission 87304) | Marine algal microbial communities from Maine, USA - Maine_Asex2 metaG | ecosystem: Host-associated > Algae > Red algae > Unclassified | place: Maine, USA | collected 2015-01-05 | reverse complement strand
GGATCTCGTGAGCACAGATGACGCCTGCCACCTGCTTGCCGTTCTGCTTCCATGTCACGCGTGTGCCTGGAGAAAACACCGGCATCACGTCGAACTCACTGACCCAGTATTTGACGGCCTCTCTCAGAATGTTGTCGGCTGTTTCAGACAGTCCGTCGAGGATCTCAACCACCTCGGCGTCTACATTCCACCAATCGCGCTCAACAGCCTTGGCGAGCTCGAATCCATCGTCATGGAAGCGAAGCTCTTTCACCAGCGTAGCGATTCCTGACTCGACAGCATCGGAATCTATGTCATCGGAAAATAGGACCGGGTGAGCCGCGATAGTCTTGCGTACCGCTTCCTCGCGCATCGCTCCGGTAAGTGTGGGACGCGGTGGTGTGCCACCCTCGAGGATTTCGGCTTGCTGATTCATGCCGCAATACCTCGCCGCGCCTGATGGTAGTCACTGAGCCACTGCGGGGCGTCGGGAGACAGCGAAGCCAGTTCCTTGTCGGCCTCGCTGAAGTGTCGATGAGCTGCGTTGTACAGCCAATACGCGAAAACCCTCCTCGGCTCGACCTCACCCTCAAGCACCAGCCGGACAGGGTTGCAGCTGAATCCCGCTGCCTTGCCTATCGCGCTCATGCTCGGGTAGTGGCCTCGAGCCTTAAGCAGGTGCACGACCATGGGCCAGTCGGCACCCTCGAGCCGTGGGTTTTTTGAGTACGCGGTGCGACTGATCATGATTCGATCCAATGACGCGGACCGAATGGCACATCGTCATCGAAATCACCGCCGGCAGGCGCGGCAGCCTCAGACGCTGCCGGCGCTGGAGTGCTTCCGCTCGTGTGCTGTTCGTATGCCGCCTGAGTATTCTCGTTCGGTGTTCCGGCATCGCGAGAGCCGAGCAGCTGCATATCCCGGGCGATGATCTGCGTTGACCACCGATCCTGTCCGGTTTGCTTGTCCTGATACTTGTCAGTCCGGAGCGATCCCTCGATGTAGACCTGTGACCCTTTTTTCAGGTACTCGGCCGCAATCTCGCCGAGCCGATTGAACAGCGTCACCCTATGCCACTCGGTGCGCTCCTGTTTCTGATTCGTGGCCTTGTCGGTCCACTGCTCAGAGGTCGCGATACTCATGGTCACGACGGCGCCACCGCTCGGCATGTAGCGGGTTTCCGGATCTGCGCCAAGGTTGCCGACGATAATGACCTTGTTGATTCCGCGGGCCATCAGGATTTCACCTCATCAGCTGAGGTCATGCCCTCAACCATGCTCAGATGCGCGAGACAGTCCCTGACAAGGTGAGCAGGTGGTGCAGTGGTTGCGCGAACGCCGTGCTCGCGTGAAAGCCACTCGAGCAACTTGCGCTGCCCTTCGACGACGGGCGTTATCCCGATATCAGCGGCGAGTCGGTACAAGCGAGTCAGCCGCGCCTTGCCATCACTGCAGAGGTCAGGAAGCTCGGGCGCTATAGGCGAGCCGCTCATGCTGCACGCACCAGCGCCATGCGCCAGCCGAGAGCCTCGAGCACCTTCCGGGTTCGTGTCTGCTCGCCTCGCGCCACGCGGTGCGCTCGCACGATCGCATCAGACACACGGGCACCGTTGAATAGATCCTGATGTAGGAGGGTTGCACCTTTGATCAGACCGACGTCAGAGGTATCTCGATTCGCCTGCACAAAGCCGCAACGTATGAGGCGCTCCTGATTTGCACCAAGAGTGAAGGCGTCGACAGGCTCGCCAAAGGCGTCGACAGGCTCATCAGCTGGAGCAGCGCTCGGCGGATCCATGAGCGAGTGGCGGGCATAGGCCACAGCGAAAGCATGCTGCAGCTGAGCACCGCGAGCGCCGAGCGCTTCGCGGAACCGGCATACAGCGGCATTGGGGTAACGGTTGGCACTGGCTGAGGAGTTGGTCACGTGGTTCGCTCCGTTACGCGATCGCTGAAGACGGAGAAAGACTAGAACCAAAAGTTCTGCACGTCAATAACTAATAGTTACATGAAACTTCTAGTTCAGTAATGTTCCTCGTATTCCGGCACTATCGGCGCTCACTCCTGGCATGAGAAGACCCAAGATGAGAATTGCACTTGTAGCGTTGGCCATCGCAACGATCGCGGCGTGCTCCGTTACTCCAGAGCAGATGAACCGCATGCCCGCACATGGCATGCAAGCTTCCTCGGGTGTGGGTGATGCGCTCTATTCGTATGAGTGGTCGCCGAAAACCATGGTCGACCAATTCCACGGAACAAGCACCAACATGGATGGTAGTCCAGCGATGCGACAGGAGTTGCTCTACTCAGGTATGAGCAATGGACAACTGCAGTTCGCATATCGTGAATTCGCTGAAAATCTCGCGCGGCCCGCGTTCACTCAGGAGGCTACCTACGACTATCAACCCGGGGGAGAGGTAACGTTCAAAGGTGCTCGGATAACGGTTCTACAGGCCGACAATCAATCGATAGCCTATGTCGTCGAGAGCGGATTCTCGAATGAGCGGACGGACGTCTCCGAGTAGCCAAGCAGGCGAGGGCGATGGATCGCCCTCAGTCCTCTGGATGATAGCGTCCTACTACCTTCGCCACGACAGTGAATCCCTCTCGAATCACTCCGGCTTGGGCATTCAGAGCGCGGAGAACACGAACTCCACTATCACTATCCAGTTCTCGAAAAACACGTGTTTCATCAGGGTTATCTAACGTAGCTATGACTCTGCTACCGATGTCTGCAGCATCCCGCTTGTCAGGGTCGCAGTAGATTAGCGTGCCGTGCGGATAGCTCGGTCCATCCGCCTGCGTCATGAGATTTCCATCGACCCGTATCGCGTACGTGCGCGGGCCGCAGGAGTCTGCAGCCGGAATCTCGCCGAGAGCGACGCCAGGTTGAAAAGGGTTGTACTGACTCATGGGTAGGCCGGCTTTCGACAAGGGTATCAGCGGCACCGTGCGCCCGAGCAATGGACCCGGTAGTACGTTGCCTCCCTCAACATGGCCCACAACGCCATCAGCTGTCCTTGCTGTTTGCTGGCCGACCACAGTGTCGCCGTACTGTAACTCACCGGGCGTGGTTCCGAAATCAGCGGCCATCTCCAAGATTGTTGAGGGACGCGGGAACCCCTTTCCCTTGATCCACTTCTCCGCCCCCTTCGCGCTGATGTCATAGCGCTTTCCCAGTCGAGTGGACCTTTCTCCAATTCGAGAGGGGTAGCCGGTCCTGTCGAGGTGCGCGTTAAGGCGCTGAGCAAACCCGCTCATCAACTGCTCCGTGTCGTCGATGGAATCACTGTCGCTAACCATAGGTTACATACTGGCGAGTACAGAGATAACAGTTCGTAGTTGACGAAGCGAACTAAAAGTTCCAAACTCGACAGATGGATAGTCAAAACCTGACCCGGTTGGCGATTCGGGCCGCCGGCGGGCGCAAAGCTGTCTCAGAAGCCATCGGCATTTCTGCCGTGATGATCCGACGATGGGAAAGCGAGGCTATCGGCCTCCCCCGTACCGAGTGGACGGGCGAGACCAACTACGCCGAACGCTTGGCCGAGCTCGCTCGTGTCGCTGGCGAAAAAGTCACCGCCACTGCGATCTTGAAGCAACAGCGTGTGTGGAAACTTGCTCGGACAGTCGACCGTCGCGCCATCGGAGTTCAAGCCGCATCGAAACTCAATGCGAAGCGGAAGCGCCTCGCCTTGAAGAAAGGAGCCCGCGCAGCGGCGCTATGAGAGTTACTGCCGACCTCACGCGCAGGGCAATGCACCAACCACCACAGAGGAGATTTAATCGATGGCCGCGAAAACGATATGGCCCGTAGCCGGACTGGAGCCGGGAAAGGCGATCAGAGTGAAGGTACCGGCAGGGACTGATCAGGCGTCGATGGTCAAACGCGGCAAGGTTGCAGTGACCTCCTACCGGCATCGGCTCGCCAAGAAAGCAAAGACGAAGAAAGCCAGCGCGGCGATTCTGGCGCAGGTGTTCGAGGTCACCGCGAGCGGTGCCGGTCACGTTCGAGTGAAGCGGACGGTCTGACCGCTCGTGTACCCGATTCCGATCGAGTCTGTCATTCGACCACTCGCGCCGCGCAGTCCGGCATGGCGGTGCTTTGGCGACGTGTCGACTCAACTCGGCCTCGGCTATCCGGCATTCCTCTATGAGCATTCCCTCGCGCGTCTGAGGGTCATCTCAGCGGTAGAGGTTGCCATCGACAAGGATGGTCATTCCAACGGTCCGGAATACCACTTAAGCGTGTCGAGGTTCGGCAGGCGTCGATGTTCATCGAGCGAAGCACGCATGGCGTTGACTGCTTTCGCCATGGACGGTGCCGAAGAAGACAATCACGTGCCGAGCGGCAAGGTGCGCAACTACTGGCGACCGGTCAATGAAAACCTGATCGGGCGAGAGTGCGAGTGCAAGGCCACAGAGAACGCCATTCGCGAGGATGGCGGCGACTACGTGTGGCGGACCTGACGACAAAAACGAAAACGGCTCGAACCTGTTGCCACAGGCCGAGCCGAAGTGCCTCCCCGAAACCACAACGAAACGGATCAGCCAATCAACAGTAGACGGACTCTATCAGAAACGCCAACAACGGACAGAATCGTCATGCACGAAGTGGACGTTGACGGCACGTTGTGGAAGCCCGCCGAGACTCGGCAGGGGACGATATGGCGGGCCACCCTTGCAGGCGACTACAACCTCGAGGCAGCGGTAAGCGTTCGACTCGAGCACCAGGTGACGCTTGTGTCTGTGGCAGTGCTGACGGACAGCGTAAAGCGTGTCGGCATGTTCTATTTGGGCATTGAACGCACGGCAAGCGATGCGGATGCACTCCGCATGCTCACGGTGCCGGCGCTCGCGATTGTTGACGCCCATCAGGCTGATCAAGCGGTGGTGCACTGATGAGCAACGACGCGCCTTACATGCGCTGGTTCGTCGACGACTACCTCGGCGACACTGGCCACCTGACATGCCTCGAGCACGGCGCATACACACAGATCCTGTGGGCCATGTGGAAGCGAGGCGGATCGATTCCCGAGCGTCACATACCTCGCCTGGTCGGCATCACGCCTGATGAGTGGAACGACTCTCGAGACACGCTCGCCGAGTTTTTCGTGGTCGATGGCGGCACCTGGACGCACGAACGCATCCGCGAGGAGATCGACGCCGTAGAGGCGAAGCGTCAGGCATCGGTGAAAGCCGGGAAAGCCTCGGCACGCCTACGCCGCAAGGCGAAACCGAAGCCGGAACCGGCCGCGCCTGAAGCAACGGGACCGCAACGACCGTTCAACGACCGTTCAACGGATGCTCAACGCCCGTTGAACGGATGCCCAACGGAACGGCAACGACCGATGAACCACGGAGACGGAGAGGTAGACGTAGACGTACCTCCTACTGATTCAACCTCCGGTTTCATCAGAGGAGGGGACGCGCGCGAGGCGCCCGTCGACCGCCCCCCGCCTGATCCAGCCGGCTACCTGCGATTGCTGATCGATCGCCATGGGTGCGACGAGCGTCAGGTGCGGTTCAACCGGGCAACCGTTGCACAGGCGCAGGCGTGGCACGGCGACGGCGTCACGCTTGCGGAACTGGACGCAGCCGCGAGCATTGTCCGGAGCAAGCTCGACGCGAAGTCAGACGACGCACCACCACCGGTCGCGTTCATCGCGCGGATCGTGAAACAGAACCGAGCGCCGGCTGAGATCGTGTCGGCAGGACCGCCACCGGAATCGAGCCACCACCGCGCGCACCGGCTGGCTCGCGACATGGGACAGCCGACGCTCGGGGAGCCCGACGAGCGTGATCGACGGGCCGCGGTGGAGGTGACCGCGTGAGGGCCGAGGACAGGGCGAGGATCACGCAGTCTTGGCAGGACGTCGCTGAACTGCAGGCGAACCGGGCGAGCCGACAACTCAGCGACCGCGGCATACGCGCGGCGTTCTCGTTGCTCGAGGATTTCGACATCGGCGAGGTATGCCACGCGATTCGGCTGCACTGCCGAGGGTCTGCCCGTGTGAAGGCGTCCAGGTGGATGCCTACTGTTGCCGACCTCGTCGAGATCATCGAGGGGACACTGCCGAACGACCAGGCGATCAAGCAGCTGGCGATCGACGGCAACACGCCGCTCGGGATCAAGGCTCGCCAGCTGGCCGGCAATCACACGATGACGAAGAAATCCGACCGGGAGATCTTCTACGCGATTCAGGGCATACGCCCGAAGCTCGAGGAGTACTTCCACCGAACGCGTACCGGAGGGTTCACCAACGATGAGCTACTGCGCTGTCAGGCCGCGGGTGTGGATCCGCGCGGCGAGCTCGCGCCGAACGTGCCTGGACCTCGGTCGCCATACCTGAAGCCGTTGAACGAGCGAGTACAGGCTCTCGCCGATCGGAAGCAACTCGGCGACGGCAAGACACCGGAAACCGAGGCCAAGGTGACCACCGAGGAGGCCTTGCGTGCTCGTGATGCGGCGCTGGAATCCATGTCGGCTACGAAACACGGGGTAGAGAACATAGTTTTTCCACCCCGAAAAGGAGACGACCTATCAGGCACGCCCGGACACGCGCTTTCACACACGGCCGACCTCACTCCCGAGGACCTCGCAGACGCTGAGGCGACACTCGCGGCGATGAGAGCGACGAGGGTCGACAGTCCGACCCGTGCCGCCTCGCTCGCTCGAGCGACGTCTGAGGCCGAGCGAGGTGCGCGCGCGTGACCCGCGTACTCGATCGGGTCAGGTGGCTCGCTACGTTGCCGGAGGGAACGAGGCACGCGTTCGTCCTGCCGGAATCGACCACTGACGTCGGACTGAGGGAGTCCGCCTGTGGGCACGTTATCGTCACGACCGAGACAGCCCTCGAAGGTGCGCAACAAGTCGAACCGTCTGGCTGGTGTAGTTTCTGCCGCCTTGCACTCGACATGCCGCGGCGGGTGCTCGAGTCGTGAGCACCGAGTGGCAACTCGTCAAGGTAGGTGGATCCCGACAGCGTTGGCGAGCGCCAGGCGGGCGCCTCTACCCCTGTGACGATCGCGGGTGGATCGAGATGACGCCTGACCTACTACCACCCCCACACCTCGAGCTCGTCGAGATCGTTCCGACGATCGGCGAACAATTCATCACCCGGTGTCAGAACGCGCGTAACCCTCAAGCCTTGTACTGCTACCGATTCTGGCAACCCGCCAGAGCACTGCCCACCGACACGAGAACCAGCACATGAGCGTACGACCGAAGTTCGTCAACGACGATTGCCCAGGCCAAGTGTTCGATACCGCGAACGAGGCCGAGGCAGCTGGTCGTGCGATCGCGTTCGAGCGTGCTCTCGTCGAGGAGTTCGCAGCGGAATTCACCTACAAGCGCGAGAACGGTGCCGAGTTCGCTGTGAAGCGTCTGTTGCCTGTCATCGAGCGGATGCAGAAGCGAGGACTGCTGAAACTGACCGCGCCGCCACCGCTGTTGCCCACCAGTTCCGAGGTATCGACGTGATGCGGTTGTTCTGGAAATCCGTGCGACGGCTGGACGAGTTATCGCCTGTTCAATGGTTGCTGGTCACTGCTGGCATAGCCTTCGCGCTGTTGGCGTTCCTTCACGGCGTCCTCGATCCGCTTCGAGCGTCGGGTGTCTTGTGAGGCGCGGTTATCAAGGACCGGCTTGCATTCCGGTACCGTTGCAGACTCCTGTTCCACTGGAGCAGCGAACGAAAAGAGCTGCTGCGACGAGCGCGGGTAAAAGCAAGGGCAAGACCATAAGCGTCGTCTCCCGGCCAACACCTGAGCCTTATCCGAACGTCAAGTGGCGGGCTGTGATATCGCTTCTGGTCGAGCGGTCTGGAGGGACGCAAGTGGCGTTGGGTCTGCGGCTTGGAATCTCAGATTCTTCGATAGCGGGTTGGGCGAGCGGCGCGCGTCGACCACTGAAGAAGCACGGACAGAGGTTGGAAGAGGCGTGCCGAGAGCTGTTATCGGAGGCCGAGCAACGGGCTGTCGGACTCACCTGATTGACCGCGACCCGTCAGCTGAAGGAACGAGAGTGCCGCCAGTGCAAGTCGGCATTCACGCCGTGGTCGACCTTGACCGTCGTCTGCTCGCCGAAGTGCGCGATCGCGTACGGCGAAGCGAAGGCGCAGAGGAGGGAGGCCACGGCACGCCGGAAGCTGAAGCAGTATCGAAATCAGCAGAAGAAGGATTTCCTCGCAAAGGACAGAAGCCACCAGCTTCGGCTGACACAGGCTGCGTTCAACGCGTGGATCCGCGCACGCGATCACTATCAACCGTGCATCTCGTGCGACAGCTCGAAGGGGTTGATGCATGCAGGCCACTACCGATCAGTGGGCGCAGCGCCAGAGATTCGATTCCACCCAAGGAACGCGCACAAGCAATGCGCGCAGTGCAACTCGTCAGGCATGAAGTCGGGGAACGTCGTGGAGTACCGGATTCGTCTGGTTCGCCGTATCGGTGTCGACCTGGTCGAGTGGATCGAAGGGCCGCACGAGCCGGTCAGGTGGACGTGCGAGGAGCTGATGATGATTCGAGGCGCTTACCGAGCGGCCATTAGGCGGCTCGAGAAACAGCGAGGCAGAAACGGTGAATGACGCAATGTCGGAGGATCCGCGATATACGGTAGGCAACGTGCACCCGGGCAATCCAGCGAAGGTGCCGACAGGCATGACGCAGAGGCAGGCGGCAGAGGAAAGCGTGATTGGCAAGCTGCTCGAGGAGGGGCCCGGCTGGGAAATTAGACTGCCGCCCGACGGAATAGAACCGATCCTTCGGAGAGCAGCGCCGAGTTTCCAGATCACAAGCGAAGCTTATGAACGACTTGGCAGCTGGAAGAGGTCCTTCGAGTTGATGGACGATGCCGAGGTAGTCCGGGAGACGAGAGTAGAGGCTCGAGAAGAGCGCGAGACTGCAGAGGAAGGTTCTATAGGTCAGACAACGTCAGCGCAGCTATCCCGAATTCAGGAGGCAGCTGAGACTCACCAGCATGAGATGGCTGTCGCGAGCACGCGATTCGCTTTACGGGTCATGGAGATTCTTGCTGAGGAACCTGGGCAATGACGTCACGGCAAACGACAGTACTTGCCTGGACCGGTGCGTTGACGATCGTCGCGCTGGTCTGGTCGCTCGCGTACCTCGGCATCGTCAATGGCGAGCGGATGGAGCAACGTGCGGACTACCTGCAGAGTCGCATCGACGCATTGTCCGTCATCGTCCTGGATCAGGCGGTAGCCACAAAGCGCTCAGCGGACACCGCAGTCGTCAGCGTGCAGTCTGACCGACAGCGAACGACGCAGCTCCGAGTGCTGGTCGAGCTCGTCGCCAACGCCCGCGACCGAATCGCCGAGCTCGAGCGCAGAGACATCAATCTATGACGCGAGTCGAGCACGATCACCACTCGATCGGCGGAACGCTTCATGGGTAACCGTACCCTTCGAAGTACGGACATGCCGGAAGCGCTTGGTTTGCTGACACTGCTTGATCCGGGTGGCAGTCGCTACATCGCTGAGATGCAGAACACCGGTCGACGTCGGAGTACTGCTGAGCAGGCGAGGGCGGAGCTCTACGCGCGATTGGCGCGCAGCAAGGCATGCCCGAAATGCAGGGGGCGTGGCCAGGTCAAGCGGAGCCCGAAGCCTGATGACTGGATGGTCTGCCCTCGTTGCGATGGACGACGAACGATCGCGGAGACCGGTGGCATGACGAGCACTCGCACCGCGAAGGCATCCACCGAAGCGATGACCGCCGCCGATGTCGCCTGCATGCTCGCACACGTATCGAAGCACAAGGTCGATGCGGCTCTCGTCTACGTCAACGACGATGGCGCAGCGCAGGAACGCGTCGAGCGGGATGTCCTGAGGCGCATCATCATTCCGGCGAGTCGTGAATGGGCCATCAGGTCAGAGAACCGAGCCGAGCAGCTCGAGTGGCTCGCCTGGTTCGCGCTGACTGAGGTCCGGATGCACGCGGGACGCAGGGTGAAGGCGCGACACACAGCGAGCAGGCTCGGGGTGCCGACGGCCACCTGGTACAGCGTATGGCGGCCACGGCACGAGGAGCACGTCGGGCAGCTCTTGGGGTGGGTCTCGGCGGTGGGTTCCGTGCTTCAGGGACAGATCGAGGCCGCGCGTTCCGCGTGAGCGGCAATGAACTACAGTCAGTCACAGCGGTGCGTCTGGTCTTGAGTCGCGGCGTACGCTTTGCAAGGATCTAGCTATGAATCACCGGAAGCCCAATTTCCACGCAAGTGGATTCAATTTGATCGATGATCGATTCCACGCGCGAGACCTGGTATCCCAGAAGGTTCATAAGTGGCGCTTCCGGAATCGCGCCGACCCCCTTCACGACTATATCGATGGCAAAGCCTGCGCGGTAGTCAACTTCCGTGTCCGGGGAGCAACGCATAAACACCAACTCGTGTTTCGCAGCATCCCACCGTGGCGCGGCGAGGGACAGGCCCCCCGCTTTGGCGTTGATGTGTCCGAAATTCACGGCTCCGGTGTACTGGCCGATCGGCACGATGTCGTGATGCTTGTCGACTCGTGCGAGGTGGTTCAATGCCCACAGGGCGTCATCTCCTCCTCGGTATGGATCGAAGCTCCTATAGAGCGCCTTGATTGGCTCAGGGAGTCCCTTGCATCGAGAGCGGAGCGTCTCGTTGAATTCGCCAGCGGAGCCGGCGAAGGGGAAGCAGAGGTTGCGGAGTCTGCTATTGCTGAGGCCATGGAGCCTTCCAATGGCGGATGTAGCTCTGTCGAGACTCTTTCGCAGATCACCGAAGACACCAGAGGCCATTTCTTCGATCTCGCCAGGCACCGGCTCAGTAAGGACGATCTTGTGAACGTGCTCTCCCGTATCCGGATCGACATCGACACGACGGGTGTACGGTTCGTGAGCGTAATAGGCTCTGATGTCCCTATTGAGGTCGGTGATGCCCGTCTTTGCGCTCCATATGGCGAGCCTTGCGGATCGGAAGGTTTCATCCAGTCTGGTAGTCATAACTCTGATAGTCAGTGAGGGTGGAGGGCGAATCGCCCCGCAATCCGGGCTGACCAAGTTCTGACTGATCGCTACTGATAAGCGTAACTTTTCAGGCGAATGCAGCGTTGCTACACTACGTCCTGTTCGCTACTGAAATCGACAGTGCGAGCAATCGGAACTGGGTCGGCGAAACCCGGGACCAATAGTCGGGCCGCCCATCGGGCGGCCTTTTTTACTCCAATAAGTAGAGTCAATTAAATATATCAGGAT
>Ga0114956_1004064_pt1 | contig 11223 bp, 9 predicted proteins | sample MaitaG_FD_87304 | JGI IMG/M metagenome (GOLD analysis project Ga0114956, IMG submission 87304) | Marine algal microbial communities from Maine, USA - Maine_Asex2 metaG | ecosystem: Host-associated > Algae > Red algae > Unclassified | place: Maine, USA | collected 2015-01-05 | reverse complement strand
GCGATGCACTGTTTGGTAGTTTTCATGAGTCCGAACATCTTGAAGGTGGTACAGACATGGTGGCGTTGATTGCGGCAGTGTTAAAAGAAGAACGTAAAAGAGAAGAAGCTGGTCGATCTGATTTTGTAATTCCATTCAGACCTGATCATGGCCAGAACATCCTTGATGATCATGGGCGTAACACGCAACCGGGTTACCCAGCTATTGGTAGGCTAAAAGGGCTTGCAGAGCTGAGAGGAATTGCAGCAGCTTTGAGCCATCCGGTTAATGGTGTCATTGGTTTATGAGTAATCGATTGACAGCTTTAAGCGATGTAGCCGGCCAGACGCAAATACCGAAGTACGTGCCCGAAGAACACGGTATTGGTATTGTTCATATTGGATTAGGCGCTTTTCATCGCGCACATCAGGCAGTAATGACCGATGACGCGCTAGCGCAACACGGTGGTGATTGGCGAATAGCGGCTATCAGTTTGCGCTCGAAAGATGTTGCGACAAAGTTGAATGCGCAGAATGGCTTATATACCCTGCTCGAAAAAGGGAACACAACCACGGCAAGAATTATTGCCGCGATAGATCATGTCATTGCAGCAGATCCTGAAGCGACGCTTGCGTTGCTAAGCAACCCTGCGATACGAGTGGTAACGCTGACGGTAACTGAGGCGGGTTATGGCATTGATCGCGAAAAACGGCTACCTGATATGAATGATTCGATCGTGTTGGCCGATCTGGCTAAACCTGCAAGCTCAGTCGGTGTTCTGGGATTGCTGGTCGCATCACTATGCCGACGACGCGAGTTGGGGTTTGAGCCGTTTGCCGTTCTGTCTTGTGATAATCTGCCGGAAAACGGCGCACTGGTTCGTGATGGTGTTATCGGTTTTGCAAAGCTGGGATATGGAGATGAGGTGGCATCGTGGATTGAAAGAAACGTTGCCTTTCCATGCTCAATGGTTGATCGAATTACACCAGCATCGACGAGTGCTACCTATGCTGATGCCACTCGTTTAATCGGTTGTGATGACGAAGCAGCTATTGAAACAGAACCATTTTTACAATGGATTATTGAAGATCACTTTCCAGCTGGCCGGCCGTTCTGGGAGGCAGGTGGTGCAATCTTTGTTGATGATGTAACACCGTATGAGCGTATGAAGCTAATGTTGCTTAACGGCAGTCATTCGATGTTGGCTTATAGTGGGTTTCTGGTAGGTAAGTCGTACGTTAAAGATGTGATGAACGATGAACATCTCTCATTGCTAGTGCAAAGACATTTGAAAACAGCTGCCGCATTGTTGGCATCGTTACCAGGGGTGGATTACAACGAGTATGCGACAGCACTAATTGATCGTTTTACCAATCCGGCCATTGCTCATCAAACTTTTCAGATTGCCAGTGATGGAACGCAGAAATTACCTCAACGGATATTTCAGCCCGCGCTTGAAGCACTAGACGCAGATAAAGAGGTACGACCATTTGCCTTTGCAACGGCTATGTGGATGCGGTTTTGTCTGCAACAACATGATGATGGAACACGGTATGAATTGGATGATCCGCGTGCAGTTGAAATCGCACGAGTTATTAGTGGGGTTGGACAGGATGCATCATTGTTGTCCGATGCATTGCATGCCATGCCTGACTTTATACCGCAAGCGTTGTGTTTGAATAGTGCTTGGCGGGATTGTATTGCCGACGTTTTGAATATTGCGTTGAGTGATGGCTGTATTGCTGCAATTAAATTTGAGGCAGAGCTAATTGGTTAGATACCGAAAATGGACATGGATGGGAAACTACAAAGGTACAACACCCATCGGCAATTAATATCGTTTTAGTTACACACAGGTTTTACTGTGTGTAAAGTAGTACGGAGCATGATGTTAGCGCAACGTTTGTTCTGTAATGGCTCGAGTAATCGAAAAGCCATAGCGCTTGATCGCGGCATAGCCGCATAAACTGCAATTTGGAGAAGCTAGATGAGTATATTTAAATCGACGTTGAATGTAGCAAAGGTTGCGGCCGTTGCAACGGTATTGTCAACGATAACATTCACCGCCAATGCGGCTGATATGACGCTACGTGGCGCCAGCCTGTTTGATGAGAATCATGCCTACACCAAGACCCTAAGAGAGTTTGAACGTCTCATAGGCGAAGGGTACGAAGGTGATATTGAATTTGAAATGCATTTGAATGGCGAGCTAGGTGATGAGAGTGATTTTGTTACCTTCCTACAGCAAGGTGTTGCCATCGACTATGCGATTATGGCGCCGTCTAACATGGCGGTTTTTGCACCTGCAATTCCACTGATGGATATGCCTTTTTTATTCCGCGATCTTGATCACTGGAATGCTGTGCTCTCATCGGACGTATTGAAGCCACTTGAAGAGGAGCTCTACGAGAAAGCAGATATTAAAGTCATTGGCTATGCCGGTGGTGGTACTCGGAATCTGGCATCATCCAAGGCCATTGCCAATATGGATGAGCTCACGGGTCATAAAATGCGTGTTATGGGCGCACCGATTCAAGCTAAAATATTCGCAGCTATCAGTGCTGCACCGTCAGCCATTGCATACAACGAAGTGTATAACGCCATTCAAACAGGTGTTATCGCAGGCTTTGAGAATGAAGCTGCGTCAATTCAAAACCTGAAGTTTTATGAGGTGGCTCCAAACATCACACTAACTAAGCATGCCATTACTGTACGGCCGTTGACCATGAGTGGAAAAACATTCCGTAAGCTACCTGAAGATCTACAAGCAATTGTACTTGAGGCAGGTGCTAAAGCCGGTGCAATAGGTCGTGAAATTGAGAGCCGTGAAGATGGTGAAAAGCTCAAAGAAATGGAAGAAGCCGGACATATCATGGTCACTGAGTTCGAAGATCGCGATAAACTGCTCGATCTCGTCGTTCCAGTGCAGGATGAATTTGCAGCAGATCTTGAAGCAACAGAATTGCTGGAAGCTATTCGAGCAATGTAAGCAAACTGTTTAAGTGCATGTTTTAGGTGCCTTATTTTAAGCGCTCAATTTACGCACTTAATTTTAATGTTTTATTTAAGCGCACAATTAAATGCTTAGCTTATTTGCCTTATTTAGGTTCGCAGTTTACGTGCTCAATGTAGGTGTTTAGTGCAAGCGCCTTATGTTCTTGGCGTGTCACATTCCATGGCACGCCATTTAGTTTTAGTCACTCGGAGAATATTGCCTTGATCGGATTGCTGCTTGAGCGCTTCTGCATGGTGTTGCGTGTGTTAATTGGTGTGTTGACAATGGCATTGGCATTGCCAGTTGCCGCACAAGTGATTGCGCGATACACAGGCATCATTCCGGTTTACCTATGGACCGAAGAGCTGGCAACATTCATTTTCGTATGGGTTGTCATGATCGGTTCGATGATAGCGGTTTGGGACGGAACGCACTTTCATGTCGAAGTTTTGCCGCCGGCAAAGTCTCCATTGTTAAGACTGTTGCAAAACGGTTTTGTATTAGTTTTACTCATATTTTTTGGGCTGCTTTTTGCGTGGTACGGCATGGCCTATACGCAGTTCGGCTCTATTCAAAACTCAGTGATGATGGGGGCCAATATGGCTGTGACCCATGTCTCTGTGCCAATAGCCGGGATTGTGTGGGCTGTGTTTGCAACCTACAGGCTCACGGAAGCAATTCGTGAGTATCGTGACGCGAGGGTAGTCTCATGATGATTGTCTCTACAGCTATGGCCTGCGGCTTATTGGTCGGCGGGTTCCTTTTGCTAGTCATATTACGCGTGCCGGTAGCTTTTGCTCTTGGCCTTGCGACTATTCCAGTTGTGGTATTGGATTTACGTTTAACGCCGTTCATCCTGATTGACCGAATGTTCCAGTCATACAACTCTTTTATATTACTTGCAGTACCCTTTTTTCTGCTTGCTGCAAATTTAATGAACTCCGGCAAAATCACAGACCGGATGATTGAGCTGGCAAAAGTCATGACCGGTTGGCTCCCGGGTGGGCTTGGTCATGTCAATGTTGTGGTTTCCATGTTGTTTGCCGGTATTTCTGGCTCGTCCACGGCGGATGCTGCTGGTTGTGGAAAAATACTCATACCGGCAATGAAGCGTGAAGGTTTTGATCCGAGATTTGCCGTGGCAATTACCGCCTGTTCATCTGTAATGGGTGTCATTATTCCTCCGAGTATTTTGATGGTCGTGTGGGGCGGGGTCATGCAAATATCGGTTGGCGCACTTTTTCTTGCAGGTGCTATACCGGGATTGATGATCGGGCTTGCATTGCTGGGTACTGTGTATGGTTACGCCAAAGTCTACGGGTATCCAACAACGGGTCGCCCGAGCTTTAAAGAATTCTGGAAAGCATTCAGTGGCGCAATACTGGCACTGCTCACACCGGTATTTGTTGTCGGTGGTATCGTTGGTGGAATTGTTACGCCGACAGAGAGTGCAATTATTGCCGCGGTCTATGCAATGGTACTGGGGCTGTTTGTTTATAGAACGGTTAGTTTTAAGCAGCTTGGCCATATCTTTTACGATACTGGACGTTTCGCATCGATCTCTTTATTTGCAATTGGTACGGCTACCGCATTTGGGTGGCTACTTGCCTACTACAAAGTGCCACGACTCATTGTGGAGTGGCTGACGCTTTTAAACGCGGGCCCGTTTGAAACAGGATTAATTATCGCGCTGTTGTTTTTACTGTTTGGTCTTTTTATAGACGCTATCCCAACCATCATAATACTGGGCACCGTACTTATGCCTGTGGCTGCCGGTGCAGACATACACCCGGTTGTCTTTGCCATCATCGGCATTATTTCATTGGCGTTTGGTCTCGTAACTCCGCCCTATGGTTTATGTTTGCTGATCTCGGCGGCAATAGGCGAATTGAATGTTGTTCAAGTACTGCGAGATGTCGTTATTATATTGATCCCGATGCTAATCATATTGCTGCTAGTTATTCTTTTTCCTGAATTGGCTCTTTGGTTGCCTAGGCAACTAATGCCTGCAACATTTTCAGGTTGATGAGTTGATCGATGTTTTTGATCTTCCATTGACCTACAACGGATATGTATGAATTTTAAATTGCTTTGTGTTGCGCGGCTGATCAAACTTGCATCGAATAGTACTGGGGTTAAACCTGACTCTATTGCAAATTTGGCATGTCGTGCAATCACGCCACTTGAGAATATTAGATGCTGACCTTTAAACGTCTGGATATAGACGACGCTCATGTAATCATTGCAGCCGCCCGAGCCAAGGCAAATGAGATCGGCGAGCCGATGTGCATTGCCGTTACTGATGAAAGTGGCAATCTTATTGCTTTCGAGCGAATGAACGGTGCGAAACTGACCAGTATCAATTTGGCCATAGACAAGAGTTATACTGCGGCAGGGGTGAAAAAAGGCACGCATGTGTTGGGAGAGGTTAGTCAGCCGGGTAAACCGGTCTATGGGCTTTCTTCTACATTAGGGGGACGCATGGTGGTGATTGCAGGCGGCCTTCCAGTACTATCAGACGGAAAAGTCGTGGGCAGTATCGGCGTTAGTTCCGGATCACCAGCTCAAGATCTTGAGGTCGCTGAAGCTGGCGTTCGTGGCTTTACTTAAATAGAAAACATAAAACACATACACGAGGATAAGGAATTGGAAAAACCAACAGTTGGCTTCATCGGCCTGGGCCTTATGGGCAGCAATATGGCTGAATGCTTGCTGAACAACGGCTTTAAACTAAACGTAATGGGACGCAATAAAGACGCAGTTGCGGCCGCCACTACACTGGGTGCGATCGAGGTACACACTCCAAAAGAGCTTGCAGAAGTCAGCGATATCATCATGCTTTGTGTAACAACATCGGACGTGGTCGAAAGCTTAATCTACGGTGATGATGGTATTTTGGCCGGTGCCAAAAAAGGTGCTGTCGTGATCGATTACGGTACTTCTATTCCTGAGTCAACGCGAAAAATTGGTGCCGACCTTGCTGCAAAAGGTGTTGGTATGCTCGATGCGCCGCTTGGTCGAACACCTGCACATGCAAAAGACGGCTTGCTCAATATCATGGCAGCTGGTGATAAAGAGACTTTTGAGAAAATGAAGCCTGTGCTTGATGTTCAAGGTGAAAATGTTTTTTACTTTGGTGCTCTTGGAGCCGGACATGTTGCCAAGCTGATCAATAATTTTATGGGGATGACAACTGTGTGTGCTATGAGCCAAGCATTCGCTGTTGCAGAGCGTGCAGGCTTAGAGACTCAGCAACTTTTTGATGTGATGTCAGCAGGTCCGTCCAACTCACCGTTTATGCAATTTTGTAAAAAATACGCTGTGGATGATGTCAGTGATCTGGGTTTTTCTATCGCGAATGCGAGCAAAGACATCGCTTATTTTGTGCAAATGGTCGACGACATGGGTACACGTGCGCAGATCGCTGAAGGCACAGCGGCTAACCTTCAGGCTGCGTTAGATTCTGGTATGGGTGATGGCAATGTTCCTGAAATATTCGACTACTTCAAAAAATTAGAGAAATAGTCTGAAGAGAGGGCCATAGCAGACGGCAGGGTGGTCCGATGGTCTCCATCACGAAAAAAGATATCAGACATCAGAAAAATTCGTTTTGTCGACTGATGACAATGCTGCACACTGTAGGTTGATTACTGTGCTGGAGATTAAATGTGGCGACGTCACAGACTGAATTCGACCCAAAAGACTTTCGTCGGGCTCTTGGCAATTTTGCGACAGGCGTAACTATTGTCACGGCTCGAGCACCGGATGGTACGAACGTGGGAGTCACAGCCAGCAGTTTCAATTCACTGTCGATGGACCCCCCGTTGGTTCTGTGGAGCAGTATTAAAGAGACGCCAAGCTGTAAGCTATTCGAGGAAGCATCTCACTTTGCAGTCAATGTTCTTGCATCTGATCAAATGGACATGTCAAACCATTTCGCTCGGCAGCAGGATGATAAGTTTGACGGTGTTGAGTGGGAAGAGGGAATAGGTGGTGCTCCAATATTTCCTCATTGTGCTGGACGATTTCAATGTGAAACTTATGACAAGCTTAATGGCGGTGACCATTGGATCTTTGTCGGCCGGGTTTTGTCATTCGATGATAACGGCCGATCACCGCTTTGCTTTCATCAAGGCTCGTACTCAATGGTTTTCAGTCACCCCGAAACCTATCCGAACGCTGAGAACGATGCCACCAAAAATGGCGACCAAGGGCGAATGGGGAATCACGAATTCTTTTTGATGTTGCGTGCGGTGCGTGCCTATCAGGAGCGTTATAGACCAAAACTAGCATCGCTTGAATTGAATCTTAGTGAGTCGCGCATGTTGTTGGTGTTGAATGACATACCTGGGCTAGGTGCTGAAGAACTTGCAGTGCATGCACATTCTCCCGTTGTAGAAGCTCGCGAAGCATTGCTCGGTTTGGCTGGTCGAGGGATGGTTGTAGCTAGTGGCAACGGATACGTTATCACTGACTTGGGTCGCACTAAGGCTGACCAATGTTGGAATATAGCTGAAGAGCATGCGAAGGCAACATTCAAACGCTTTAGTCCTGCAGAGGTTGACACTTTCACAAACGTTCTACGGCAACTGATTAGTCAGTGATCGATTTAATATTTAACTGCCATACTAGTTGCGCGTGTGGTGGTTAGACGATATAAGAAAGCATTACTAAAGAACGGTTGCCGGATATGATGTCTCTCAAATTGCTTCGTGTTGCTTGCTTGATCTTTTTTATCTCCATTAGCGCTCAAACTAATACGCAGGCTACTGTAAATTCCTCCTGTGATGCGAACGACGGACTTGTTATTGTTTCAGCCACTGACGATGGGCTGTACGAGGAGACTCATGGTCCGGAAAACACAATCGATGGTGATCTGGATGCTGATTCACGCTGGTCGAATGAGTCGCAGGGAGCACCAAAAAATCTGGTGCTTAATCTAGGGGCTGTTCAAACCGTTAAATCAATTAACATTGCATGGCACAAGGGTGATAGTCGAAAATCGCAGTTTTCTGTTGATGCATCTAGTAACGGATCAGACTTTGAGTCGGTGATAGAGGCACGTCAGTCTGGTGGAGTATCACTGGATTTTGAGTCGTATCAGTTCAATGCTGTGCAAGCTCAGTTTCTGCGTATCAATACCAATGGCAATGAAGCTAACGATTGGAATAGCATTGTAGAAGTGTCGGCGATTGGATGTGGTGAGCTGGTTGAAAAACCGGCTGTAGCTGTTCTGACGGAGCGCCGCGGACAGGGTGTTATGGGTTTGCGCGTAGATAAAACTCCGGGTGAGAACTTTGATTTATCCGGCTGGTATGTAACTACACCAGCTGATGACGATGGAGATGGTAAAGCCGATAGTGTTTATGAAAACGAGTTAGTTGCTGGTTGGACAGACTCGCGATATTTTTATACCGATCTGGCTACTGGCGGTATGGTTTTTCGATCAACACCTGCAGGTGCTAAAACGTCCAAAAATACGAAGTACACACGTACCGAGTTACGCGGCATGCTGCGTCGTGGCGATGAAAGTATAGAAACTCGTGTTGAAGGTGGTATCCCAAACAAAAACAACTGGGTATTTTCTTCAGCGCCTCAGTCGGCTCAACTGAAGGCCGGTGGTGTCGATGGAATAATGAAAGCGACGTTGGCGGTAAATCAAGTTACACGCCTCGGTAAGGATTATCAGGTGGGGCGGATGATTATCGGTCAAATCCACGCCAAGGATGATGAACCCATTCGGTTGTACTATCGCAAGCTACCGCGCAACAAATTCGGTTCTATTTACTACGCACACGAACCGGCCAATGGCAAAGAGCAATGGATAGAAATTATTGGTAGTAGATCAGATCGTACATCTAATCCTGATGACGGTATTGCGCTGGATGAAATCTTTAGCTATGAGATCGAAGTCAAGGGTAAACAGGAAGGTGAAGTTACCGTGCCGATGCTCTATGTAAAGATTATTCGTGATGATGGAACGCAGGTGAGTGCAGAGCCATTTGATATGCGTGACAGTGGATTTAGTGTGGAAGACGATTTTATGTTTTTCAAAGCCGGTGCGTACTCAGGAAATAATTCCAGTCCTGAGCCTGAAATGGACTTTGATAAAGTTACCTTCTTTAAGTTGGACTATTCGCATTCACCCGTGCCCGAGGGTGTCGTTGTCGAAGGTGATGCCACTGCTACTGCCGAAGTAGCATCAACATCAGGCCAGCCTTCAGTACCGGGGGTATTATTTGATGATAGCTATGCGGATGGTAGCCGTGATAACGGTACTGATGAAAATGATAGCAACTGGTGGACTACCACCAACAGTAGTGCTATTGAAGTTGGTAATGGATATCTTGGGTTGGTATCAGGTGGTTCAGGCAGGGGTATTCGTACTACGTTTGAACCTCAGATTTTGGCGACAGGCTCGACACTACGCGCAACGTTCACGTTCACCACACCCCAGACGATAGGCGAAGACAGAGATTCGGCTTTTCGAGTTGGCCTATATAACAAACTGGACCGTACAGAACTCGAAGGCGATCTATCTGCATCATCCAAGAAACCAAACACGAATTATGATTCGCTGCCGGGCTACATGATCGACTTTGATATTAATCTTAAAGATGCAGCGGCAGCGAATATTGATGTCCGAAAGCACAGGATTGATACTCAAGGCCGGTTACTGGGTACGACCAAAGGTTATACACGACTTGGCGGTGGAGGTGACGCTTATACGTTTGACCCCGAGACCACCTACGTTGGAACAATGACTATTCAAAAGATAACAGACGGTGTAATAATTTCTGGTTCATTAAGCCAGGACGGTAAAAATCTAAGCGAATTTTCTTTTATTGATGAAGGCAGCGAGGTAAATGATTTTGGCATGCTGGCGTTTCATGTGAACAGTAAAACATTCGGTTCTTCTAAAAAGAAAGATACGCCAGATAATGGGTTGGATTTTACGAATATAAGACTGGAAGTATTTTAAGACCACTATTTTAAGGCTGACAAGATGGTGCATGATGTTATGGCCGTTGCGCCATTCATCTAAATCTGTACTTTCCGCATACGTACCCTTTAGACGATCTTGAATTGTGTAGAAATGATTGCTAGAGCATAGATTCGGAGTTCTCCAAAATTAAAGATTTGGCAGTCAAAACCTTAAGCGACCTGACGGTGCCTCAGGTTGCGGGTAATGGGTTATGCTCCGCAGTGGCGAATGTGGGAGCATACAACTGTAGTCTAACAACCGAGCGCATCTTTAGCTGCTTTTATCACACACACATCGGGCAGTGCTTTTTCATCAGCAGAGCTTGCCACGACAACAAATTCATCTGCTTTTGGAAATGCGTCTTTTAGGCGTTGCTCAGCTATATTGACGATTGGGTGAACTGTCAATAATGAACCAGCTTGAGCCTCGTTAGCAAGTTAAAAAATGGAAGAGTAGCTCAATTAGCAGTCTTATCAATGACACTCGCATACAGGATGCTTTAATGATATCTGTCTGGCTGATTAATATGGTTGGTGCTGAACGCAGCATAAATCAGCAATCATGTCTTCCGAGCCAATATCACCCGTCAACTTCATTCATTTGGTAATAATGTTAGTTGGCCATCAGCATTGAGATTGTATCTATCAAAGTCGCTTGCAATAAACAGGTTTCCTGAATACTCTCGCCTTGCCTCGTCCTGTAGGGTTTTGAGCTTATTAGAGTACCGCGCGCTAATGTGAGTCAAAATTAGGTTCGGAATAGATGCGTTCTGCGCAAATGATGCAATTAATCCAGCATAGCTATGGCCAACACTTTTAGCACTCTCACTCATGTCCTCTGCAAACGTTGATTCGTGTACTAGTACATCACAATCCTTGGATTCAAATTCGAGCAAATTCGGTTGATCGTTGTCACCACATATAATAATTTTTCTTGGTGGTCTTGGTTCGTCACAGAAGTCTTTCGATTTGTACACCATCCCTTCAAATTCAATGTCGTGACCCGCTTGAATCCTACCCCACAGAGGGCCTTGCGGAATTCCTTTGCTCTTGATATTTTCAATACTCAGCGATTGCTTAACATGCAATTCAGTAAAAGCGAATCCAAAGCAGGCTATTCGGTGTGACAGGGGGATTGAGGAAATAATAAACTGATCGAAACTACAATTGCTGACATCGTTTGGACTTATAAATTCAAGCTCGTATGGAAGATATAACTCAGACACTTGCTGTGTTAATTCTATCCACTGTTTGATTCCTTTTGG
>Ga0114956_1004053_pt1 | contig 11247 bp, 8 predicted proteins | sample MaitaG_FD_87304 | JGI IMG/M metagenome (GOLD analysis project Ga0114956, IMG submission 87304) | Marine algal microbial communities from Maine, USA - Maine_Asex2 metaG | ecosystem: Host-associated > Algae > Red algae > Unclassified | place: Maine, USA | collected 2015-01-05 | reverse complement strand
CGCCCCTCGGTGGCTTGCATAAGGCCGGCGACGACGGACAGACCGAGTCCCGGATGCCCTCTTCCCTTGGTGGAAAAGTAGGGGTCACAAACCGTATCCAACAACGCCGGCGCGATACCGGAACCTTCATCTTGCACGCTCAAGCAGACTTCATCCCCATCTTGCTGGCAACCGACATGAATGACTCCCCTTCCCTCCATGGCTTCGGAAGCGTTTGCGATCAGGTGCTCAAGGATCAGGTGAAGATGGCAGTCACAAAAAGAAACAAGGCAGTTTTCCTGCAACTTGAATTCCAGATGAATACCTGGATGAAGTTCTTTTTCCGCGTGCAGCCTTAGGCTGCGGACAGCACAGGCAAGGTCCATCACACTAAAGGCCACGGACTCTTGGTGTCCGCCTACCTGCGTCAACCGCTTGACGTGCTGGGCAATGCGATCAGCTCCCTGCCTGATGAACGGTGCGTTTTCATCAAGAGCATCCGCGCCATCCTCCAGAAGTATATCGGTATAGCCGATAACGACTGCGAGTGCGTTGTTGATGTCGTGAGCGACGCCTCCACTGAAACGTCCGATAGCCTCCAACCTTCGTTTCTGCTCACGATCCCGGCGTATCTTTTCCCATTCCGCCGAGAGAGCATGTCGCTCTATGGCAAAAAGCAAGCTCCGCCAGAGTCGGCAAGATGTGAGGGTATCCTTTTCCAAATAATCCTGTACGCCGAGGCGAATCGCCTTTTCTGCCAATTCATGTTCACCAGAACAGGTGAGAACCACCACCGGAACGCCTTCGGCAACCACCTGTTTGGCTGTTTCCAAGCCGTGTGAATCCGGAAGATTGAGGTCACAGACGACAACATCCAACTGCACAGTCCTCATGAAGGTCACGGCTTCCTTCAGATTCGTGGCGGTCACAAGAGAAGGCGCTGCATTCTTCGTCTCCATCAAATACGAGGAAATAATCGCGAGATCGGCTGGTTCATCCTCCAGAATCAAAATGTTGAGCAATTTGTCCATTTCAGACCATAGGTGGGCAATTGTGAGAGGCAACAGACATCAAGGCGATGGAGTTGCTTTCAGGGTTTTCCCGATAAGTGTGGTTCTTCCAAAAAGTGTATTGAGGGAGTATAAACGTGTTGTGAACCTCTTGTTGATCGACGACCATCCCATTGTCCGTGCCGGCCTCCGAAGTCTCATGGAAGAAGATCCGAACTTCAATGTTGCCTCCTGCGCCGAAGCATCAAACGTCACGGAGGCGATGGAGGCCTTATCAGTTTCCATACCAGACTTGGCCATCGTAGACATCGCATTGTCGGACGGCGACGGCTTAGAATGGATGAAGGATGTCCGTGCGATAGGCCACACCTTCCCCGCCCTCTTCATGTCGATGTTCGATGAGCGGATGTATGCGGAACGCGTTCTGAAAGCCGGGGGCAATGGCTACCTGATGAAGCGGGAACTGGCTGACAACCTGTTCGAGGCGGTACAGACTGTCGTCTCGGGAGGCACCTATCTGAGTGCAAACGTGAGGGAAACGATGCGCTTCAACAACTTGTCGAAACCGGCAGGTATAGGTCGGTTGAGCGACCGGGAGATCGAGGTATTCCGCCTGATCGGCGAGGGGAAAATGACCAAGGAGGTGGCGCTCATCCTGTTTATTAGTGTGAAGACGGTTGAGACCTATCGGTCGAACTTGAAGAACAAATTAAACTTGAAGAACTCGGCCGAACTCGCTGCGGCCGCTAGCCGGTGGGTCAACACCGCCACGAGCCAGTAGTTGCCCCCCGAACGAGCTCTTACCCGCTAAGCTTCGCCATCGATTTTTTCGTCTAAAGAATCTTCGCGTCTGCCGGGGCCGAGAGGTCCGGCGCTGGTGAAATCCATTTCATCTCAGATGCGTCAGCTTCCCGGACCTTCTCTCCTATTTCATCTCCGTTCATCGAGAATGTTCGGTGATGGGTCGGGATGAGGACGCCACCGATATCGGCATGCTTCTCAAAGGTAATGAGTTTCTCGGGCTTCGGCGTCCCATCGGTCACCAAAGAACTCGTTACGATATAGCGCGCACCATGGACCTTATTGGTCTCCGGATGAATCAGGAGGATGTAGTAGTCATCGGGGGCGTCGCCCGAAGAGAATGTCACCCTGACCTGATGATATGAAACGCCTTCGAACTCCCAATCAGGCTCCATCTTGAACTGGGCCCCGAGATCTCCAAAGACAAAGGGGATGCCAACAAAATAGTACGGGGTGAGCGCCCAAAAGCGAGGAGGCGGGGCGAACTTCGCATCGGGAGGAATAATCCATGCCTCTTTGCCATCCCAACCAAATGTTGTATCGGAATCGTTCACTTCATGGCGGGCTTGCAGGCTATGCGGGTCGACGGTTTGCAGGGTATTTACGATGGCGTCGGGACCAATGTCTTGCATCAGGTAAATCCACCGGAACTGTAGCGCGCCATTTGACATCCACGTTCCGTAGCCGCCATGGGCTTCCATCGCGTTCCACACCAATGAACCGGCGTCGTTGGTTTTCATATGGGTTGCGACCTTCTCCTCCCAAGTAGGGCCTTTTGAACTGCAGCCCGTGAGGAGAAAGGAACAGGCAAGGAGCGCGAGAAGAACAAATGGGGTTCGGATTGGCAGGTGTGGTTTCATAGCAGGTTGATTCGGCTGGTTGTCGACATTCTTACAAGATAGTCAGTTGCGAGTTCCCACAACAGGTCTTGGTCGCATGTGCTCGACCTCAGTCACGTCGCCTTGGACGGATGGTTCGGAACCAGGACCGATTTACCATCCGTGATGCTGATCGTCGTGCAGCGTAGCCCAACGATTTTGACGGTGCCAATCATCCCGTCCACAGTGCGTAGATCGCCGGTCTGGATCGGCCGTTCGAAGAGCAGAATGATCCCGCTGATGAAGTTCGCCACAAGGTTCTGGCTGCCGAAACCAATCCCGAACGCCAAAGTGCCACCCAAGACGGCTACGAGCGCAAAAGGAACGTGCGCGGTCTCCAAGGATACGAAAAATACGACGATGACGAGCAGGTAAAATACGAGTGCCTGGACCGTCTCCGCATCTGGGCGGTTACCCGTTTGAACCGACGCAACCACATCTCGATGCCGCCAATCCGTGTTCTTGGAGAGAAGATTCTGCTTCCGGTTTCCGACCAGTCTGACTTTTTTAACGGTCTGCTAGAGCCGAACGCAGGGCGTTCGACTGCGAGTGGCAGACGAGGCGTAGAGCCGGAGACCCCGGACCCTACTGTCCGGCGGACTGTTTTTCATCGAACGGGAAAGCGTAGAGCCAAGGCCGACGAAGAAACAACTTGGTTGAGCCCCACAACACCTTGCCTAGCTCAACCGAATTGAGGCCACGCGCGCGGAGCGCGATTCCGAAGGTCATCAAGAAACTCGTAACGAAATTGACCGAGCCAATCACGGCCACATTTAAAAGGAGGTGCGGCAAAACCTCAAAAAACTTGAGCAGCCAGATCCCACCCAAAGATAAATGGGCGGACGAAAAGGCGACATGGCGAATGTCGATCGGGATGCCCAAGCCGTTGCCCATCACGTTGGCATATCCGAGAAAGAACCCCAGCACGATACTGCCGCTGATTTTTGCCGATTTTTTCCGCAGGTAGTTCAAGGCGTTGATTCGTCTGACCCGATGCGGGTGCGCCCACTGATACCGCTCCGTCACCCGCGTATATATGACGAAATTCTGCAGGTAGCCGGCGATGAACCCGGACAGACTCAAAAACACGCCAGCCAATGCAGCATAGAGGATGGGCGGGAAGGTCGTCACATCGTTTTTGTCTAACAGCTTTTTCGCCACGCCATCGTCGAGGGCCGCAACGGGGTTCAGGAGGTAGACGAGGAGAGCCGCCACGGCGATCGCCATGACCACGTTGCCAACCAGCGAGGCGAGTTGGGACCGAAACACCCGGGCCACCAATTTCGCAACCGCATGCGAATCGGGGCGGGCCCACTTTTCTTGCCGATAGAGTTCATCGCCTAAAAGATTTGCGGTCATGGCGGGCTGCTTGGTCGCGATCGTTCCGCCGAGCGCATCGACCAAAATAAAGCAGGCGGCATAATTGACCGAGTAGAGGAATCCCCGAACCAAACTGGGCGGGCCCAGGACATCGATGTACAATTTCAACAAGGCAAAGATCGCGACGAATACCCCGCCGATCAGGCCGGCACGAAAAAAGGACCAGAATTCAGACCGCGTCTTCGCAACGTACTTCGAACCGGCGTTGGCGTTGATTGAGACAATTTCATACAAGACTAACGCAGTGCGGTCTCTGAGGAAGGAAAACGGTTTTGCTTTGGACTGATGTAGAGCGACAAGGTGTTTGATTTTGCTCAGGGTTTCCACCGGATCGTCCACGCCCTCAATCATTTCGACGGCATCGGTAAGAGCCTGTCGATATTGTTTAAGGGTTGTTACCCGATAGGCTAGTTTCAGACTGGTTCCCCACGACCCGTAGGATTTTTCGATGTGGTGGATCAGCATGTCCAAGGCCACGCCCGACTCTCTCACCGTTTCCAAATGGGGTAAGGAGTCACGCGCCAGCAGGGAGAGCCCCAGGCGCACCGGCGGGACATTGACTTGCTTTAGGCGGCGGCGAAGTTCCGGGGATTCCTGTTCCGCCTCAATCAATACGCCGATGGACGAGAGTGCCTCCACGGCATCCGCCTGAATTCTTTGACGGATCTCCTGCCAAACTTCCTCGTCGCTTGTCACGGCGAGCCAATGCTCGCTAAACCGCTGAAAATTCTCTTCGGCAATCCAATGGATATCCAAACCATCAGGTTCCGGAGGAAGAACGACCGCCCAACACCGTTGGAAAAACTCAGCGAAAAGTCCTGAATTTTGCCGGGTGATGTCCGACAAGAAAAGGGTGCGCCAATCACAGGTGGCCAGTGACTCAGGAAGTTGTCGATGCTTGGGTGGCAAGTGGTTTTGTCTCGGTGATAGTGGAGTTGGTTTGACCTGCGATGTGAGCACAAGGAAGGCAAGGATTCCGTTGAGGCATGATTTGCGAGGCCGTCCAAGAGTCTAGACATAGTCCGGCGCTGAAGGCGAACCTTGAACTCATGGCCGTCCCAAACGACCATGGTCAGAGCCGGGGCGAACTCGTTCTAGCGGAAATAATCGGTTGTCACTCGATCTCAGGCGTTTAAGCAGAGGACGCTGATGAAGCTGAAACCGAAACCACACATTCAAGACTTGCGGATCTACGAACCCGGCCGGCCGCTCGAAGAAGTTGCGCGCGATCTCGGACTCGACGTGGCCAACATGGTCAAACTCGCGTCGAACGAGAACCCGCTCGGGCCCTCGCCGAAAGCGGTCGCCGCCATGAAAGCGAGCGCCAGCGTGATGCACCTCTACCCCGACGGCGGCTGCCATTACCTGCGCCAAGGCCTCGCCAAGTCGCTCGGCATGCCGCCGGAGACCTTGGTGTTCGGTTGTGGCAGCAACGAGATCATTGAACTGCTCGGCCACGTGTTCATGGAACCCGGCACCAACATCGTCATGTCGGAACAGGCCTTTATTATCTACCACCTGATCGCGGCCGGTTGGCGCGCGGAAACCCGCTTCGTTCCCGCCGTCGATCACGGACACGATCTCGACGCCATGGCAGCGGCGATCGACGAACACACCCGCATCGTTTTTGTCGCCAATCCAAACAATCCCACCGGCACCTTGCTCGATCCGGACGCGGTTCGCGCCTTCGCCGCCAAGATCCCGGACGAGGTCTTGCTGGTGCTCGACGAAGCCTACATCGAACTGCTCGAACCCGAGAAACGCCCCGAACTCCAGCTCAGCCGCGACAACATCCTCGTTCTCCGAACCTTCTCCAAAGCCTACGGACTCGCCGGCCTGCGGGTGGGTTACGGCATCGGTCACCCGGAACTCGTTCGCTGCCTCGAAGCCTTCCGCCAGCCGTTCAACGTCACCGCCATGGGCCAACACGCCGCCCTTGCCGCGGTCACCGACACCGAACACGTCGAAGCCTTGTGCAGCGTCACCCGCGACGGCTTGGCGCAGATCACCGAGGCCGCCGAGGCGCGCGGCATCCCGGTCGTTCCAAGTTGCGTGAACTTCATCCTGCTCAAAACCGGACGCGGGCGTGAACGTTTTGAAGCGCTCAAGCAACACGGCGTGATCGTCCGCCCGATGGACGGCTACGGCTTGCCTGAACATATCCGCGTGTCGATCGGCACCGCCGCCGAAAACCAACGCTTTATCGACGCGCTCGACCAGGTTCTCGGATGAACAAACAGGAATCAAAAATCGGCCGGGTCGCCATCCACGGACTCGGCCTGATGGGCGGCTCGCTCGCGCTCGCGCTCCGCGCTCAGGGTGTGTTCGTCGCGGGCTATGCACGCCGCCCCGAAACCCGCGCCGCCGCGCTCGAACGCGGCATCGTCGACGCCTGTTTCGACGGCCCCGCCGAGGCGGCCGCCGAGGCGGATATCGTGGTGCTCTGCACCCCGGTGATGACCATTCCAGAACTCGCCAGGACGATCGCACCCGCGCTGAAGCCCGGCGCGATCATCACCGACGTCGGTAGCACCAAGGCCTGGTTGCACAAAGTAATCGACCATCCTGCCTTTGTCGGCAGCCACCCCATGTGCGGTTCGGAGAGAACCGGACTCGAAGCGTCCTGCGCCGATCTATATCAAGACGCTGTCACCGTCGTCACCTGCCCCGCCGATCCGAACGAAGCCGCCGATGTGTCGCACGCCGAGACCATCGCCACCTTCTGGGAATCGATCGGCTCACGGGTGATCCGCCTGACCCCGCACGCCCACGACGAACTCGTCGCGCGCACCTCCCACCTCCCCCACCTTGCCGCCTCGCTCCTTGTCGCCGCCGTCAATCGCGAACGCCACCCGCACCTCGGCGACCTCATGGGTTCCGGCTACGAGTCGACCACCCGTCTCGCCGAAGGCTCGGCCGACGTGTGGCATGATATCGTCAAAACCAACGCCCCCGCGGTGCGCGCCGAACTGACTGCGTTCCGCGACGAACTCGACCGACTCCTGCAACAAATCGACCAGGGCCTCGACACCGGCGACTTTGATGCGGTGCGGGACTTTCTCGACTGCCAAGCCAAAACACGCCTTTGCCAACGTACCTAAGAATGATGATGAAAACGCTCCTGCTCCCCTGCCTCCTGTTCGCCACGTTCGCCGCATTCGCCAGTTCCAACGCCCGCGCCGCCGAACGACCCAACATTATCTTTTTCTTCACCGACGACCACGCACCCCACGCCATCGGCGCGTATGGTGGTTGGCTGAAAGACGTGAACCCCACGCCGAACATCGACCGGCTCGCGGCCCAAGGCATGCTGTTCGAACGCAGCTACTGCGCCAACTCGATCTGCGGCCCCAGCCGCGCCAACATCATCACCGGCAAACACTCGCACGCCAACGGCTTCCGCAACAACGGTGACAAGTTCGACGGCGGGCAACAGACCTTCCCGAAACTGCTGCAACAGGTCGGCTATCAAACCGCCGTGCTCGGCAAGTGGCACCTGAAAAGCGATCCGCAGGGCTTCGACTTCTGGCGCGTCCTGCCCGGACAAGGCGACTACTACAACCCGATCCTCTACGATAAAGACGGACGCAAACGCTACGAAGGCTACTGCACCGATGTGGTCACCGATATGGCGATCAAATGGATGAAGCAGGACCGCGATCCGAACAAACCCTTCATGATGATGTGCCAACACAAAGCTCCGCACCGCACCTGGATGCCGGCGCCGCGCCACCTCACCCTGTATGACGATATCGAGATTCCCGAGTGCCCCACCCTGTTCGACCAATACGAAGACAACGCCAGCGGCGCCCGGTTCCAGGAGATGGAAATCGACCGGCACATGAGTTTGCAGAGCGACCTCAAAGTCCCGGAAGGACCCGGTCTCGACTTCGAACGTGCGCTGCTCACCGACAAGTCCACGCTGCGCAATTGGAACACCATGAACGACCAGCAGAAGGCCGACTGGACCGCCGCCTACAAACCGAAAAACGACGCAGCCAAAGAAGCCAAACTTGAAGGCCGCGATCTGGTGAAATGGAAATTCCAGCGCTACGTGAAGGACTACTTGCGCTGCGTGAAAGGAGTCGACGAAAACATCGGCCGGGTGATGAAAGCGGTGAAGGATGCCGGGCTCGAACACAACACCGTGTTCGTCTACTCCTCCGACCAAGGCTTCTTTCTCGGCGACCACGGCTGGTACGACAAGCGCTGGATGTACGAGGAATCATTCATGATGCCGCTGATCATTAAATGGCCCGGCGTCACCAAACCCGGTTCGCGCAATACCGACATGGTGCAAAATATCGACTACGCCCCGACCTTCCTCGAGATGGCCGGCACGGAGATCCCCGACGACATTCACGGCACGTCCTTGGTGCCTTTGCTCAAAGGCGCAACGCCGGACGACTGGCGCGACCGCCTGTACTATCACTACTACGAATACCCGAGTGTGCACATGGTGCCGAAACACATTGGCATCGCCAAGAAACGGTGGAAGCTGATGCACTTTTACGAATTCGGCGAGTTCGAGATGTACGACCTCGAGACCGATCCGGACGAGTTGCACAACCTCGCTGAAAAAGAGGAACACGCCGAGATGCTCGCGGCCTTGAAAAAAGAACTCGTCGCGTTGAAGGCCGAGTTCGAAGATCCGATGGACCTCACGCCGAAGTCGAAAGAATGGCAGACCCAAGTTCGTGACCGGCGCATGGTCGAAAAAATTAAGTAGGTTCATTCCAACTGGGGGCCTCCCGGGCCGATTGCCAGTGACGGGGCCTCCAACCGAGGTCTGCTTCCATGTCCGGGCGAAAACGGAAATATCGTAAGTGTTCGGGTGCGTTTCCGTTGATTGTATATGAAAAAGCTCTTTGCCTCTCTCCTCGCCATTTCGCTCTTCGTTCCTCTCCTGCACGCCCAAAAACAGAACATCGTCGATGTCGCGATTTCGAACCCGGACTTCAGCACACTCGTCGCCGCCTTGAAAGCGGCTGATTTGGTCGACACGGTCAAAGACGGCACCTTCACCGTCATGGCTCCGACCAACAAAGCGTTCGAGAACTTACCCGATGGCGTACTCGCCGACCTGCTCAAACCCGAAAACAAAGACAAACTGGTCGCCATCCTGACCTACCATGTCGTTCCGGGAACAAAGACAGTCGACCAATTGCTTTCGGGCAAAACATTTGCCACGGCGCAGTCCGAGGAACTCGGCGTGGCGTTTCGAGACGGCCGCGTTCGGGTAAACGATCGTGCCATCGTGCAGACTGCCGATATCCGCTGCGAAAACGGAGTCCTTCATGTGATCGACGCGGTCCTGTTGCCACCGCCATCGGGTCCGGCGTCGCTGGTCGACACCGCCGTGGCCGCAGGGAGCTTCAATACCTTGGTAGCCGCAGTGAAGGCTGCCGGTTTGGTGGACGCGCTCAGCGGCGGGGGCCCACTCACGGTCTTCGCGCCGACCGATGAAGCGTTTGCCGCCCTGCCCCGCAAGACCCTAGACCAACTCCTTTCCCCTGCCGGCAAAGACCAACTCGTCGACATACTCACCTATCACGTGGTCAAGGGAAACGTTTCCGCCGGCGATGCGCTGAACGCCAAAACCGCGCCCGCGCTGAATGGCAAAGCACTCGCGTTCACCTTCGCCGACGGCGCCTTCAAAGTGCAGGACGCCAAGATTCTCAATGTCGATATCGAGGCCTCCAACGGCACCATCCACGTGATCGACCGCGTTCTTCTTCCGCCAGCAGCCCCGAAGAAAACCGGTTCGTTCGATATTCCGGACATGGAAAAAGCACAAAAACTGATGGAACTCGCCATCGCCCACGGCGTGCCAATCTTTAACGACGGGGACCATGCCGGTTGCGCGACTGTTTACATGGCTGCCAGTCATCACGTGTTGAAAATTGACGCCTTGCCTGCCTCCGTTCGCGCGCCGCTGGAAGCATCCGTGAAAGCCGCCAAGCAAACCGAGTCCGCCCGTGAACGCGCTTGGGTTCTGCGCGGCGGTATCGACAAAGCGTACCGCGCCATCGAACACAGCGAAGCGGCCATGCAGAAAAAGTCCGAACCGGCACGGACCCCTGCAGCAACCTCGCCCGACAGTGCCGCAAGCGCCCCGGAAAAAGTGCCGGAAAACGCCACCGTGGTGATCGATTTTACGGGTAAGAACCCGGGCGCCGAGTGGAAAACCGTGAACGACAATGTCATGGGCGGCCGCTCCAAAGGTGGACCGACGTTTACCGACGGCAACTTGATTTTCTCTGGTTCGACAAATACGGATGGCGGGGGCTTTTCCTCGATACGCACCCTCCCGAAAAAGTGGAACCTCGGCGAAGCCGACGGCATCATCGCCCGCATCAAGGGCGACGGACGCACCTACCAGTTCGACGTGCGTAAGCGCGGCGTCTCCGACTGGACCGCCTACCGCGCCGAGTTCAAGACGGAGAAAACCTGGTCGTGGCGGATGGTGAAAATTCCGTTTGCCGATCTCAAGCCCACGGTCATGGGGCGTGCCGTTAAAGGCGAAGCCGTCACCAGTGCTGATGTCGAAGCGATTGGCCTGTTCATCTACGACAAGAAAGATGGCCCGTTCAAACTGCAGGTCGACTGGATCGGCACCTACAAGAACTAAACACCATCTTCTCCCTCCTCGAAAAGCCACCTTTCCGGTGGCTTTTTTGCGTTCGGCGCGGCGAAATCACTATGGCAAGAATTTGCCATCGTGTGGCAAGGTTTCGCCATAGTGTGGCAGAGTCTTGCCATAGCATGGCAAACTCTTGCCATAAGCCAAGATGCCTTGATCCGGTCCTCAAATACACGCGATGGACGCTTTGGTTCGGATTGCTAAACGCACATGGCGGAGCGGCGAAGCCAAACGTGCTGTTTATCATCTCCGACGACCTCACGCTGTTCGACATAGAATCAGAGTTTTTGTCGGTTCGAATCGGAGACACGGCTCGCGGGCCGCTCGCCCTCCAGGTTCTTTTTAAAAACGGCTCGCGAGGCCGCTCGCCCTCCAGGTACTTTTTAGAATCAACTGGAGGGATGCCGGCCTCGGCATCCGCGGGGTTTCTTCGCTCCAGATCGGAGAAACGGCTCGCGAGGCCGCTCGCCCTCCAGGTTCTTTTTAGAATCAACTGGAGGGATGCCGGCCTCGGCATCCGCGGGGTTTCTTCGCTCCAGATCGGAGAAACGGCTCG
>Ga0114956_1004050_pt1 | contig 11252 bp, 8 predicted proteins | sample MaitaG_FD_87304 | JGI IMG/M metagenome (GOLD analysis project Ga0114956, IMG submission 87304) | Marine algal microbial communities from Maine, USA - Maine_Asex2 metaG | ecosystem: Host-associated > Algae > Red algae > Unclassified | place: Maine, USA | collected 2015-01-05 | reverse complement strand
GTTATGAAAAATCAATCTACTTCTCAATATGGTACTATCGTTGCTTTTCATGAAAGTCCATTGAATAAAGACTTACTCTATGTAGGTACTGATGATGGCTTAATACAAGTTAGTGAAGATGGGGGAGCGAACTGGCGCAAAAAAGGAAATTTTTCTGGCGTTCCAGCCAATACGTATGTCAATCAAATTATTGCTTCTCAACATAATGAAAATGTAGTGTATGCTTGTTTCAACGATCATAAAAGAGGGAATTTTCAACCATATGTTTATAAGAGTGTGGATAAAGGGGCAACTTGGCAGAATATCACGAATAATTTACCCAAAAAAGGAACTGTTTACACAATTGCGGAAGATTATGTGGATAACAACCTACTTTTTGTTGGTAACGAGTATAGTTTTTTCTTTACGAATAATGGGGGAGGGCATTGGAAAAAATTAGCCAATGGTTTACCAACAGTTGCGGTAAGAGACATGGCGATTCAACAAAGAGAAAATGATTTAGTGTTGGCTACGTTTGGTAGAGGTTTTTATGTTTTAGATGACTACTCCGCTTTGCGTTCAACTTCCAAAGAGATGCTTGCTAAGGAAGCAAATATTTTTCCAATTGAGCCTGGTATCATCTTTATGGAAGATACACCAATGGGTTTAAGAGGAAAATCTTTTCAAGGAGATAGTTATTTTACTACGGAGAATCCACCAGTAGGTGCTAGTTTTACTTACTATGTAAAAGAGAGCTATAAATCATTAAAAGAGCAACGACTAGAAAAAGATAAAAAAGCAGTTAAAGCAGGTCAAGATACGCCTTACCCAAGTTACGAAGAATTAGAAGCAGAGCAAAAGGAAGAAACTGCTTATTTGTTATTTACTATTCGAGATATTAACGAGGAAGTGATTAGAACAATAAAAAAACCTGTAAAAAAAGGCATCCATAGAATTCTTTGGGATGGTCGAATTGCCTACCCCGGTCCTGTTAGTTTATCCAAAAGAGAAGGTAGTATTTTTGGTCCTCCTGCAGAGACTAGTTTCTTGGCTATGCCCGGTACTTATAATATCAGTTTAGCAAAAAGTGCCAATGGAAAATTAACAGAGTTAGTCCCACCTACTTCCTTCTTACTCAAGTCTTTAGGTGGCACTACTTTACGAGCTGATAATGTAAAAGAGTTGGCTGATTTTCATAAAGACGTAGCAGAATTACAGCGAAAATTTATGGGTACTACTCGAAAAATTAGTGAAGTGAGCAACCAATTAAAGCACATTCGCAAGGCTATATATACGATGCCCGCCCCTGTTGAAACACTCGAAAAAGACCTGCTTCAAGTAGAAGATAATTTATCTACTATCAGGAAATCTTTCTATGGAGATCGCCTAAAAAGTCGATTAGATCAACCAACTTTAACGCCACTAGGTGCGAGAATTTGGGGCGCAACTGCTGGTTTTGATTCTACTTCTGAGCCAACAACAACGGCTAAAGATGCTTATGCAATTGCTCAAAAAGCCTTAAAATTGGAGGTGCAAAATATTAAAAACTTATTGCAGCAAGTAGAAGCATTAGAAGCAAAATTGGAAAAAGCGGGTGCACCTTATACACCAGGCAGAGCGATTGATTGGAAAAAGTAAGACGGATTCGCAATCCGTCCCACATAGGAGGGATTGCGAATTAACTTTACCGATATTTTTTTATAATAGAGTGCATAATAGGCGGATTGTGAATCCGCTTCACTGTACTATTATTTGCTTCATCAACACCCCTTCTCCCATATGAATTTTCACCAAATAAATTCCTTGAAACTCCGTAGGTAAAAATAGGCGATCATTGTAATTGGAAGTAACAACCAACTGTCCCGCCATATTCCATAATTCCACTTTTAGTATATCGTTTTCAAGAAGACCATCAATCACCAAATAGTTTTTTGCTGGATTTGGATAGATACTAACATTTATTGTTGGTAAGTCTTCAACAGGAACGGTTCCATAAAAAAGACTACCATCCACTCTTTTACCAGGAGAAAATAAAACGCCTTCTCCCACCGTGCTATGTAAGGTTTTTATATCCATTTCTACTAGATCAGGAAAACGGGTAATAGATTGATTATTAGCCGCTTCCGATTTATATTGGTAGGCATAAACAACTGTATCAATTGTGTCTTTTAAACTTATTTTGTCTCCCGTATTTAATAAATTTAGTCCACCTGTACTTGCTATTTGTACAATTGCATTTCCAAAACTGCCAGTTGGTTCTCCGCCTCCGAAAACAACATAAGCTTGACTAGGTTCAAGAATAGTGCCTTCTGGAATTTCATGTCTAAGCGTACTTGAATCAAAGATTTTATACCCAGAAATGTTTATAACCTCTGTGCTATTGTTGATAAACTCCAAAAATTCATCTTCTCTTGCATTTCGTTGACCATCCTTATTTGCATCGCCTTCGATTCCAGTAACAGGATCAGCATGAATTTCGTTGAGAATTAATGGAAAATCAAAATCATTATCTTCTATGGTCAATTCAAAAAATTGGTTTACACTTAAAGTAGCATCTTTTCCACCACGAATGTTAGTAATTGTAAATTGGAGTTGTTCGTTTCCCTCAATTAAGCGATCATCTTTTATCGGAATATCTATGTATTTTCTACCTCCTTCGTTTGGAGAAAAAATAAAAACAGGAGGCACGAAATCCAATAGATCTTCTTCAGTTCCAGTACGATTGATAAGTGTTACTTCAAAAGAAGTATGTTCTGCTGATGGGTTGATGAGATAAACGGGGAGCCTAAAGAGGTCATCTCCTTCAAAAACGATCCCTTTCGTTTCTGGGAAATGTATAAATGTATTACTGCTCAAGCCAAAAGGAAAGCTATTCAGTAGCGTGCCCGGAGAATAAGAAACACCATAAGCGGCACGCACTAAATGATGCGATTTAAATCCGCCCGTTATATCGGGTTCTCTAGTCCAAGAAGCATTAATGTTTTCGTCGGGATAAATAAATTCTTCTACTATTTCTCCTACGGGATCTATTAACTCTACTTTTGCTCCACTATTACCGAGACCCAAAGCCCCAGAGTTAGCGGTAACAATTATACTATTTCCAAAAGTACCAGTTGGTTCGCCTCCACCAAAAATAACGATGGAAGATTCTGGATCGAGTACCGTTTCTTCCAAAAATTCATGGCGTAGGTTTTCAGATACCCACAAAGTAAATCCAGTCAAATCTATAAGACTATCTGAAGGATTCACTAATTCAATAAATTCGTCCTCTCTAGGATTTCGGATGCCATCACCATTTGCATCGCCTACCAATCCAGAGGCTACATCAGCATAAAATTCATTAATCAAAATTTGGGAATAAATGGCAGGGCAGGATAATAGATAAATTAGCCCAACCAAGAGAATGGTTGAAATTTTCATGGATTATGCGTGTTAGTTTTAAGCGTTTAGAAAATACGTTTCCTCTAAATTAAGAATTTCTTTTTAGAACATCAATTTTTTTCTTCCCCTATCTCGTAATAAAAAATTTAGCTCTCTTGTTTTTGTCTTATTCTTAACACCAAAACAAAGTAAATACATAAAATAAACTATAAAAAACGCAAATAATGGACATTTTTCTGTTAATTATTCTGTATCACTATGCAGAAAAGGTTCAAATAATTCACTCAACAATGTTTGCACAATGGCTTTTTTAGAGCTAAATCAGAAATTGAATTGGTAAGAATTTTTATTAGAAAAAATTGGTAGTGGTATAAATGTAGGAGATACTTTGAAGATTCTAAATATAGGGGATAACTTGGTTTATCCTCTACATTGGAATTCATTTGAGTATTATATTTATAGCACTGCCTTCAATTTTAATGAGTGTGTTAACAAAACGGTGGTAGTTTAAGAAGCGATATTGGGGGACAATTTTCTATTGCCTTTGAATTTAATCAAGTAATCGCCTTTTTAAGTTGAAAGATACTGGGAAATTACCTCCCAACAATGCACCAAAAAAATACCATCACTTTATTACACATTAGCCTTTGGTTTGTGCATCTAAATTTAAGGGGAGATGGGAAATGCCCCTCTTGAGTTAAGAAGAGAAAGCTTAAACATGTAGGTAATTTTTAAGACATTTAGCAGGTGCAAATATTATTCGTTAACAAGAAAATATAAATATTATATATTTTATTATTTATGAATATTTAAGGAGTTTATACTAAAAAGCATGAAGTTATCAACATTTAAATCATAGTTACCAACATAATGTTAATAACTTTGCTCATATTTTTACTTTTCAACATATAACCAACAGTTTTTTCTACCTTTTCAACTGGTAACTAACATATAATAAACAAGCAAGTAATAACAATGCTCCTGCCTGGTGCATTGCTCCATAAACAACGGGGACTTGACCAAAACAATTAATAATAGTGAGCACGCCTAATAAAAACTGAATAAAAAGCATCGCTAATAAAGCCCAATTACCTCTTTGCAATGCTAGCGATTTTCTTTCCTTAGCTAGTTGGTAGCAAAAATAAACAATCAAGGCAGTCAAAAGATAGGCCGTTCCACGATGTAACAATTGTACAAAAGCTTTGATGGGGCCAGCCGTTTCGTAATCAATGATATTATCAATAGCAGCATTAGGATTACTGGTTAAAGCACCCCATAGTAGATTTCCTTTTATAAATGCGGGGAAATAAGGATGGATTAACCCAGCTCGCATTCCAGCCATCAAGCCTCCGAAGATAATTTGTACTAATAAAACGCCAGTAATCAATTTTGCAAAACGATGATATTTACTTAAATGCTGGTCAGCAGTTCGTGGTTGCCGCGCTAAAAACCAAGTCCACAATAAATGTCCGAATAAAACAGTAGCTATTATAAGGTGAGTAGATAGTTTATAGGCACTTACCCATGTACGCGTATCATTATTTAACCCACTAGCAACCATTATCCAACCAAAGGTAGCAGCCAATGCACCCAAACCTACCGCCACCCCCAAACGCCGCCTCAACCATTTAGGCATTTGCTTGGTAAATAAGAAATAGAAAAATGGAAAAATAAAAACAAACCCAATACTCCTTGCCCATAATCTATGCAAATATTCCCAGAAGAAAATAACTTTAAACTCCGAAAGGTCCATGCCTGCATGAAGGGTTTCGTATTGCTTCTTTGCAGCCACTTTGTATTTTTCAAAAGCTGCTATCCATTCCACTTCATTAAGCGGGGGAATCGTTCCTTGTATTACTGCCCACTCCGTAATAGATAAACCAGAATCTGTTAGTCTAGTAATACCTCCAATAACGACTTGCACAAAAACCATTAACACCCCTATAAATAACCAGATTCTCACAGGTTTAGAGATAGGTTCTAGTGTATTTTGAAAATTGGAATAAATTTTGCCTTTCATAAGTAATGTATAAATATAATATTAGGGGAAGTGGTAGTGCCTGTATTTTTAATACAAACAAAATAACTAACTAATCCACACTACTAATAATCCTTAATGGTTTTTATTCTTTAAATTTTAAAAAAAATTCCCCATCATTATAGGTGTTAATTCGTAGAGAACTTTTTGCTGTTTTTGTGGTAGTTTATATTGTTAATATTTTGCAAGTGTTTTCGCGCAAGTTGCCAACAGCTTAAATGTTTGATAATTAGCTATTTAGGATCTTATTAACGTTGAGTTGGTAACTTTTCAACGGTATAACTTTTTTGTTTTGTGGTGCTAATATCCTTCCTTTTTCTGTTAGCTTGTTTCCCTAAAATCGTTAAGAACTTGCCTTTCTTTTTTCTTCCACCACCTCTTCGTTAGTAACTGTTAGGTATTCCTCTTCTTTCCACAAGTTATCCACATCTTTTGGTCTACAAATACAACACAAAAGTAGGTGCTAGTTCATCCTTTTCTTGTCATAAATTTGATAGTGGGCTTATAAAATAAAAAAGCCTGCTCTTGAAAAGGACAGGCTTTTTTATTTCTATAGAAAAAAAGACAAATTTATTTAGTTGGTTGATATATTCTCCAGAGCTGTCTTTTAAATTTTCCAACAAGAACAACGCAATTCAGTCTATCTATAAATCTATTTCTACGCAAATAGGACAATGATCAGAATGTTTTGCATCATTTAAATGGTAGGCTTTTACTAATTTCTCTTTTAAATTATCGGTAACTGTTTGATAATCTATTCGCCATCCTTTATTATTTGCTCGGGCATTCGCTCGATAACTCCACCAGCTGTAAGCTATTTTTTCTGGTTCAAGAAATCGAAAAGCATCTGTAAATCCATTCTCAAGCCATTTGCTCATCCATTCCCGTTCTTCTGGCAAAAACCCGGAGCTTTTCTTGTTGGTTTTGGGGTTATGAATATCAATTTCTTCATGTGCTATATTGTAGTCTCCAACTAAAATAATCTTGGAGCGTTCTTTTTTTAGTTGATTTATCCAATCAAATATATCTTTTAGAAACTCAAACTTGATGGCTTGCCGAATATCGCCTGAAGAACCAGATGGAAAATAACAGTTAATCAAGGTCCAATCGCCAAAATCTGTGCGCACTAATCTACCTTCTTTATCATACTGCGCTATATCCATTCCTCTTTTTACTAAAGTAGGCGTATTTTTAGTCAAAGTAAGCACACCACTGTAGCCTTTTTTCTCAGCCGTATGCCAAAAATGTTGATAACCCAAGGCTTCAAAGGGTGCCATGTCTACTTGTTCTGGGCTGGCTTTTGTTTCTTGTATACAAATAATGTCGAAATCATTAGCAGCTATCCATTCTACCAAGCCTTTTTTGATGGCGGCTCGAATACCATTGACGTTGTAGGAGATGATTCTCATAATTTTGTTTTAGGAGAAGTCAGCCGTCAGACCGAAAAATGTAATTTTTCGATCTGACGGCTGACTTCTTTTCAGTATGCTGTTTTATTTTCTTTCTTTTTCCACTCTTTAAAAGCAACTAAAGCTTCTTTACGCAAAAGCTGTTCGGTAGGAATTTTTCGTTTAGTGATAGGTGTTTTTAGTTCTTTGTAAATAAAAGCATCGTCAAAATCATATTTAGCGGCATCTTTTTTGGTACAAGCATACACAATTCTTTTGGGACGTGCCCAATAAATAGCCCCTAAACACATGGGACAAGGTTCGCAAGACGTATAAATAGTACAATCTTCCAACTGAAAGCTATCTAAATTTTTACAAGCATCTCTAATTGCCACGACTTCGGCATGGGCAGTTGGATCATTAGTAGAGGTAACTTGATTATTTCCGATGCCGACGATTACATTATTTTGTACGACGATAGCTCCGAATGGACCGCCTTCATTTTCTGCTACCCCTTTTATAGAAAGGGCAATTGCTTGGCGCATAAAGTACATATCTTGTTCTGTCATATTAAGATTAATAAGCTACAAAATGACATATAAAAAGGGTATGATTGCAAGCACCATACCCTTTTTGTATATCTCTTTAATAAAAATGGTAGAGAAAATTTCTAAATTTTCGCTACTACCCCATTTCTGATACGACTTCTTTTACCTCAGGAACCATTCGTTGTAACATTCCCTCTATACCTGATTTAAGCGTAACCGTAGAAGAGGGGCAACCGCTGCAAGAACCTTGTAGTATCACCGTGACAATACCTTCTTTAAAAGACTTAAATTCGATGTTGCCACCATCCATTTCTACTGCAGGTTTTACATAGGTTTCTATTAAATCTTTAATTTTTTGCACCAATTCTGCCTCATCTCCTGTGTATTGATACCCTACTCCTTTTTCTGCTTCGATTTTATCCATCGCTTCTTTGAAGCCTTCTGTAATAATGGTCCCATCATCTTGGATATAGCCTTTGATAAATTGCTTGGCATTCAGCATGATGTCTTCCCAAGTGTAATTCAATTCCTTTGTGATTGTAACAAAGTTATTACATATATACACTCCTTTAACATAAGGTTGTTCAAATAACGCAGTTGCTAAAGGTGACCATTCTTTTGCTAGGTCCTCTTCTCTGAAATCTGCTGTTCCTTGATATAACATTCTATTGGTAACAAACTTTAAGGATTCTGGATTTGGTGTTTGCTCCGTATATAACATGACTGGACTTTTAGTTGCAGTACTCATATTATTTTTTGTTTATTAGTGTTATAGTAAATATTTAGGAATTAGATGTTCCGAATTCCTAAGATTTTACGCATTATAAATAAGTAGTTGGTCGCTAAAAAACTTAGTATGAGCCAACTACTAGAATACAAAAATAGTAAATTATCAAAGAGTAATTTAGAAAATAAGTAAATCATTAAACGAGTATTACATTTAGTGAGCTACTCATTTAAAAAAGATTCTTCTAAAATTACTTCCTCGTATCTTAAAAACGTTTGAAAACCCTTTTCGTTGAAATAAGCTTTTGTTTCTTCATAAGATTTATGACTAGTCGCTAACACGAAATCCCCTCCCCATGCGCCTAATGATTTGATAGCGCCCCAATAATAGTCAAAATGTTTAGAGTGAATAGTAGGTAGACCTATCTGTTTAGCTACTATTCGTTCATGCCTTTTTAGTAGAATTTCAAATTTTAACAATGTGTTTACGTTTTGAATTTGCTGCGTTATTTCCGTAATGCTTTTAATGGCTTGCGTTCTATCTTTATTCTTTGCTTTATATCGTTTTATTTCTGCGTGGCTATTTTGCTTTTTACCTAGATATACAAAGTAGAGCTGTTCTTTAAAACTAGGATCAAAGGAAATAGGTTGATAGGTAGGTACTATTTTATCTGCTTTTTTTTCAAGTTGATAAATAATAGGGGTACCAGCAGTTGCACAAGCAATGTCATAACCAGAACCACCAAAAGTTTTTTGGAGTAGCTCATAAGGATCTACATTTGTCCATTGACTAATCAAGGAAATAAGTGTGGAACTAGTTCCTAATCCCCAATCTCTAGGAAAAGTTAGGTGTGTGGAAATCACCGTATTATCATGTTTAAAACTAGGGTTTAATGTTTGCACCGCTTTCATTATCAGGCGCAATCTTTCCACAATAGCATCTTCACTCTCTGTATTGAAATGTGGATAATTATGTTGAAACCAAGGCTTACCATACTCATCATAGCTTTCCCATTTCAAGCCCTTTTCCTTGCGTTTTTCCACGACTAACCCTTGTCCATGCTTGGTTGGTAGGGCAAGAGCTTGTGCACCGTCTAAGACGAGGTATTCTCCCGTTAATAATAGTTTTCCGTTAGCGTAGAATTTTTGCAAAGTATTGTTTTTGAAAAGAAGTGAGAAGTGAGACCGTCAACTATGTTGACTGCGAGAAGTGAGACTTATGACGTATTAAACACATCGTGTTCTGCGTCACAAGTCTCACTTCTCGCAGTCAACATAGTTGACGGTCTCACTTCTCACTTCTTTTTTATTCTCTTTGTTTAGTATCTATCAATATAGTAACCGGTCCATCATTGAGTAAGCTTACTTTCATATCGGCTCCAAACGCTCCTGTATAAACAGCACATTGGGAGACAAGTTGTAAATGCTTGACAAAAGATTCATATAAAGGAATGGCTATCTCGGGTCTAGCTGCTTGAATAAAAGAAGGCCGATTTCCCTTTTTAGTACTTGCATATAAAGTGAATTGACTAACGACAATCATCTCTCCTTTTACATCCTGGATAGATAAATTCATTAAGCCTTTATCATCCCCAAATATCCTCAATTTACTTATTTTTTTACAAAGCCAAACTAGGTCTCCTTCTTTGTCTGTTGCTTCTATTCCTAGTAATATTAATAGGCCTAGTTGTATCTCTGATTTTATTTTTTGCTCAACCGTAACGGATGCTTGACTGACTCTTTGTATAACTGCTCTCATGTTTTATTAAGTATGAAGTGTTAGGTATGAAGTATGAAGTATGAAGTATGAAGTATGAAGTATGAGGTGTAAGGTATTAGATATTAGATATGAAGCAGAATATATCAAGTACTTATTACGTACAGCTTGTCACACACCTCATACTTTATACCTCATACTTCATACTTCATACCTCACACCTCATACTTCAATTCTTCGTCTAAATCTTTGATAGGGGCTTGTTTGTAAAAGTGTTTGGTTTGTACTCTTTTCTTTTGCCGTTCTAGTATTAATTTAGCTACCGCAACATTGGGAGATTCTATAGAATTGGGTGCTAAAGCTTTTTTTACTTTCTGTTCACTAATATCCAAACGATACATAGAACTGAATAGAAATTCTAGATCATACTCCATATAATAGGCGACCTGATTGGCTAATAATTGAAGGAGTGCTTCTTCTGTCATTCCCTCCTCTACCCTTTCTAGCCCGAAATCTTTTACTACTTGCTGTGTTGTTTTTTTTATTAAATCTTGCATTTTATTTAATTACTATTAGATACATTGTATCTAAATAAATCGCTATAATTTTACTTTTATTCTCGCTTATAAAAGTACTAAAAACCTTTACTACAAGGTACTGCTTTTTATTTAAAACATAGATGGAATAGAATACATTGTTTTTCTCCTACCACTCCTTTTTTTACTATATCTAACGACTTTTTGAGGATAAGTTCTATGAAGAACATTAATTAAAAGGCTATGCTTAAGTACTAAGATGTTATCGTAAATTTAGTTTACTCTCGTCTTTTTATTCGAGTGTAAAGAAAGTATTTAGTTAATTCCTACTGCCAAGTATAGGCGTACCAAAGGCTAAAGACCAAGGTCTATACAGATATAGCGTGGGAAAGTAAATTACTTCTTTAAACACTAAAAAGGTTCTACGAAGAACATTGTTCGTAGAGGTGATAAATTTTATTGTTTTTAGGCAAATTAAATTAATAAAGTAGTCAATTTTAGGCTAGTCATTTTTTCTTTTAAGAGATTCTAAAAAATTAAGCATGGCAGGGCTACGGTTCATTTTTTAGCATTTCTTAGAAGGAAAAAGGACAGTCTAAAATGGCTAATTTATTATTTTAGTTTGCCTTAGTGAAAGGCTCTATGAAAAGTGGCACGGTAAAAAGTATGGGTCGGGGTTATTTTTGAACTTTACGAAGCAGCAAAGGAAGGGGATAACTTCAAGTTATCCCCTTCCTTTAAGACCTACCCACAATAAATCCAGTAGTGCTTGAAAAGTAATACTTTAGGATGCTTCTTTCTTAGAAAGAATATGATGGTTCGTTTATACTGTAGGACAAAGTTCTTCGTAGAACATTAGATGCTTTCTTTAAAAAATACAGATCTACAATGTAGATGATACCCTTAAGTTGTCACCCACATTTAAAGTCAATGTTCTAC
>Ga0114956_1004049_pt1 | contig 11253 bp, 10 predicted proteins | sample MaitaG_FD_87304 | JGI IMG/M metagenome (GOLD analysis project Ga0114956, IMG submission 87304) | Marine algal microbial communities from Maine, USA - Maine_Asex2 metaG | ecosystem: Host-associated > Algae > Red algae > Unclassified | place: Maine, USA | collected 2015-01-05 | reverse complement strand
TCCTAATTCTGCTAGATTCTGAACGCAAGCTGTCATCCCCAAGTTTTTGTTGTTAGCCGTCATCCCTGAGTTTTTGTTGTTAGCCGTCATCCCTGAGTTTTTGTTGTTAGCCGTAATCCCTGAATTCTGAACGCAAGCCGTCATCCCCAACTGGATTGGGGATCTACTTTCGGAAATTCCAATAACCGCTCCAGCCTGTATTTGGTTTGACTCAGAACCGAGTGCTTCTGCAAGACCAATATTTTCTGCTTTGAGAGAAATATCTATTAATGCCATCTCAATACCTGCTACAGACATAGGCCCATGCTGAATATTGTTTTCGACAAATTCATAAGGGCTAATAGATTTGCCAATTAAAGAATTAGCTAAATCTGTAGATATTAAATCAAAGCAAGATTGGGCTGTTTCATCAGAATAAATTCTTTCAGGCAATGCTGAACATTCGCCCCATCCAGTTCCTTGTTCTGAAATAATTTTGACAACGACTAGCGGTCGAGCTGTAAACAAATTGTTGCTTGATACAAAATTTGACTGAAGCTCTAGGCCTAAAAGCCTAGTTTCTATAGAAATAATGTCTATTTTTGTATCAAAAATCATGTGACTCAAAATTTTATCCTATTTATTCAAAATTATTCGCGACTAATTGATAAAAAGTAACGTCATACATACGCATCACTTGATGCAATTGAATAACCCGAGGCCAGTCACTAAATCCCTCCAGTGGCTGGTCTCACTTTTTTAGGGATTCTTTATTAATTGTAGATTCTCTCAGAGTACACGCTCCGCTTTGGGATAATATAAGCGAATGAAATCTAAATTCTTGCTCGGTATCTTTGTTTGTATAGGCTTTTTATCAGCCGCCTGTACTGATACAGAGACAACTTCAGATAAGACAGAAAAAATAGCTCAAGCTAGTGAGCTGAAAATTATTTCATTAAACCCATCTGCAACCGAAATTCTTTATGAACTTGGAGTTGGAGATCAGGTTATTGCTGTAGATGCTTATTCCGATTATCCAGTTAATGCTCCGAGCGATGAACGTCTAGATGCTTTTACTCCTGATGTAGAACTGCTTTTAGATTTAGAACCCACATTAGTGATCTTTGGAGTTGACGATACAGATGCTATGAAGGTTTTAGTATCACAAGATGGTATTACCACTATTGTTCAGCCGACAGCTGTATCGCTTGAGAACATGTATGCGAATATTACTGATATTGGCATTGCTGTAGATAAAGAGTCTGAAGCTGATTCTCTGAACAAAAAGCTTCGTGACCATGTTGCTGCTGCGGCTGAAGCTCTCGATGGTATTGATGCAGCTGTGTATCACGAAGCATTCCCAGGCGATAACAACGCTGGGTTCTATACAAACCATGCCCAAACCTTTGTGGGAGACGTTTATACTCAGCTTGGTTTACAAAATATTGCGTCTCTAGAAGATTTAAATGAAAACCTGTTGGACCAAGAGTTAGTCATTAACCGAAATCCTGACCTCATTGTCTTAAATGGTGGAACAGACGCAGAGGCACTCGAACTAGTTTCTAAACGCAGCGGCTGGGAAAGTATTAATGCTGTTAAGAATAAGAATGTGATTGCTGTTAGTACTTCAACTTCGAGCAGAAGTGGGCCAAGAATTGTTGAATTTATAGATTCTATTGTTTCAGCTGTCAACGAATCTGCAAGTCCAAGCTAGCTCTGTGTTTCTTATTTTTAAAAATTTGAAAATTGAGTTTCAGGTTCTTTTACTTTCGATAATTTTGTTAGCCGTTGGCTTGTTCGCTATCTCAATTGGTTCTGTTCCGATTAGTTTTGTGGCGATTATAAAAGAGTTTTTGAATAGTCTGCCGGGAGTTTCGATAAATTCTGATTTAGATCAGGTTGAAAAAACCATTATTAGTGAAGTTCGTGCTCCACGTATAGTTTTAGCTGGGCTAGTTGGGGCGTCGCTGTCCTTGAGCGGTGCTTCATATCAAGGTGTGTTCAAAAATGATTTGGCTGATCCTTATCTTTTAGGTGTGGCTTCAGGTGCTGGTTTAGGCGCAACTATTTCGATTATATATAATCTCGGAAGTTCGGTATCGGGAATTTCTTTAACGACAGTTTTAGCATTTATTGGAGCAATTCTAGCTGTAAGTATTTCTGTTTTTGCTGCGAGGTTGGCTGGCCGTGACTCTTCATATCTTTTACTTACAGGTATTGCAGTTGCTGCATTTTTTACAGCGTTGCAGACGTTTTTATTGCAAATGAATCGGGAATCTATCAGCCAAGTATATTTATGGATTTTAGGCGGGTTAAGTACTAACGGTTGGTCGGAAGTACAGCTTCTTTTACCTTACGTTATTATATGTGCAGTCCCAATTTTTCTTTTAAGAAGATCGTTAGATGTTTTGCGTTTGGGTGATGCTGAAGCTAAAAGCGTTGGGATGCAACCAAACAAAGTTCGGATGGTTGTTGTTTGTTTCGCTACTTTGTTAACGGCTGCAGCAGTATCTGTCAGCGGCTTAATTGCTTTTGTTGGTTTGATAGTTCCACATATTGTTAGACGAATATTTGGGTCTTCTTATAGATACTTGCTTATTCTGTCGACTATCTCGGGAGCCATATTTTTGATTCTTGCAGATGTTGTTTCTAGAAACATTGTCCAGTCTCAAATCCCGATTGGTGTTGTAACAGCGGCTGTCGGGGGTCCATTCTTTTTGGTAGTTTTGATTCAATCGAAGGCTAAGAATGTTTCAACTTGAAAATATTGATATTGGATTTAATAACAATTTGTTGTTCAACAATTTTTGCACAAGTTTTGAAACTGGATTAAATGTTGTTGTTGGTCCTAACGGGACGGGTAAGTCTACGTTATTAAAAGCGATTGTTGGCATAAACAAATATTCTGGATCGATGAGTTTTGAGGGAAAAGCTCTGAGTTCGAATCCTTCTATACGTTCTAAGACGGTTGCCTATTTGCCTCAAGACCTGGCCCGGCCGGTCGATATGTCTGTTTTTGAATACATAATGTTGGGTCGCACGCCTTATATTAGTTATTTGGGCTCAGAGTCTCAACAAGATCTAGAAGTAGTTGAAAATGTGATTGCAAAATTAGGGCTCGATTCATATTCTGAGCGTAAGGTAGAAAACCTTTCAGGAGGAGAAATGCAGCGAGTGGGTTTGGCTAGGACCTTAGTTCAACAGACTCCTCTTCTTGCGGTGGATGAACCAACTGAAGGTTTGGACATCAACTATCAAAAAGAAATTATGTCACTACTTACTGAGTCTGTAGAGGAGAGCCAACTAACAGTTTTGGCTGTTATGCACGATTTGTCGTTGGCTTCAGAATTTGCAGACAAAGTCTTTTTAATCGATAATGGTGAGCTTGTTGCAGCGGGCGAACCGGCAGAAGTATTTACCGAAGAAATACTTAGCCCCGTTTATAAAACCCAAGTAAAAGTAGAGCAAGTCTCATCAGGCCTATACATCTCAGCTTAAATATGTGCTCGAGCGTAATTGCCATTCCCGGCTACGTCTCACGTCATTCCCGGCTACGATCGGGAATCTGTTTTGGTTAGATCTCCGATCGGGGTCGGAGATGACGGTGGTGTCGGGGTTGGAGATGACGGTGGTGTCGGGGTTGGAGATGACGGTGGTGTCGGGGTTGGAGATGACGGTGGTGTCGGGGGTCGAAGATAACGAATAGAATCTTAGAACTATCTACTTGTTGCGTTATTGAACATGGTAGCTAGGAACCAGATTAGTCCGAATACGAAGATCGGCTGCCAAAACTCCGGGCTCCATCGTTCTAATAATTCATAGCTGAGCCCTTTTCCAAAAGCTGCGGCAGCTATCAAGGTTGTCCCAACTTGCAATTTTACGTTGTATTTGAAAAATCCTAATGCTTCACCAACATATGCAAAAGTTGCAGGTATCGACAATATCCAAATTGCAGCTGGATCTAAGCTGTTTGGCCATATTGGAACGCCTAAGGCAACTGCAAAAGCAATTATGATACCTAGAGGGTATAAGGCTGCGCATCTCCGGCACACGTGGTGTGAACCGATCTTTACGCAACGTTCAGCGTAGTCTTCTGGCCAGTGATGACTTAACCAAAGCCCGCCACTAGCTTGATCTCGGGCGTGTTCTTGTCCGACTTTTTTTAGTTGCCGTTCGAACAACAGCAATGATTGTGCTTTGCGAGTTTCTTCGATTTCTTGGCTGTCTATCACAATTAGATAGTCGGCCTATATATAGGAATGTAAATACTGAACTAAATAAATTGAACTAACAAAAGAAAATCTGATTAAATTTTGAATAGTTCTAATGGACTAGGTTTTAGAACCGAATGATTACTACCAATAGAAAACCGATTGGAGTAATCGTGAAAATTGGAATAATAGCACCACCATGGGTTCCAGTCCCACCTGTTTCTTATGGAGGGACAGAGTTGATTGTTGACATGTTAGCTAGAGGACTCGATTTCGCTGGCCACGAAGTTGTATTATTTACGACTGGCGACAGCACTTGTCCAGTGCCCATGAAGTACCTCTTAGAAAACTCTGAAGGTATGAAAATGGGCGACATGCTTATCGAGATTGGCCACAGCTTAGCTGCTTATGAACAAATCACAGACGTAGATATTATTCACGACCACACAGTCATCGGACCACTTTGCAGCACAGGGCAGACTGATATTCCAGTTGTTACAACAAACCACGGTCCCTTCCAAGATAACACTATGGGTTTTTGGAAAGGTGTAAGTAACAGAGACATCCCAATTATTTCTATTTCTAACGATCAGGCAAGTCACGCTGATGATCAAATAAATATTTCAAAAGTTATTCACCACGGTATTGATTCTCAACGTATCCCAACAGGTAATGGTGGCGGTGGGTATTTAGCATGTCTAGGAAGAATGGCTAAAGACAAAGGCATTCATATAGCTGCGAGCGTTGCACGCCAAGCTGGTAAGAAGCTTTTGATTGCTGCAAAGATGCGTGAACCTTTAGAACACGAGTATTTTGAAACAATGGTTAAACCATTACTAGGTGACGGTATCGAGTATCTGGGTGAGTTGAATACTAAAGATAAGTTTGAGTTGTTGGCAGATGCTGAAGGTTTATTGAATCCAATACAATGGGCTGAGCCGTTTGGTCTTGTAATGATTGAAGCTTTAGCTTCGGGTACTCCAGTAATAGCTTCTCCCATTGGCGCAGCACCAGAAATCGTAACGAACGGTTTAACAGGTTTTTTATGCAATGATGAGTCAGAAATGGTTGAGGCAATAAGTAACTTAGACCAGATTGACAGGGCAGCATGTCGTTGGGAAGCAGAAAATACTTTTTCGATGAAAAGAATGGTTCAAGATCACATAGATTTTTATCAGCAAGTAATTTTTGACCACAGCAAACAAGATGAATTAAATCTTACTGAAGAAGTTAGCGTATAAATCGCTTCTAAATGTAGTTAAAAATAGACGCTGTACTTGAGCACTGGTCTAAAATCAGATCTTTGTATTCAGCTAGGATGTCTTCTGCCTTTAGATGTCTGTGTGCGCCAGGTTTTTGGTGGGCTTTATTTAGGACAACTTGAAAGTCATTTGTAGCTTCTAGTTGCCACATAATTACTTGTGGTTCTTCTAAAAATGCTTCATAGGTTATAACTTTGTGTCCCAGATGGCTAGCTTCATTTGCTGCTCGGGCCGCTTTGTCCCATCGTTGAGCTAATTTAGTGATGACTGAGATTGTAGATAATCTTGGACTTGTCAAATCTATAGCAGGGTAGTCTTCTAGATTTATTATGTGATTCCAAGGGTAGGGAGCTTGAAAATTGTCGGTTTGTACGGCTTTACCATCTTCTATGAGGTTAACCCTGTCTAAGATGCTCCTGATATTTTCGAAAGGGTTTCGTACAACAAATAGGGCTTTAGAGTTTGGGAATTTTTGTAGGATCTCTTTCCAAAAAAATGTGAGCGATGGTTCTTTAAATACCCCTTCATTGAATCGAAATCTTGATCTGTTGATTAAAGTATCTAAATAATTTGGGTCAGTTACAGATGTTTTTTTGTATGTTGGAGAGAATCTCTCCATAGGTAAATCGTTTTGAAAGTCTAGGTCCATAGCTTTTGCTAGAGCGGCGCCTATTACCGAGGTGCCCGATTTTTGGTTTCCGAATACAAAATAATTTGGTGAGCCAACTTTTTTAGTTCGAACATTTTTTATAGTCTCATTCGCTGCTTGAAGTTTATATCGAGTTACTTGATGGTCTTTAGTTTGTGGCATAATCATAGATTTCTTCTAAAAGTTTTGTTTGAGTTGGTAAATTAAAATTAACTTGGATATGTTTTTTACCCATTTTTACAATGTTGTCTTTTTCTTCTGAGTTGTTTAAATACTTTTTTGTTTTTTTATAAAGTTCAAAAGTTGAACCTTCTGTCACTAAAAATTCGGTTGGTGTTACTTCTGAGACTCCGCCGTGGTTGTAGCCAATCGGGGCACAGTTCATTGTGATAGCTTCTGGAAAAACTAGTCCTAAAGATTCTGAGTCGCCGTTCAAAGCTGTTTGACTTGGTAACACTGCCAAACAGCTTTCATTTAGCGTTTTTAGAACAACTTCGTGCTCTTGGCTTCCCAGCCAAGAGATATCGGAGTATTGTTTGACTAGTGTTTTAACTAAATCTGAATCAGGGCCATCGCCAATAATTTTTACCGGATTTTTGTAGCCATCTTCTCTGAGCTTTGAAATTACTTCAACAAAATCTTTGATGCCTTTTTTCTTTGCTAATCGTCCCACAAAACAGATTTGATCACTCTCTAAATTTGAATCATATTTCGAATTTAGTAATTTATAATCTACGCCTATGTGGTGCTTTACTAAATTTGAATTCTTATATGTTCCAGTATTTTTTGCGGCCTTGTATAAAAAGTCTGAAACGCATAATATTACTTTGGCATATTTAGCAAGAGCTCGTTTTTTTAGATGGTAAGAGCCCCATTGGGGTGTTTTGAAACTGGTTGGAGAACAGAAAACTTCGAAGCCATGTAATGTTGTTACCAGAGGAATGTCCATTGATTTGCTTGCTGAAATCATTTGTGTGCCATCTGGTCCAAAGTGTGCGTGGATTAGATTCGGATTGATTTTTTCTAAGTACTGTTTCATCTGTAACGGTGTAGAACCGAGCATATTTTTAGCGAACTCAAATTTTGATGCATTTAGAATGCTGTGTTCGATATTGAGTAGCCGTTTACCAAGGCTATGTTCATCTTCACAACGATATCCAACCATATTTGGAGCATATTGTGTTAAATGTTTAGCTTGGTTTGGGATAAATGTTTCAGACTTTTTTCCCAAAGTTGCCCGATAAATGGTTACTTTATTTGGCATAAGATGGATCTTGATCTATTTCAGACTTTATCAGAAATGGGCTTAAGAATACAAACCATATAACTGGTTCTGCAACTGCGTTATGAAATAAAAGAGTTATTAAAAGCGAAAGCATAATAGCTAGAGCAGTTCGAGATTCTGCTGTGTCTAGCTTCTTGTAAGTTGTAAATATTGATGTGCTAAAAAATATGAGGAGTGATATTAGTCCTATAACACCGAGCACGCCTAGATAAGTCAGATATATGTTGTGGAATAGTCTTCCTTCATAAGCTGAACCTAAGAGCCAGTGGTTTTGTACATTTTCTAAGCCGATTTGAAACAGTTCAAATCTCTCAGCGTCGCCTGTCACTCCGGTATTGCCTGAAAGCCTCTGCCAAATGTACTCTCCTTGTTCAGAATAAGACACAAAAATAAATGAGGCTATGGACAGGACAGCTAATGACTTAATAACCTGCCTTCTTTGTTTGCCCTTTTGAGAAATGACGAGCATGATAAGCAAGCTAACTATCAGGAACAATATTGCAGATCTTGAAGCACTTAAACTTATACCTAATACAGCGAATGATCCAAGGACAAGTTTAGTTTTTGTTGTTACAGAGGTAGTTTGTAGCAGTAATAAAGCAATACCTGCATGAAGACCTAATAGATTTGAGTGATTGGATAGCCCCGAGTTTCGACTTGTGTTCCTTATCTCAATTGTAGTGATTGGGAGATCTGCTAAAGATGGCATTAAAAGTATCCCCAATGCAAAAATTGAGCTTATAGCTACTCCAAAAATGTAAGGTTTAGTAGCTTCTTTGTAGCTCTGGCCATTTATTTTCATTACGCTCAGAAGGCTGGCGATTATTGTGCATGATAAGCCTGCTTCTATAAAGATATAAGCGTTTTTAATTGGTATGTCGGGTTGGGATATGTGTAGCCCGAAAGCTAGCAAATTCAAAGCTAAAAATAGCCAGGCACGTTTAATTGGCTGTGAGTATAGAATCGCTTTGTAATTTATAGCTAAAATTAGTATGGCAACAAATTCAAAAATTGTAAGCAAGGTCGGACGAGCTAATCCTGTGAATGCTATAAACGCGAATGAACCTGCTGTTAGTTGCTGAAGCAAGGTTCTCGACACTATTTTTTCTCTTGTTGAGATTGGAATTGTAGCGGTTGTCATAGTAAAGTCTCTCTCCAAGAGAGGGTATCGTTACATGTTAACTCGTTTTAGTCTGCCTTTGCAGAAGTTTGAACAAACTAGATATTAGTAGGCGCTTATCTATGAAAAAAGTACTATTTATTGGTAATGGCAACCTTGGGTGGAAAACTATGGGTCAGGCTTTGGAGCAATCTTCAGCTAGCTCAAAACTTTTTATCCCTGTTCACCGTAAACTTTCTGATTCTTTTTTGGGGAAAGTGCCTCGCAATTACAGGTTTTCTAAGCTCTTCAGACGTTTTGATATCAAATTTAGGCTTCAAAAATTTGTGTCACGGACCACTTTATTAACTGAAGATTATGATCATGTTCATTGTTTTGGTCATCTAGTTGCTAACTCTGAGTTTTTTGAGAAGAACTCTATTAGCTACTCTGTGACTTGTGATGGGACCTGGTTCCAAAATGAGGTTGAGCTTCATAAACCAGAAAAGAAATTTGAGATCGCTAGATGTGAAAGACGCAAACAAGCAGAGTTAGCTATTTTGCATAATGCTGAATTTGTTATTTGTACTAGTAATTGGGCTAGGGATAGTGTGATTGATGATATTGGAGTTGATCCTGAAAAGGTTTTTGTGAACCCAGTTCCCATAATTTCTGATCCGATTGTTCAGCAAAAAGATTCTGCGAGTTGGATTACTTTTATAGGGAACAATTTTTATCGTAAGGGCGGTGATATTTTGATTGATGCCTTTGAGAGTAAAGATTTTGGCGCAGCTGAGCTTCACCTAGTCTCTTCTGATAATAAACCAAAATATATAGATCGGGTTGATGGCGCTTTTTGGCATGGCCAAGTTTCTAATGAACATTTACGTTCAGAAATTCTTCCAAATACTAGGGTTCTGGTGTTGCCCAGCAGGTTAGATCAGTCACCTTTAGTTATCTCAGAGGCTGCTGCGGCCGGAGTGCCTTCTATCGTTTCAGATATAGCGGGCCTGCCTGAGCTTGTAATTGACGGCTGGAACGGGTTTGTTATACCAATAGGAGATCATTTACTTTTAGCTGATAAAATTTCTCAGCTTTTACAAGATCTGGATCTTGCCGAAACTATGGGCGAGAATGCTTTGAAACATTATCGGGAAAATTTGTGCTCTGAGAAATCAATTGAAAGTTTGTTTGAGAAAATAAATAATGTTCTCGAACAAAAAGGTCAGATAGATATTGATTTAACTAGTATGGCTAGTCTAGAAAATAAGGTGGATGTATGAAAAGTTCGGGTTTGGTGTCTGTTGTGATACCAACAAAAAATCGAAAGATTCGTTTGTTCAAAACTCTTTCTACGATCTTAAATCAAACTTATCAAGATATAGAGGTTGTGATTTCAGATGATGGTTCAACTGATGGAACTGAAGATGCAATCTTAGAGCTTGGTGATGACCGCATCAGAGTTGTCCGTTCTGAAGTTTCTCAAGGTGTCTCTTTGGCTCGTAATTCAGGGATTGAGGCTTCTAAAGGTCATTGGGTTGCTGTTTGTGATGATGACGATTTTTGGGTTAGTACTAAACTTGAATACCAGGTTAATGCTATGCAAAAGAATTCTTCTAGATGGTCGTTTGCTCCGACTTTGAGAATAACTGATGATCTAAAAGTGCTCTTTGTTAATAATGGGCCAAAAAAGCCAATCGCAAATGAAATCCTTGCAGGCAACCTTATTCCAGGTGGTTGTTCTTCGGTGGTTGTTCAAAAGGATTTATTAGTAAAGTCGGGCATGTTTGATGAGCAGTTTTCAATGTTTGCAGATTGGGATTTATGGAGTCGTCTTAGTCAAATTGAAGAGCCTGTTAGTTCAGAAAGTTTTGGGACTCTGTATGTTATCCACGAAGGTCAAATGATTACCGATCAGTCTAAATCTATGGATGAGTTAGATAAGTATCGTATTAAATTCCACGATGAAATTTCTCATAATCTAGAAATGTTTGAAGAAATGGGGGTAGCTCCGGTTGATCGTTTCATTGCTACTCAGCTTTTTAAGTCTGGAGGCTTAAGAGGCTTTGGCAAGTGTGTCAGTCATCTATTTTCTTCAGGTTCAGCCTTTAAACCCTCTGCAAAATTTGTAATAGGAATGGCTGCTCCAGAGTGGATTCGTAAACGTAGATTTAAACTGCAGAATAAAAAAACTCCAGAAGTTTTGAGTGCTGTTGAAGATGTTAGGAAAGTTATTGGCTAATCAAATTCTAAACTTTTCTCCGGAGCTATATAAATATATTGTTGACCATAGCGTTTCTAAAAATAAGCATTTGAGCAGTCTTATAGAAAAAACTGATGAGCTAAAAAATGCTGTTATGCAGATCAGTCCAGATCTTGGCCAGTTGTTAAGTTGGTTGATTAAATTGTCTAATGCTAAACGTACTTTGGATGTCGGTACTTTTACAGGCCATAGTGCATTGGTTGCTGCTCTAGCAGTACCTGATGATGGCGAAGTTTTAACTTTTGATATTGATGATAGAAATATTGAGCTTGCCCGAGAGCATTGGCAAGCTGCCGGGGTTTTTGACAAAGTAAAGTTCCATCTTGGTCCTGCATTAGAAGAGTTGGAAGCTTTGTTGGCAGATCAGGCTGGAAGCTTTGATTTTGCTTTTATAGATGCTGACAAGCGTAGTTATCAAAAATATTTTGAGCTTTGTTATAAACTTGTTCGACCCGGTGGCGTCATGGTTTTTGATGACACTTTATGGGGTGGAGATGTTGTTGGT
>Ga0114956_1004045_pt1 | contig 11256 bp, 8 predicted proteins | sample MaitaG_FD_87304 | JGI IMG/M metagenome (GOLD analysis project Ga0114956, IMG submission 87304) | Marine algal microbial communities from Maine, USA - Maine_Asex2 metaG | ecosystem: Host-associated > Algae > Red algae > Unclassified | place: Maine, USA | collected 2015-01-05 | reverse complement strand
TAATCAGATCCCAAGATTGCCCACAATTTGCTACGTGCCCGCCGCACCTAACCGCTTCTTCGCTCCCGACTGCGACGACTACGGGTTGTCACAGCGGTCCCAGCCGGCGTTCGACGCGGTCAAGAATGCAGCGAGCTCCGGGTTGGTCGTCGTGAGACACTCGTTCCCCCCGCCGCCGTCGGCGAGGAAGATGCGAAGGTCGGCATTGCCGAGCAGTCGTTCTAGCGGCGTGATATCGCCCGAAATCCGGTTGCCCTGCAGGTTGAGGGTGCTGAGGCTTTCAAGATTGTGTGGAAATGTGAGGTTGTTCAGGCTGAGATCGAGTGTCCTCAGGTTGGTGAGGTTGCTGAACTCCGATGGCAGTCGCCGCAAGGAGTTTCCACTGAGGTCGAGCCTCGTGAGGTTGGTCAGCTGACCTATCTCTGCGGTGAGGGAGGTTAGATCTCTGAAGCTCAGATCAAGCTCGATGATGTTGTCGTCACCGTCACACACGACGTTGTTCCAGTCGCACGGTTCACCGGCCGGTGTGTCGAGCCGCATTGCGTCGTAGAGCTCGGCCAGCACGTTGCAGTCAGCACAGAAATCATCGCATCGGTCCCATTCTGGGTCCAGACTTGTGAGCAGCGCTGCAAGATCGCCGTTTGTTGTCGTGAGGCAGTTGTTGCCATTAAGACCGTCAGCGAACTGCACACGCCGGGGAGTGGCGGCGAGTAGTACTTCGAGGGCCGTGATGTCGCCGGTGAGGTTATTGCCTGTCGCGTCGAGAATTCTCAGGCTGGTGAGGTTCCCGATTCCGATAGGTAGTTCCGTCAGTCGGTTGCCGTCCACTGCGAGTTCGACCAAGTTCGTGAGGTTGCCGACTTCGGGCGGCAGCGTCGTCAGCTGATTACCTCGAAGGCCGAGGCGCTTGAGGCTGGAAAGGTCGCCGATTTCGGCGGGTAACGCTGTCACACCCGAGCCTTGAAAGAACAAAACTTCGAGGGTGGTGAGATTGCCGATCTCCGCTGGCATCGAGGTCATATTGCTGCCACCTGTCTGCAGAAACGTCAGACCGGTCAGATCGGTGACTTCCGGCGGGAGGCTCGTGAACCCGGTGTCGTAGAGATACAGATCGGTGAGTGAGTCGAGGTTCGCCAGTTCCGACGGGAGTGAGGTCAGCGGGTTGTCGCTCAAGGACAGGGTGCCGAGGTTGACGAGCTGGCCGATCTCGGGCGGGAGCTCTGTGAGCTCATTGCCGGGGGCACGGAGCGTGGTGAGGTTCGTGAGATTCGCGATCTCGGGTGGGAGTTCGGTCAGTCCGCTGTAGCCCACGTCCAGGGATTCGAGCTCGGTAAGCTCGATGACCTCCGGAGGCACCGTCGACGATGGCAAGCTGCGCACGCGGAAGACGAGGCGGGTGATGCGTTGGTTCTCGTCGCAGGTCACAGTGAACCAGCCACACGGGTTCCCCGGGGGGGCCGCGATCGAAAGTCGGTTGTAAAGGTCGACCAGGATGTCACAGTCGGCGCATGCCGCCGGAGGCAGCGGAGCGCTGGTGGGAGCGACGGTGATGTTGTCGAGGCGGGTGCCGTCGCGGCGGAGGTAGAAGCGGATGGTGTGGTCGCCGGGTTGCAGGTTCCACGTGGCGGTGTCGATGGTGGGGGCTGGTTCGTCGGTGGGGCGGAGGGGGTCGAGGGCGCCGGCGTCGTTGACGGGAATGGTCCGCCATTCGCCGACGCGGGGAATTGGGGCGACGAATTCGACCGGGGGTCCGTCGTCGATGGTGACGTAGAAGGATCGTTTTGTTTGGGAGACGGCCATGATGGTTGCGTCGATGCGGTAGTCGCCTGCGGTTTCGACGCCGGCGCAGAATTCGACGTAATTGTCGCCGACGCCGTTCCACCAACCGCCGGAGCCGCGGGGGACGGCGGCGAAGGTGATGTCGCTGGCTGTCGCTATTTCGAAGCGGCCCGCGAGGGTGGCGTCTTCGGCTTCGAGGGTGCCGGTGTCGCAGGTGGCCGGTTGGGGAGTGGTGGGGGTGAGGTCGAGCCAGTCGAGGTTGATTTGGGCGCCGTCGGCCCAGGTGAGTTGCACGGTGTGGGTGCCGGGTTCGAGGGTGACGGTTCCGGCGCTGCGGGCGGTCCAGTCGAACCAGGTGTCGGTGTCGCCGTCGATGGTGCCGACGCGGTTGCCGTCGATGTCGACGTGGATCACACCTGGTGATGGGTGTCCCGAGGCGACGCGTAGGCGGACGTCGTATTCTTCGGCGGTGTCGACGTTGACGGTGTATCGCACGAATTCGCCGTCGCGGGTGCGGCCGAGCAACGTTCTACCGCTGGCGCCGACGTTGTTGATGACGAATGCGTCGACGTTGTCGTCGGTGCGGAAGTCGCCGCGGCCGGCGTGTTCGTCGGTGTCAGACCACGCGACGCCCTCGGCGCCGCTGTCGTAGTGCTCGGCCTCGATGCGGTCGGGCAGTGTTACCTCAGCGAACGGTCCGGCCGCTTGGGCGGCACTGGTCGACGCGAACGCCAACCACCCCGTCGCCAACACGGCACAAAACAACGCCACAACGCGCCCAACACGAAACACGCCCATTAGAAAATTCGCCCTCTTTAGCTAACGGCAGACCCGTCGAACATATCGCGAGAGATGAAACGAATTCGGAAATCGTTCAGGTAATCGCCCAAGTGGGTTACGGCAATTGCCTACGGATTGTCGCAGCGATCCCAGCCGGGTTCCGCGATGTCGAGGAATGTAGGCGAGATTGGCGACGGTGCCGAGCTCGAATGGAAGCTCCGTTAACTGGTTCCCGCCGACCCCGAGATTTGCAAGGTCGAAAAGATTGCCGATTGCAGGGGGGCAGCGCCGTCAACCCGGTGTTCGTCAGACAGAGCGTTCGAAGCATCCGCAGGTTGCCGATCTCGGGGGGCAGGACGTCGAACCTGTTCTGATTCAGGCCGGATTCGCCCCGGCCGGGGAGAGCGACGTTGCAAGGGCGATCGAAGCGTGCGGAGGGTTGCGGTCGTGGATCGCGGCTACCGAGGCAACGTGCATCGGCGAGGTGCGGCGGCGTAAGGGTGACGCCAGTCAAACGTTGGCGGGGCAGGGCGCCTCTCGTCGGCGGGCCGCGGCGGCAGTTCGTCGATCGAAGACCGTCGAATCGCTACCGGATGTTGGCGGGTCATTGTCCGCCGGCACGATTACCCCAGACCATCTCGACGCTTTCGGTTCCGTGCGGCGAGATCACGCCGAGGCGTTAGCAGCTGACTCCGCAGCGCTGTTGGAACCGGCGTCGAACGTCGACGCTGATCAGTTTCGCCAGGGTCTTCGGCGCTGGCAACAGGAACAAGATCGGCGGGGCGGCGAATCCGAGCTCGAGCGGCAGCGAAACAACCGCAAGGGGTCGGCGTCGACGAGAGCCGACGATGGCATGGGTGTGTTTCGTTTCGTGCTCGATGCGATCGTCGCAGCCAAGGTGAGCGCCGCTCTCGCACAGAAGTCCGAACGGCTCTGGCGTTCTGACCACACCAGCGATGTTGTCAAACGAAGTCCGGCCCAACGCATGGCCGACGCGTTCGAGGAACTCGTGTGCTCGGGCGGCAGTGACGGGGTGGTGGACACCACGATCATGATCGTCGCCGACGTCGACACGCTGCGAGCCGGACTTCCTGGCCGATGCGAACTCCTCGACGGCACCCCATTGCCGGTCGACGAAGTGCGCGAGCTCGCACTCGACGCCCGGCTGCTACCAGCGATATTCGACTGCACCGGCCAACCCCTCTGGCTTGGCCGTTCGGCACGTCTCCCGAATGCTGCGCAGCGAGCAGCGATCGCGGCCCGGGACCGAGGTTGCAGCGTGCCCGGCTGTGATGCTCCGGTCGGCTGGTGCCAGATTCACCACATCATCTGGTGGTCCCATGGTGGCGCAACGGATCTCGACAATCTCATCACCGTTTGTTCGAAGCACCATCACCTGGTCCACGAAAACGGGTGGCAAATCGGTCGGAATGCTGACGGAACGGTCACTTGGCGAGGACCGCCATGACTTTCAGCAGGCATCGCGGGCGGCTTCGAGGCGAGCCCTGACTCGCCCACGCCCAAAGGCAATTGGCGGTCTGTCAGAAAAATGTTCGGCGAGGTGTCAATATCGCGTCGTTCCATCCGTCGTCAGTGTGCAGGTCGATCCCGGCCTCGTCTTGAAGTAGCAATTGGCAACAGGCCATCCGGCACGAAGGAGCCCACGATGAAGTACGCATGCATGATCTATACGAGCGAAGCAGCGAACGCTGAACAGTTTCCGGCGGGAAGTCCCGAGTTCAACGAGATGATCGCCGGATACATGGCCTTCGGTGAAGAGGCCGGTGCCGCGGGTGTTCTGATTGGCGGCGACGCCCTCGAAGATACGTCGACGTCCACGACCGTACGAGTGCGCAACGGCGACATCGGCACGACCGACGGCCCGTTTGCCGAAACGAAGGAGCAGCTCGGAGGCTCCTACTTCCTTGAATGCAAAGATCTCGACGAGGCAATTTCGTGGGCCGCCAAGATCCCGGGCGCGTCACACGGGTGTGTCGAAGTCCGACCCGTGCCGGACTTCGGCTGATTCCAGCCGAGTATCGACGCCACCGATAGCACCATCACCGCGCCACCAGCATCACGATCGCGAGACAGCTCATGCCGACACCCGAACGTGTGCTTGCGCAACTGGTGCGAGACGAGTGGCCGAAGTTGGTGGCCGTGCTTGTGCGTGACCTCGGAGACCTTGGAGCGGCAGAAGATGCTGCACAAGAGGCGGCCGAGGTCGCGCTCAGCCGCTGGCCGCACGAAGGCATCCCCGACCAGCCAGGCGCGTGGATTACGACGGTCGCGAGGCGGAAGGCGATCGACCGTCTGCGGCGCGAGAAAGTCGGTCGCGAGAAAACAGAACTGCTCGCGCAACTAGAGCTTCGTCAGCCCGGTCCGGTGCCGGTCGAAATCGACTTGACCGAGCCTGAACTTCGAGAAAGCCAGCTCGGCCTCGTGTTCGGGTGTTGTCACCCGGCGCTCGCCCCCGATGCTCAAATCGCCCTGACGCTCCGCAGCGTTGGTGGCTTGACGACAACCGAAATCGCTCGCAGCTTTCTGGTGCCTGAGGCCACGATGGCCCAACGACTGGTGCGAGCCAAGAAGAAGATTGCCAAGGCGGGTATTCCATTCCACGTTCCGCCGGAGCACGAGCTGCTCTCTCGGCTCGACGCCGTTCATCAGATCATCTATCTCATCTTCAACGAGGGGTACGCGGCCACGAGTGGTGACGAGCACGTCCGCACCAATCTCTGCGACGAGGCGATCCGGTTGGCCGCCCTGCTCGCGTCGCTGGTCAACGACGACGCCGAGACGTTTGGTCTGCTGGCCCTGATGCAGCTCATTCACGCCCGTAGCGATGCCCGCACGACCGACGACGGCGACATCGTGCTGCTCGAAGACCAGGATCGGTCGCGGTGGTCGAGTGACCTCGTCGCAGCGGGAACCGAAAATCTCCGGCGGGCATTGCGACTCCGGCAAACTGGGCCGTTCCAGATCGAGGCCGCGATCAACGCACTGCATGACGAGGCGATAACCCCGGCTGTGACCGACTGGGAAGAGATCGTGGTGCTGTACAGCAAACTGTTTGGCTACCGCCGATCACCGGTGATCGAACTGAACTGGGCCGTCGCTATCGCGATGGCGGAGGGGCCCGACGCGGGGCTCGCGCTCCTCGACGCGCCGGCACTCAGCGAATCGCTAGACCACTACCGCTATTTCCATGCCGCCCGCGCCGACTTGTTGCGGCGGCGCGGCCACAGCGCTGCGGCGATCGTTGCCTATGATCGAGCGCTCGAACTGAGCTCGAACGACGCCGAGGTTCGATTCCTCACTCGCCGTCGCGCCGAATGCACCCCGTCTTAGCGAGCTGTGCCGTAACGAGCTGCAACTACCCGCCGTGGTCGTGGCCGGCATCAACCGCAGTTTGATTGATGGCAGTGTGGTCGATGGCAGTGTGGTCGATGGCGGTGTGATCGATGGCGGTGTGATGGTCGGCGAGGGGGTCGCCGCCGAAGTCGTGGCGGAGGTCTCGCCAGACGGCATGTAGGTGGTTGCCGTCGCGAGCGGTGTTGTCGTATTCGATGAATAGGTCGGCGCCCTGGATCCGGTAGTAGTGCGGCTCGCCAGCGGTGAGACTGCCCGCCCACACGAAGTGCAGTTCGTCGAGCAGGTCGCCGTGGAACAACGCGAGCTGTTCGTCGGCGAGATCGTCTCGCACGCGACCGACGTAGACCCCAAGCAGCCGACGTAACAGCTCGCGCTGTTGATCGGTGAGGTCGACGGCCCCTAGCCCGCTCGGCGTGCGGGAGAACGCCAACGGTGCCATTCGTTCAGGGGTGACGCCCAGCTTCTTCTCGGCTGCCCCCTGCATCTGCACCAGTCGCTGATGGATGTTTTCCTCGAACCGACCGCGCCAAATGTCGGCAAGTGAAAGGTCGAGGTCGCCCTCGGACAACGTCGTGCGATTCGATCCGATGAGGTCGACCGGGGGAACCGTCGACACGATGGCTCGGCCCGCTTGGGTGGGGTCGAGCGATTGCGCGAGCGCTCGGCCAAAGTCCTCCGCGCCGGCCAGCGGCCGCAGAAGGTGGGGTCCGAGCAGCGGAGAGTTCGCAGGGTCGGCGCCGAAGAAACACGGCGTCGTCGAAACCACGCGTCCGTCGATGACGGTGAAGTGCAGCGAGATGTGATGACCACCGAACCGCCAGCTCCACGTGCCCGTCTCGCTCGGTTCGCCGAAGATGGCAACCCAGTACAACATCGGATCGCGACCGCGCTCGCGGCGGTAGTCGACGCTGAAATTCTCGACGTAATCGAGCACGTTCTCGTGGCCGACGATGGCCGACGCGGTGACGTAGCCGCCTTCGGACAACCCGGTCGCCAGCAAACGCCAGACCAGCCGATGTTGCGCCGACGTCATCTCTGCCAACGAAAGGCCGCCATGGTCGGTCGGTGTGTAGAACCACCGCCGACGCTCCGGGTCGTCGATCGGCCACCACACTGCAGCTCGCTCGTCAGGATTCAGCGCGGCGAGTAGCTGACTCGCTGCCGCCGTCATGTCGGAAGTCGTCGTCGTTTGGTCGGCCGACATGAGATCAGTCTCCTGGTTCGTGGAGCCCGAAAATCAATGTCGGGTCGCCCGGCGTCCAGGTGCCGTGCACCTGCGATCGGCTCCCGACGTCGCGCGTGCGGGTCAACAACGCGCGCCCGACCTCGAGCTGTGCTGCCTCCCACGACGCGAGTGCGTCGTCGAGATTGCCATGATCATGGAGCGCAGCGCTGAGGGCCCAGGCATCGTCGGCCGCTTTGGCCGTTCCGGCTGCGGCGTGAGGGCGCGCCGAGAATGCGGCATCGCCGAGCAAGGCGATGCGATCAAAGACCATGCGATCGACCTCGATGTCGTAGATCGTCTGCAGGAACGGCTCCTCGGTTGCGGCGACAACGGCCGCCAGCGTTGACGGCAGCCGCGCCGCGGCGGTCGCGTGCACCTCAGCCACGTGATGATCGGTGACCGCGCCGGGTGGAACCGACAGGTCCCGACGGGTTCCCGCTCGATCGGTGAGCACATCGTCGAGATCGCCGCCATCGAGATAGTTTCGATACCAGACAAAGTTGATCAGCCGATGGCCGGGTTCGACCGAACCCGTTTGATCCGGTATCGGATACACGAGGATGTGGCTGTTCGCGAACACGTGATAGGTGATCGCGTCGCGCAGCCGGGCCGCGACGTTGGACGGAAGCGCAGTCTCGGGCACCATGCCGCGCCACGCCACGTAACCGGCGTACTGAGCGACTGCGTCCGGCTGCAATCGCTGGCGCACGATCGACCCGATGCCATCGGCGGCGACGAGTAGGTCGGCGGTTGCCTCGGCCCCATTCCCAAAGGTCATGGAAGTGGCGTCGTCGCCACTCGTGCCGTCGCCGCTTTCGAAGTCGACCAACTCATGACCCAGGCGGTACCGGTCCGCGCCGGCTGTGGCCACAAAGCGATCGAGCAACCGGCGATAGACCGTGTTCCACGAGCTGAACAAATACTCGTGTGTCTGCTCATGCGCGACCGAGTCGTCGCGATGCAGATAACGGATGTGGCCGGTCGTGATGCTGATCTCATCGAGGTCGGTGCCAACCCGATCGGCCAAGTAGCGAGAGGTCGCTTCGAGGAACCCGATACCGGCGCCGCGTTGTTCGAGCTCGCGCGACGAGCGCTCGTAGATTGTGACGTCGTGGCCCGCATCGTGGAGCAAACACCCGGCCGTCAGGCCGCCGAGCGAACCCCCGACGATTGCGATCCGTAGCGGAGGCGTCAGCCCGGAACCCCGAAGGTCGCGATCTTGTCGACCGTGCACTCGAAGAGCACGCGTCGTTCGTTGATCGACGGATCACGCAGGCCGTACTCGTCGCCTCCCGTGTACTTCTTTGCAATGCGGTTGAGCTGTTCGGTCACCCTGGCGCCATCGGTCGGGTCGTCCTCGCTGATCTCGCGGTTGACCGTGACCTTCATGCTCATCCAGTGGTACATGTTCTCGGGATTCATGATGAGAATCGAGACCTGCGGGTTGTCGCGGATCCACTCGGTCTTCTTCCGGTGCTCGGCGACGTTGATCAGGACCTGATCGCCCTCGTAGTCGAACCACATCGGCGTGAGGTTCGGACGACCGTCGCCGCCCATGACGGCCATGACACAGGCCAGCGGTTTGTCCATGAGTTGCTTGTAGGTGTCGTCGAGCGCTGAGATCGACGTGATTTCGTCCTTTGAACCAACCGTGAACTGGTTTGGCTGCAGACCCTCGGATACGTCGAGAAATCGCGAAACGGATACAGACACAGGAACCCCCCTGTTGCGGCTTTCGGCGAACATTACCGCGCCGTTGACGTCGGGTTAGCGCAGACGACCCTTTGAGCCGCGCCGTTGACATCGGGTTAGCGCAGACCTCGGGGATCAGCCTCGGGTCACCGTGATGAGGTGGCGGTACGACGCGGGGTCAATGCGGGCATCGATCAGACGGGGCGTGTGCCAGCCGGTCAGCGCCGCCGCACCGAGCGCTCGACTGAGGTCGGCCGGCGTTTCGACCGCCCGGCCGATCAGCCCCGACCCGCTCGCAATCGCTGCGAAGTCGGTTGGCTGATATTTCACCGCGGCGTCGCCGCCGTGGCCGCGGTCGTCGTCACCGCGACGCTGCTTGATCTCGATCAGGCTGAGCGCGCTGTCGTTGAAGACGACGATCGTGATCGGCAGGTTCAAGCGAGCCACCGTTTCGAGTTCGGCGAGCGTCATGGCCAACCCGCCGTCGCCAACGAGGCACAGCGTCGGATTCTCGGGCCGAGCGAGTGCCGCGCCGATGGCGGCCGGGAGCGCGTAGCCCATGGTCGCCAGACCGTTCGAGATCAACACCTGCTTCGGTTCGAGCGCCGGCCAGAACGGCATGATCGCCAGAAAGTGCGCTCCGGCATCGACAGTGACGCGAGTTTCCGGCGGCATCGCAGCGGACGTCTGCCGGACCAGATCGAGTGGGGTGAGCGGAGCAGAGACCGATGCGGCACCGACGGGTTCCGGGGTGATGGCGGCGAGGTCGGCTCGCACCGTTTCGCGGTACTCGGCGCCCGCACCATCGGACCAGGTGTGGGCGCCGACGAGCAATGCCAGCGCCAGCTGGCCGATGTCGCCGATGACCTCGGCCGTCGTCGGGAAGTACGGATCGATCGTGGCCGTCGATGTGAGCGCGAGGACCGGAGCTTCGTAGCTCCATTCGGCGGGAATCGGTTCGACCGGATCGACACCGATGAGGATGACGAGGTCGGCTTGTTCGAGCAGCGCTCGCTCGGATGCACCGTTCGTGAACAACCCCGCACTGATGCGATGTTCGGTGGGCACCACGCCGATGCCTTGGTAGGTCGCCAGCGTTGGCGCGCCGAAATCCTCGACGGCCCGGCGAACCTCGACGGCATGAGGCGCCGCGCCGAGCCCGATGACGACCACGGGTCGCTCGGCGGCTGCGATCAGGCGGCTGGCGTCGGTCGTTGTCGCGCCGGTATCGGCCGACGTGAACTGCGGTGGGAATCCGACATCGGTCGCCGTCGGGTCGTAGTCGAAGTGCACGGCACCGGCCGGTGCGGCCGCGACGAAGTCGAGCACGTCGGCGATCTCGGTGCGGCTGGTCTGCGTCGACAGCGGAACCGAGGCCTTCGTGACCGGCGCAAGCATCGCTCGTTGATCGAGGCGCTGGTGGACAATTCGAGTTGCCGACGCTTCGCCGACCGTGTCGGTGACGAGCAGTAGCGGCTGACGGTCGAGGGTGGCTTGCGCGGCTCCGTTTACGGCGCTCGCCGCTCCAGGGCCGCGGGTGACGATCGCTGGACAGACTTGGTCGGTGAGATAGCCGTAGGTCGACGCCATGATGCAGGCCGCGGTCTCGCCGTGGGCCAACACAAAACGAATGCCCTCGTCGGCGAGGGCTCCGACAACGTCGAGATTCGGTCCGCCGCCGGGCATACCGAAGGCGGTGTCGGTTCCTCGATGGGCAAGGGCAGTAGCAAGCTGTTGAGCAGCCGTCATGGGCGGGAAGCTCCTACCAGGCGCCCGTGGTGTGAGCGGCACCGGTGCCATTGTCGACGTTCAAATTCACGCCGTTGATATAGCTCCCGCTGACCGGGTCGGCGAGGAACAGCAACGTCGGCGCCATCTCGGACGGTTCGGCGAGACGGCCCGCGATTTCGGTCGCCCGAGCGATCACGTCGTCGCCGACGCCGCGCCGAAAGTCCTCGGCCAGCTGAGTGTTCGTGACGCCCGGGCACACGCTGTTCATGCGGACACCGTGGGCAGGACGAGTCTGCAACCCGCGCCACATCGTGTAGTACTGCACCGCTTCTTTCGACAGTGCGTAACCGTCGCCGATGGCGGCTTCGTTCGCTGCGACCCAGGCCGCACCGGCGGCAAAGCTGTCGGCCGCCATGAGGGCTCGGATGATGTCGACCCGCGCCGGCCAGCCTCGGCCCGCAGTCGACGCCACATGGGTCACCGACCCGCCTGCGGGAATGCGAGGGATCAGCGACTCGGTGAGGTGCCGCAGCCCGAGCCAGTTGATCGCCACCACTTCGGCCGGGGTGAATCGACCACCGTTTGGAACGCCCGCGCAGTTCACCAACGCGTCGATGCGATCGGGTAGCGCGGCGGTTGCGGCATCGATTGAGGTTGGGTCGCCGAGGTCGCAC
>Ga0114956_1004042_pt1 | contig 11257 bp, 9 predicted proteins | sample MaitaG_FD_87304 | JGI IMG/M metagenome (GOLD analysis project Ga0114956, IMG submission 87304) | Marine algal microbial communities from Maine, USA - Maine_Asex2 metaG | ecosystem: Host-associated > Algae > Red algae > Unclassified | place: Maine, USA | collected 2015-01-05 | reverse complement strand
TCATTGTTCGCTCCTTCGTCGCGAAGCCGTGGCACGCAGCAGCTCCGTGCAACGGTGAGGCCGGAGGCCGAACCAGTGTCATTGTTCGCTCCTTCGTCGCGAAGCCGTGGCACGCAGCAGCTCCGTGCAACGGTGAGGCCGGAGGCCGAACCAGTGTCATTGTTCGCGCCTTCGTCGCGAAACGCTTTCAGGCGCAGCTCCGTGCAACGGTGAGGCCGGAGGCCGAACCAGTGTCATTGCGTTGGGATCCAGATGAGGGTGAGGTCGTCGATCATGATGTCGGCCTTTTCGAGACCGACGACGAGTTCGTCGATCTCGCTGGCCTTGTCGGCCCATTCGGCCTGGATCTCGGCCATGTCTTCCACCAGCTCGTCTTCGAGCTCTTCCAGGCTTTCGGCCAGTTCGCCGTAGCGATTCTCAGCGGTGCGAAGTCGTTCCTGAGCCTTGGCCGCCATCCGCCCCTTGCTCTGGGAACGACGAACGCCGCTCAGGATGCTGCGCGAACTCTTCCGGCCGCCGAGCAAGCTGCCGAGAACGGCGCCGCCGATGTCGAGTAACTGGCCGGTGCGTTGTTCGTTCTGCCGGCTCTCGGCATCAAACTCGATCTCCCGAATGCGGTCTTCAGCCTTCTGCATCTGGGCCTTGATCCGGTCCTCCTGCTTTTCGAGCGCATCGCGAAGCTTCGAAGCATCCTCGTCGGTTCGATCGTCGGCGACGGCGAGGCAGCGCTTCTCAAAGTCCTCGCGCGACTCGCCAGCGGTCGAGTAGACGCGAAGTTCCGGATTCCGGAAAAGGGTCATCTGCTGCTCGCGGTAGAGGTGAGCTTTCAGCGCGGTCTTTGCCGCCGTGAAGTACGTCTTGTTCTTGATCTTGGCATCGGGGAGCACGTAGACCGCACCCTCGGGCGGCGCAGATCTGAGATCGCGGTCGTCGTAATCGACAACGATCGCATCGTCGAAATCAACGGGGCCATCGAGTGGGGCAACGACGGCTTCCCACTCGACCTCGTGCCGGAGGTCGGCCTTGGTGTCGTCGAAGAGCATCTGCACACGAGCGGCGACGCCAGCGACGAGTCGACGCCCGCCGGCGATCGCTCGCACGTTCTCAGACCACGGTGCGGCGGGGTCGACGTAGCGAACCTCGACGGTGTCGGCGACGGGGGGAGCGACGGAGCTTTCGTCGGCTGCGAGTTCAACGACCGGGGGCGCGGCTACAGCGGCGGGTGCTGCGACGCCCGCTGGCGACGGTGCTGCCGCGACCGTCGTTGCCAGAGCATCGGCGGGGGTGAGCTGGCCGATTTGGTCGCGGGTCAGCGGACCGGGGAGATACGACATGGCCCAGCGGGTGCCGAAGACGCTCGGTCCTGACTCCTTCGTGCTGTGCAACACGAACTGGCGCTTGTCGAGCCCCGAAATGGTGTCGCCGATCGCAGCCGTATCGACCGCGCCGCTTGAAGATGAAAGACCGTCGAGCAGCCGGGCGCGATCGCGTTCGGTCTGGAGTCGACCGATCATCCACGTGCCCGCATTCGACAGGGCCTTGTAGTCGATGTCGACCGGGTTTTGCGTCGATAACACGAGCCCCACGCCAAAGGCCCGCGCTTGTTTCAGGATGGTGAGAATCGGCTTCTTCGATGGCGGCTGCGCGGTCGGTGGAACGAAACCGAAGACTTCGTCCATGTAGATCAGGGCCCGTAGATCAGGGGTACCCGACTGCGAGCGCATCCAGGTGACGACCTTCGATAGCAACAGCGTGACGACGAATTGGCGCTCGTCGTCACTGAGGTGGGCAATTGACACGACGGCGGCTCGCGGCTTGCCGCCGGGGCCGAACAACATCGAGTCGATGTCGAGGTCTGGCCCCTCGGCCCAGCTCGCGAACGAGGGCGACGCGGCGAGGCCGTTGATCTTCAATGCGAGGCCCATGCGATCGTTCGGTGGGAAGAACGTATCGAGATCGATCACGCCAAGTTTGCGCATCGGGGGTGTCTGGATCTGGCCGATGAGCGTGCCGAGGTCGAGGTCGAGACCCTGTGACCAGAAGTGGTAGAGGATGTTCGAAATCAGGATGTGTTCGCGACCGCTGATCGGGTCACTCTTCACGTCGACGAGGCCGAGCAGGCTCGACGCGAATCCGTTGATCTCGTCTTGCATCGTTTCGTCGTCGGTGCCCGCGGCTGGTGCCTTCAACGAACCAATGATGTTGAGCGGCACGCCACTTGTCGACCCGGGGGTGTAGATCGTGAAGTCGACCTTCTGGCGGAGCTCACCGATTCGCTCGGGGCCGATACCGGACCGTTCGAGTCCTGATCGCCACAGCTCGGCCGTGCTGGCGGCCTTCTCGGCGACGGTGACCCCGTCGCGCTGCGCTTCGGTGGGGTTGATCCACGGTTCGAAATCGCTTGGCGCAAGGTTGGGGAAGGTCAGCAACAGGTTGCCCATGTCGCCCTTCGGATCGATGATCAGCGTCGGGACGCCCTGCATGAGCGCTTCCTCGAGCATGATCATGCCGAGGCCGGTCTTACCGGAACCCGTCATGCCGACGATGACGCCGTGGGTTGTGAGGTTCGCGGCTTCGTAGTGCACGGGTTCGCCCTCGGTGTTCGTTCCGAGGTACAGGTGTCCGGCGGGGACATCGATCATGGGGAAGTTCCTTCCAGGGAGGTCGTGGGACATCCCGGCGGCATTTTAGGCGGGCCCGACCTCACGCACCCGGCTCGTCGAAAAGCGGCCGTCGGCTCGCTGGATCGGCCAGGCGCGAAGCGCTACTTCGTCAAGAACGCCCGGATGAGTTCGGCGGTGCGGTCGGGATCGTCGATCCATGGGCTGGTTTTGTCAGCCATGAAACCAGAACTTACACGCGGCTCTGTGAAAAGCTCTTGCCCTATGACGTCGCCTCCTTCATCGGTATCGATTGCTGCTGCGCTTGCTGGTCTCACCTTCCTGCCCGACCGCAGCCCGGACACCACACGAGAGGATTGGGCCGCTGCGGTCACTCCGTACCGCGACGGCGCAATGTTCGTCGCTCACTACGCGGGCACGAGCGAGTGGGAGCGGCACGGGGTCGGCGACGAGATCGTGATCGCGCTCGAAGGTGCGACGACGCTCACACTGCTGGTCGACGACGAGGAAGTGCCGTACCCGTTGGCTGCGATGGAGATGCTCGTCGTACCCCAGGGGGTCTGGCATCGGTTTGAGACACCCGATGAAGTGAAGGTCCTGAGCGTGACGCCGCAGCCGACGGATCACTCGAGAGAACGACCCGCAACCTGAGGTCCTCAGATTCGACGAACCCCGCCGGAACATCACGGGCGGCGGCCCGGCGAGCGTCGAGTCCGTTCAACCCCGTTGTTCGGAAGGCGTTGCCGTCGGTCATAGCGCAACGCCTCGTCATCAACACTGCGTCGCGTATGGTCTTCACCTTCCTGCCCGCCATCGCTCGAGGTAGCGGTCTCTCGGTCACGGCGCTAAGCCGCGTGATCTTTGCCCGAGACATGACCGGCCTACTCGGACCGGCCGCAGGCGGGGTCGTTCGTCGCGTGGGCGCATGGCGCACGATGGTGTGGGCCGGAGTCCTCGCCGCAGTCGGCATGCTGCTCGTGCCCTTTGGGCTCATTGGCATCGTCGTCGGCCTCGTCCTCTGGGGGCTCTGTCGCAACGGCTTTATCGTCGCCCTGAACTCGTGGCTCGGCGATGCCGTGGCGTACGAGCGGCGTGGTCGAGCGACCGGACTCGTCGAGCTGACGTGGGCTGCCGCGGCCCTAATTGGTTTGCCAGCGATGGGTGTGCTGATCGATCAGGTTGGGTGGTGGGCGGCGCCGACAATTCTCGGGCTGCTCGGTTTGCCGTTCGCCGTCATGATGACGAGGATCGAGTCCGAGGCGAGCGTCGGCGGCTCGACCACCGAACAAGGAGCGGTCACGCTCAGTCGGAATACCGTCGTGGCGCTCGTGGCGCTCGCCCTCTTCACCGGGGCCGCACAGTTCTTGCTGTTCACGCATGGACTCTGGCTCGAATCGACCTATAACTTCGACCCCGCGCAGGTGGGTTTCGCGATCGTCGTTGTGGGCGCGGCCGAGGCGGTCGCCTCGTACGGCACATCGCTGATCGCCGATCGTCTCGGCAAACGAAACAGCGTCATCGCCGGCACGGTAGTGCTCGCAATCGCGCTGGCCGGGTTCTCGGCGTTTCCGACACCACACCTCGCGATCGGGCTCGGCCTGCTCGTCGTAGCGTTTCTCGGGTTCGAGTTCGCGATCGTCTCGTCGATCGCCATGGTGTCCGAACTGGAACCCGGGGGCCGATCGACGGTCATCGGTCGTTCGGTCGGCTTGTCGACGATCGCCCGGGCTGGGGTCAGCCTGTTGTGCGGCTGGCTTTACGACGTCGCGACGTTTCGCACCATCATGTTGCTCGCAACGGCAACCGCGGTCGCATCAGCGGTTCTGCTGATCGGATTTGTTGTCGAACCATCGGCGCCCCTGACCAATACTCGCCCGAAAACTGGCGGCGACCCGGTCTGATCGACCGGGCCGCAATTCGCTCGTCAATTCTGGAACCGTCGTTTACGACAGGCGTTCGACGACCATAGCCATGCCCTGGCCGCCACCGACACACATCGACTCGACGCCGATGCTCTTGTCGGTGTCTTCGAGGCCGTTGATGAGCGTGGTCATAATGCGAGCGCCCGTCATGCCGAAGGGGTGGCCGAGCGCAATCGAGCCGCCGTGAACGTTCAGCTTGTCGATCGGGATCCCAATCTCATCGGCTGACGGCAGCACCTGCGCGGCGAAGGCCTCGTTGATCTCGAACAGATCGACATCGTCGGCGCTCATACCGGCGCGACCGAGGGCCTGCTTAATTGCCTCGATCGGGCCGAGGCCCATGATCTCCGGGTTCAGCGACGAGACACCGCTCGAAATGATGCGAGCCTTCGGCGTAATGCCAAGCTCCTTCGCCCGGCCGAGCGACATGACGACGACGGCCGCCGCTCCATCATTCAACGGGCAGGCGTTGCCGGCCGTGACCGTGCCGTCGGGGCGGAAGACCGGCTTGAGCTGCGAGACCTTCTCGATCGTGGTGCCGGCGCGGATGCCGTCGTCGGTCGAGACGACCGTGCCGTCGGGCAGGGTGTAGGGCGTGATCTCGCGCTCAAAGAAGCCGCGGGCCTGAGCGGCCTCGGCGCGGTTCTGCGACAACACACCGAACTCGTCTTGTGCTTCGCGGGAGACACCCTTGAGCTGGGCGACGTTCTCGGCGGTCTGGCCCATGGCGATGTAGATGTCGGGCAGACCAGCTGGTGGGGCCCATGTGTCGGCCTCGCCCATGCTGCGATCGACGGTGCGCTGCTCGGCAGCCGCAAACGCCTCGTTGTGCGGTCCGGTGTCGGAGGCGCCGCTGCCATAACGGCTGACGGCTTCAACACCGCCGGACACAAAGCAGTCGCCCTCGTTCGCAATGATGGCGTGGGCGGCCATGCGGATGGTCTGCAGCGACGACGAGCAATAGCGGTTCACGGTGACGCCGGGGGCCTCAAGGCCAGCCATGAGTGCCGCGAGGCGAGCCACGTTGTACCCGCCTTCACCGGCCGGTTGCCCGATGCCCCAGATGACATCTTCAACGTCGGTCGTCGGCAGGGCCGGGACCTTACTCATCACGTCCTTGATGATGAAGGCCGACAAGTCGTCGACCCGGGCGTCGACCATTGAGCCCTTTGCGGCCCGGCCGATCGGCGTGCGAGCAGTAGCGACGATGACGGGAGTGCGGTCGTCCATCAGCTTTCCTCCTGGGAAGGGATTTTGGTGCTGTCGAAACTACCGTGCCTCCGGCTGCTCCTGGCAGTGTGAGTGACAAAAGTCCTTGGATCACCGAGTGGACTAGGTTTCGCTACCACCAGCGTTTTGAGGAGAGTTCAGCCATGCCCGGCTACGTGCCACCGACCGATGCACCGCAGCTCGCGGTCGACCCCGATCACGACTGGGCCCTCATTATCGACGGCGAGCGGGTCGCGCCCGGTAGCGGCACCTACGAGATCGTCGACCCAAACACCACCGCGGTCATTGGTCATGCGCCGGAGGCAACGGTTGCTCAGTCCGCTGATGCGGCGGCCGCAGCAAAGGCCGCGCTGCCAGCGTGGAAGTCGATGCCCTACGAGGGCCGGTGTGCGCTGTTGTCGACGGTCGCCGATCGACTTGAAAAGTTGGCGCCAACCTGGATCGATCTGATCCAGGCCGAGACCGGGGCGACGCTCAAGATCGCAGGCTCGTTACAGATCGGCAACCTGATCAATCGCTTCCGCGACTACTCACGCCCGGTGCCGCTGACCGAGACGCTCGAAGCCACACCGATCGAGCGAGGACCGCTCGGTCCGGCTGGCCTGATGAGTGCGCAGGTGCTGCGCCAACCGGTTGGCGTCGTGACGACGATCACGTCGTACAACTTTCCGCTCGTCAACACCGCCGGCAAGGTTGCCCCCGCGCTCGCGATGGGCAACACGTGCGTGATCAAACCCGCGCCGCAAGATCCGCTCGCCGTGCTCTTGTTCGGCGAGGTCTTGGCCGAGCTGCTGCCGCCGGGGGTTGCAAACGTCGTGACCGGATCGACCTCCGCGGTTCCTGAAACGCTCGTCGACTCCGATGACGTCGACATGGTGAGCTTCACCGGAAGCAGCCCGGTCGGAACCCGAATATACGAAACGGGCGCTCGCACCATGAAGCGCATGCTTATGGAGCTCGGCGGCAAGGGTGCCCTGATCATGACCGACGATTGTGATCTTGGCTCGGCGGTCGGTGGTATCGCAACGACCTGGGGATTCCATAGTGGGCAGATCTGTACGGCGCCGACCCGAGTCATCTGCCACGAGAGCATTTATGACCAAACCGTCGAGCAGCTAGCGGCGGTCTCGGGTTTCCTGACCGTCGGTGACGCGCGGGCAAAGGGAACGCTGGTCGGTCCCGTCATTACCGACACTCACCGTGATCGCGTCGAAGCCTTCGTCGCAGCTGGCGTCGAGGCCGGAGCCACGCTTGTCAGCGGTGGGGAGCGTCCTGACTTCGACGGCTGGTTCGTTGCGCCGACGCTGCTGGCCGATTGCACTGCCGATATGCACGTTGTGCGGGAGGAAGCGTTCGGCCCGGTCGTCGTCATCATGAAATGCGCCGATGACGACGAGGCGGTCGCGTTGGCCAACGACTCGGACTACGGGTTGTACAGCTATGTCTACGCCGGTGATACCGCCCGGGCCTACGAGATCGGGCGCCGGCTGGAAACCGGCAACGTTGGCATCAACGTGATTCAACCACATCTGGGGGCCCCGTTTGGCGGCTTCAAGCGCAGCGGCATTGGACGCGACCGGGGGATTCACGGTCTGTATGCCTACAGCGAGCTGCAGGCCATCAACTGGCTGGGCTGAGCTGAGCGGCAATCGGCCAACCCGCGGAAACTAAAGGTCGGCGAGCTCCGCGTATTCGTCGCGCAGCGCCGCCTGCATCGCTTGTACGAAGGTCGTTTCGTCGATCTCGGATTCGATCGAGTCCCAATTGATGTCGTTTGTTTGTACGTCAGGTGTGTTGTTCATCGCCTCGGCCCTTTGTTTGGCTCCCTTCTAAGTAGACGCTCCTTTTTCATGAAATGGGTGACAAACTGGTGACAACTACGTGAAAACGTTGTTGCTAGTGTGACGAAAGTGAACTGTCGGGTCTCACGATGAGTCTGGCTCACGATGAAAGGCAGACGCCCCATGCTCGAGGTAGGAAGCCAGGCCCCGGCCTGGACGGCGCCAGACCAGAACGGCAACGACCTGTCGTTGTCGGATCTGGCCGGCAAGTGGGTTGCCATGTGGTGGTACCCCAAGGCGTCAACCCCTGGTTGAACGATCGAAGGAACGGGGTTCCGTGATCGAGCCCCAGATCTTGAAGCCGTCAACTGTGCAATCGTTGGCGCATCGTTCGATTCGGTCGACGACCAGAAGAAGTTTGCCGACGAGCAGCAGTTCCCATACCACCTGATCTCGGATGCATCGAAAGAGATCGGCAAGGCGTACCACGCCGAACGCACGCCGGGCATGGACTACTACGAAGCCGGCATTCCGCAGCGGATTTCGTACTTGATCAATCCCGACGGCATGATCGCCAAGGCCTACGATTTCGGAGATGAAGGTCTCGATCTCGCCGAGCACGCATCGATGATTCTCGCAGACATCGCCGAACTTGGCTAAGTTCAGAAACTAGAGTTGATTTCACAACCGCCGGACCCGTCCGGCGACGAGCACGCACCCAGGGGGCCGGATCATTGATCCGGCCCCCTGCGCGTGTCTTGGGCAGGCCGCAGCCTCCTAGTCGTTTGGCGCCGCGCCCGGCTGGCCCATGAAACATGGGGGTGCCGATGAACACGTGGCGCCGGGAACGTTTTCGGGTGTTGCGATCAGCACGCCTTCGTAACAATGGTCGGCGATCGCGGCATCGGTGACGAACGACTCGCCAATGCGAACGCCCTCTTTCACCATTAGTACCTGGTGCACGGGGAAGGCATTGCCGCCCGTGACCTCAGGATCGAGTACTTCGAGGCCCCACGTGTCGCCAGCGACGACGGACACCTTCTTGTCGGCGAAGTACCGAGCCTCTTCGAGGTAGATGCCGGGTTCTTGTGTCAGGTAGCGTTCGGGGTCGTCCTTGACCAGGTGGGTCCAACCGGTGTGCATGATCGGGATGTCGCCCGCGCTGACCGGGTTCACCTTCTGCCGCTTCAGACACGATGCGAGATCGTCGAGCGTAATCCGGTAGTTGTCGCGCAGCACCGGCATGCCGTTCGGGGCTTCGAAGAAGTCTTCGGACTTGCCTTGCGCAACCTTCAGGCCAACGACGTCATAGATGACACCGCGTGTGGTAATCGGCCCCATCGTCTCGTTGCCAAGTGCGGTCGTGCCGGTCGGTGTCGCGATGTCGGGAATGCGATGACCGCCGTAGAAGACCTCGCCACAGCCGATGTGATTCAAGCCATCGATCTGGGTTGCGATCTGGAACGTGAAGTTCTCGGCGAAGCGTTCTTCGTGCCCCGTGATCAGGTTCGGACCGAGCGGCTCGACCGCGGCGCCCTGAATGCCGCCGCCGTCGACGATCTCGGCTGGGAACTCATAACCAAGTGCGTAGAGGAACATGTCGTGCAGGCGAGGGGGGTCGCTGGGAAACGCCGGGAACCCGTTGAACATCTCTTCGCCGAGTTGGTAGGTATTGACCGGCTTGTCGTTCTTGAGGATGCGCAGGGCCCGGGCCGTGCGTTCGGGCGTCAGCTCGTGCAGCGTGCCGCGCTGATCGCCCCGGCCGTACGGGCCGTCGTCCCACGCCCCGCCGAGCACCGCGTCGACATCGAACATCGCGTCGGAGTACGAACCGCTGCCCGGTCCGAACCCGCCGTCGCCGATGTCATCGCTGGCGCACGCCGCCAACGTCGAACTTCCTACTGCTGCCGCGGCCGCCCCCACCGCGCCAAGCTTCAGCGCATCGCGTCGATTTATGTGGTCCATATGGAACCGCGCGAAATCGAGTTTCATAGCTTCCCCCTTGGTTACAACTCGTCTCTCAAATGGACGAGTGGCTCGATGGAGAAGGTAACAGTCGCCTCTGACGGCCTGAACCACTCACCCGCGTTCGGGAAGCGCGACCACCAATTGATGGGCCGCACGCGACGCGGCGAGGTAGATCTCGGCAGGCGTCATCCGGGTGCCGTCGACGAGCACGGCGTCGTATTCGATGCCTTTGTGCGACCACACGTCGCCGTGGTCGAGCTGCCGCCAGTTGTCGTGGGTCGACGCAATGGTTTCTGCATGCGCGGCGAGTTCATCGACCGTGCATTCGACAACGTCGACGCCGGTCGGGCGAATGCCGATCAGGTCGACGGCCGGCAAGTCGACCGACATCGCGTAAGCGTTGAGCCAATCGGCGATCTCGGCCGACATCCGGTAGGCCGTCGCCAAAACATCGGGCGTGACCTCAAGGCGGTTTGCCACCTCGCGCAGGCCGAGCGCGCCAGCAACCGATGTTTGCGCGTCGTCGCCGACCATGGTGAGCCCGGCGGACCGGCGGGCCATCGCTCGCAGCTGCATCTCGGTGAGGTCCTGGGCTTCATCAACGATGACGTGGGAGTACTTCGTGGCGGCTTCTTCGAACCGGGCCTTCAGCTCGTCGAACAATGGCCCGTCTTCATCGACGGCGAGCCACGCATCGATGAAGTCCGCGTCGAGGCCCAGCGCGGTCAGGACCGAGCGGGTGCGCAATTTCTTCCATGCTTGGCGGGCGCTACACGCGGGCATCACGGTGGCAACGGCCTCGCGCACGTCGGCGGCCGACATCTCGGTCAGTCGCATGAATGATGATTCGACGCCCTTGCGCTTGGCCCGCCACGGAAGCGTGGAGCGAGCGACCCGATCGAGGATTTCGGCCACGTCGGGTTGTTTCACTCGCTTGAACCGAATCTTCACCTCGGTCGGGTTGTACATCGACGCCTCGAACCGGTCGAGGATCGCCGGCCAGTCGGCGTTCGCTCCGACGTCGCTCGTTGGGCCGAGCAGCCGCTCGAGTGTTGTCTGGCGGACCTTCGCCTCGCCGAGCGTTGGGAGCACCGAGGCGACGTACTGCAGGTATCGATCGGTGGGCCCGACGACGAGGATGCTGTCGGCCGACAACACGCGGCGGTCGTTGTAAACCAGCCATGCGGCTCGGTGAAGACCGACGACCGTCTTGCCGGTGCCGGGGCCGCCCCGAACGACCATGCGACTGTCGGGAGCTTGCCTTACCAGGTCGTCCTGCTCGGACTGGAGCGTGGCGACGGCGGCCCGCATCGTCTCGCTGCGGTTCCGCGACAACTCGTTCAGTAGGGGAGAGGACCCCGATACTTCGCTCGTCGTGAAGTCCTCGATGAACAGTTCGTCGATCGAGCCCACGTAGCTGACCCGACGCACGAGTCCCATCGGTTCATCGAACTGGGCTTGGTAGAACGCTTGCGCAAACGAGGCCCGCCAATCGATCACGAGCTGGTCGCCGCGTTGTTCGACGCCGTACAGGCCGATGCGCCAGGTGGCGTCGTCGTCGATGCGACCGAAGACGGTCAGTTCGTTCTGCAGTTTCTCGATCGCGTGCGAGACGACGCTCGACACGTACTCGGCGGTGAGCGCATCGGCACCCGCGCCGACGAGGTCGAGGTTGCGTAGTTTGACGAGCTTGCCGGCTGCCGCGTGGCGAGCTTCGTCGAGCGCGGCGTTCTCC
>Ga0114956_1004040_pt1 | contig 11259 bp, 6 predicted proteins | sample MaitaG_FD_87304 | JGI IMG/M metagenome (GOLD analysis project Ga0114956, IMG submission 87304) | Marine algal microbial communities from Maine, USA - Maine_Asex2 metaG | ecosystem: Host-associated > Algae > Red algae > Unclassified | place: Maine, USA | collected 2015-01-05 | reverse complement strand
TAGACTAGGAATGACAACGAGAATGAATCCAAAGAGGATCAAACCGGGATTGTGTTGTTTTTTGATTTTTATGCTGATTTCAACACAGTGGCTTATTTCGACCAATGAGTCGAGGCCTGTTAAAAAGGTTGAGGAATCGTTGCTGAGTGGAAGCGGAGATAAGGATAAGCCCAATATTCTCATTATCATGGCTGACGATTTGGGTTGGGGGGATGTTGGCTTTCACGGTGGAGACATCTTTACCCCACGATTGGATAGTTTGGCCAAAGAGAGCGTCGAGCTCGACCGTTTTTATACCAACCCCAACAGTACTCCCACTCGAGTTGGTGTTTTGACGGGTCAGCACTCCGGGCGATTTGGTCTCGGTAAGTACGATGTTACTCATAAAATGAAGGGCGGATTAGATCCAGCTGCAAAGACTGTCGCTGAGATTTTTAGAGATGAAGGTTATCACTATCGGGCTTGTTTAGGAAAATGGCAATTGGGACATTCGCATGTAAAGTACCATCCCTTGAATCAGGGTTTTAGCCATTTTTATGGTCATTACGGATCAATGGTCAACTACTTCACGCACAAATTTAAAGACCGAATTGATTGGCATCGAAATTTCGACCTTTGTCTCGATGAAGGATACAGCACGGAACTGATTGCAAATGAGGCCGTAGAATACATGGCTTCTGTGCCGGAAGACAGTCCCTTTCTGATGTATGTGGCATTTAATGCGCCCAACCTTCCTTTGCAGGCTCCAAAAGAGTACCTCGAGTTGTATGGTTACGATGAACAAAAGGGTCCTTACTCTAGTCGGGCGACGGAAAAGCAAGACCAAGTGGAGCGAGAAGGGCAAGGAAATACCAAGCGTCAAACGTATCAAGCCATGGTGAGCGCCATGGATGATGCGATCGGTCAAATCTTGTCTGCCTTGGATTTACTGGGAATTGCTGATAACACCATCATTGTGTTTCTGAGTGACGATGGAGCATCGGAGCACGGTGGTGGGCGTAATACTCCGCTTGCTGGCGTGCGTGGATCGAATCAAGAAGGCTCCATTCGTGGGCCCGCTTTGATACGTTATCCCAATGTAATCGAAGGTGGTCGGAAGATCTCGACATTGAGTGCACACATCGATTTGTTGCCTACACTGATTTCCCTTTCGAAGTCGGAAAGTGAGCAGGAATTTGATGGTTGCGATTTGTCATCCGTCTTGCTTGGTAATAAGCCGAGTAAAGACTTGGAAGATCGAAAGCTGTACCTTAATGATCAATTGATGATTACGGAACGATACAAATTGAGTAGTGATGAATTGTATGATCTCATTGATGATCCAAAGGAAGAAAAAGACATTAGTGCGCAAAAGAAAAAGCAAACACAAGAAATGAAGACGTGGTTGGAGAAAGAAAAAGCAGTGGAAATAGCGCCTGCACTAAAGAAAGGATTTAAGCTGCGACAGGGTTGGGAAATGCCTAAGAATTAATTCACTAATTCTTTCCAAGCAAGCGAAGAAATAGCATTTTATTTCAAACAATAAAAAGAGGGAGTTTCTTTCGGAAACTCCCTCTTGCTTTTTAATTGCTTGCGGCTTTTGCTTTATTTGCCGCCTTCTGTCTTGCTTTCTTTTTCTTCTTTTGATTTTTCTTTTTCTGTTGGCCTTTCTTCTTTTGACCTTTGCCTTTTGGTTTTACTTTTTCGATTAACTTTCCTGCATCGGTCCATTTTTTTACTTCTCCCTGAACTTTATCGTCTACAAAAAGAGCCTTGGATTTCATTTGCCCATTGTCATGAAATTCAGTAGATAATCCGTGTTTTTTGCCTGCGAGGAAATTTTGTTCGCTTCGAACTTTGCCATTGCGGTACCATTTTTTCACCATTCCATCCAACTCACCGTTCTTGTAATTGGCATCTTGTTTCTTTTGTCTGCTTCCTTCGTGCCACACCTCGTGCGAGCCATGTAGTACTCCTTCTTTATAGTTGGATCGAACCATGAGATTCTGGTCTTCTCCCCACTTTTGAAACTCGCCGTTTAAAGCGCCATTTTTGTAAGTAGCCTTTTCTTGCATGTTGCCATTGTCAAACATGGTTTTCTGCACTCCGGTTTGTGAACCGTTCGTGAAGATCTTCTCTGTCTTTAGTTGGCCATTCGGATACCAGATTTTAGCTGTGCCATCTCGTAAACCAGATTTGAAGTTTGCCTCAGTATTTAGCTTTCCATCCTTGTACCAAGATTTCCGCACGCCTTCTTCTTTTCCATTTACGAAACGACCTTCCAAGAGCAATTCTCCATTGGGATGCCAAGACTGCTCCATTCCGTTTTTCACATCATTTTCGAATTCGACAACAGACTTCTTTTCTCCAGTTTCATAATGCTCTATCCATGGACCGTTCTTTTTTCCATTTAAATAGTTTCCAGATTCTTTCAATTCATTATTGGAAAACCACTTCTTTTCTTCGCCTTGAATGACGCCTTCTTTGTAGCTACGCTCCAATACTTTAGTTCCATTCTTGCGCCATTTTACTTCAACTCCCTCCTTTTGTCCAGAATTGTATTGTACTTCTGACTCTTTGTTTCCATTGGAATGGAAAGTAGTCTCTAAGCCCATTTTGGAACCTGCTTTGTAGTTTACTTCCGCTTTTAATTTTCCGTTGGGGAACCACTTTTTCGACAAACCCGAAAGTGCACCATTTTCATAAAATTCCGATGCGAGCTTTACTGTTCCTTCTTTGAGTTTCTTTTCTTCTGTTTTTTCTCCATGGAGTCTTCCATCAATGTATGAGTAGGCTACTTCTATTTGACCCTTTTGTTCTTTGGCCGTTCCTGTAAAAGGTTTTCCTTGGTACATACTTACTCCTTTCTCAGATTGTAAGAGTGCAGTTTTGGGAATAACTGAATCTTCACCACATGCTGATATCAGCAGAGCTGATACCAGTAAGCAGATGATGAAGCCAGTACTTATGAAATTCTTCATTTAATTTGACCTTATTGTTTTGTTTTATTCTTGATTCTCTTGCCGTTCTTGTTGAACTTACTTACCTCCACTACTTTTCCTTTTTCATAAGTAGTCTTTGAAGCAATACGACCGTTCTGGTTCCAGTTGATTTTTAAACCTTCTAGTAAGCCGTCAACAAAAATCTTTTCTTCTTTTTTTGTACCAGTTACATACCAGCTTGAACTTTTTCCATTCTTGATGCCGTCAGTGAAATTCTTTTCAGAAATCAATACACGAACACCATCCACAAACCACTTTTTCTGTGGACCATCTAATTCACCATTCACGTGGTTGGTCTCTTCTGTCTTTTGACCATTTTCATCAAACTTGGAAGAGATGCCGTCGACTTCGCCACTCTTGTAGTATGAGATTTCTTTAATATTCCCATTTGGGTAGTAATTTTTGACAACTCCAGAAAGTTTTCCGTTATTGTAGTTTGACTCAGACTTAATAATGCCGTCTTCATAAAATTCTTTGCAGAGTCCTTTGGGCTTGCCCTTGTGGTATTCACAATAAAAGGTCGTTTTACCTTCCTCATTCCAATTTTGATGAAGGCCATGCTCTTCACCCTTTTCAAAATACGAATCTTCGGCTAAAATTCTACTAGAATGCCAAGCTTTGTATTGGCCATTGCGAACTCCGTTAAGAAAAGTGGTTTCCACTTTTTTGTCGCCAGCCTCAAAGTACTCGATGTAACTGCCTTCGCGTTTTCCATTGATGAAAGTTCCCTCACTTTTGAGTACTTCGGTTTCGTACCAGCTCTTTTCTTCTCCTTCCTTTTTTCCATTCTTGTGGCCACAGATCAATTTGGGAGCTCCGGTTGGATGCCATTTTTCTTGAGTTCCTTCGATTAAGCCATTAACGTAAGGCAGCGAGGAACTTTTTACGCCATTTTGGTAATAGCGGACCAGCTTGCCGTCGATTTTGTCATCTACATAAAATACTTCTTTCTTCAGTGCACCGTTTTCATACCACTGTTTTGAAAGCCCATTCTTTTTTCCATTCTCCCACCTTACTTCTGAAATCTTGGTTTCCTTGCCGTCTTGGATCAGGAAAATATTTTGCAGACCTGTTCGAACACCTTGTTCGTAATTGCTCCGTTCAACTTCCCACTTGTTCCTGCGATTCATTGGTTTTTCTGTTACTCCGCTGAACAATTCCCCCTTTAAGTAGTACTTGCCTTTCTTCTGCTTCAAAGAAGCTTCTTCAACAAAAGTTTTTTCCCCGCCACAAGAAGCGCAGAAGAAAAGAAGGGGTAGCATCAATACCAAGAATACGAGCCAAGCAGTTTTTTGGTGTAATTCGGCTTTGATCCTCTTACTGTTTGTCAGATGCATTTTCATTCAAATTTGTTCCTTTTGCCCTTGCTTGGCTAAAACGCAAAGCTAAACCAATCCTCTCTTCCATCGCAAAAAACACTACCACTCAATCGTGCTTTGTCAGTTGCAATCTGTTGAAAAATAGGCTTGTTGCCTTATTCTTTGCAAAAACTTACTCGATGCTGCTACCAAGTCGAAAGATGGTGAAACGTGCTGATTTGAATACTTCTTCATATTCAACAGTTAGATTATGATGTTCTTTGATGAAAGTCTTTAGTCTTTGGTTTCTTATGCTACCACCTGCAATGAGGTAAATATCGTCGCGCGTTGCCAAGGCATAGCCCAACTTATCAATCTCGAAATTCTCGAGTAACTTCATGGAAGCAGGATCACGAGATACACTACCAATAGAGAAAATGCTGAGATCATTTATGAAAGAAAGGTCTTCAAATGGCTTAACGAATTCCCAAGGGAAACTCGCTCCCCAATTCACAAACAAATTCTCTTTTCCTATCCGTCGCAGTTGATCGGTATAGTTATGCACCAGCTGACTCTTGTACTGCATCTCTTTCTTCTTTTCAACTTGCTGCCCTACTTGCTTTGCAATGAAGAATCCCGAAACGCCAAAGATGAGTAGGGGAATTAGCAAAGAACGGGTGCTAACATCTTTTTCGATCTTGACCAAAAGAAGTGATATCCAGGCCAAGAGTACAAATACTCCAAAGTATATTCTGGATGGAGGCGCACGGAAGAGATAAGTAATTAGAAATAGAATTGCCACAATTAGTGCGACATATAGAATGAGTCGAACAATTTTTAAAGGTTCTCGAAAAAAAAGAGGAAGTAGTAATAGGGCAAAAATAATGGCTGCATATGCTGACAGGTCTTCAAATATTTCCCCTATATCTTTTGAAACTTCATTAAATGAAATCTTTTTAATTAGTGGAGCCTGTTTTAGTAGGAAGGCAAGTTTTTCAGTGGAGAAAACTTCTTCATCAGTGACGAAGAAATAGTTGAGACAATTGTAATCGTTGTTGGACCAGGAAATTTCCTTTAGAATCTTTTTTCTTTCATCGAATGATAAAACATCGAGGGGTTTGTTTCCTGCAAGCTTTCCTCGAACTTGTTGAAATGCGTAGAATTTTGATTGATCTTCATCAATACTCCAAAGCAATGCATTGGTTTTGTCAATGGCTATAAGTAGAATAAAAGTGATGAGGGTTTTGATGCCAAAGGACTTCCAATTTTGAAATCGATTTAAGACCAAGCTGATTCCGCTGGCGGCAACAACTAGCAAAGCAATCAAGGATGCTCCTGTAAAACGAATCATCACTCCCACAGAGAAAAGAAGAATACCAGAAATTAACACGCTTTTCTTGCTGTCTGCTTCATTGTTGTATGAAAGAAACTCGTTGAACAATAAAAGCAAACCACTGGTACAGCAAAGAGATGCTGAGATTGAAAATTGAAGATTGACCAACAAATTAACTCCCAGTAATCCAAAATAGCTGAAGTAAAGAAGCATTGAAATCCAATGAGCGTTTTTCTTGAGTAGTAAATACAAAAAACCAACGTGTGCAGTGTAAAGTGTTCCCACTAGAAAGGCTGGATACCAATTGAAATTAGGGAAACTGGCGTAAAGGAGTTGTAGTATTTTGCCAATCATGACGTGTGTGTATGTCAAGAATGGAGTACTTTCTCCTACGCGAATAATGCCCGCTACTAGCGCCATCTGTCCGGGGTCATCGTTCGTGTTGTACAAGGCATCAAAGAAAAAGTAAGTCAATGTAAAACAAAGCAGATTAATGAGTACACTGATTGGTAATGCAAACTTTTTGATGAAGCTGGTTTCGGATTGCGGTGATTGTGGTGATTCTGTATTCATGTTCAGTTTCGGGATCGGGAACTTCCTTTTGTCTTAGTCGATTAAATTTACCTGCTTTTGTTTTGGAATTAACTTGGCCGTTTGTTTACAACAATTGAAAACGCAGATGTGATATGATGAGCTGTGGGAAAATGAATTAATAAGATGTCTAGAAATTTTATAGGCCATGTGAGCAACATCAAAACAATTAGAATAGCTGTATGCAATGGTCGAATGCCAAAAGAAAAAATCGTAGCGATCCACTCCTGTAGAATCCAAAGCATTCCTGAAGTTGGCCCTCCGGTGTTTCGTAGTTCATTTAACTCAAAGTCCTTAAATAGTTCTTTCATGCCTTCTCGACTCCGTCGCGAGAAATCATAGGGAGAAGCATGGAAACCTTGTATGAAAGGAATGCAACAGAATATTTTTCCTCCTGGTTTCAACACTCTCTTCATCTCTTTAATTGCGCGCTCAGGATTTCTAACGTGTTCTAGAACCGCAATGCTAATGATGAGATCCACAGAATTATCACGTATTGGTAAATGGTCGCAATCGCAAGCCATGTCGACATTCGGATACGGCATTAAATCAATGTTGCAAACTTGGTCTGAAAGGTTACTGTTGCCGCTGCCAAGATTCAGAGCTATCGCATTTGGATGCTCTTCGAAAGTATTCTTGATGGTTTTTTGAACAAAAGCCCGGCTTACATAGACGGGGCTAATGAGGACAATCAGGAATTCATAGAGACCTGTAAAGGACTTGAACTTGTTCTTGATCTTGTCCAACATGTCAGAAGCCTGCTCTTCTTTTTTTATCTGACTGAAATCTATCTTTTCATTTGTTTGCGGGAAACTGCTCTTACATTCTTGACATGCAATAGTTTCGTGGCCAATGCTGAGGTAACCAAAGCAACTGGAACATACTAGTATATCATCTGGTATCTTTCTGGCCATAACTATTTACTTGAACGGATTACCTTTCGCACGGTGAATGTTTTTCGATTGTTACCAACCTCCGCCAATATTCTAGCCAAATATTCACCTAAAATTGCAAGTATCAGAAACAACAATGAGTTGTAAAATGAAATCAAAAGAACAATGGTTGTCCATCCCAAAGGGGCTTCATTTACAAGCGATTTTTGTATCAAATAGATAACCGCTATTACCAGCGAGAAGACGGAGACCCCAATTCCCACGAAACTCACAAAGCGAATCGGAATCGAAGAATAATTGATCAACAAATGCGAGGAGAGCTCCAAGAGACTTCCGAAAGTATAGTTGGATTGTCCGTGTTTCCGTTTATGGTGTGCGACCTCAATATTGACAATCTTGTCGGTTACTTGCATTAACATACCCGAGATGAAAGGAAAACGGGTAGTCATGCTCAATACCTCTTTTATCACCGTTCCCTTGATGGCTCGATAGGCCGAAAATTTCAAGTCCTTTTTGTTGCCGAAAATCCGGTTGTTTAACCAACCCATAAATCGACTTCCCAAGTTTTGAATGACTCCGTGGCGCTTATCTGCCCAGCTCGCCAAGACCACATCCCAGCCTTCGCTTAAGGGCTTAATGAGTTCTGGTATTGTCTCTGGAGGGTGCTGTAGATCGTCGTCCATCGTAACTACGATCTCGCCTTTCGCATAATGAAAGCCGCAAATCAGAGCATTGTGTTGGCCCACATTCTTGCCCAAGTTAATCACGGTGAGATGTGGAGTTTTTTCCACCAACTCTTGAAGTACGTCCCAGCTTTGGTCTGGACTCCCATCATTCACCATAATGATCTCATAATCTCGCCCCAACTCGCTGAGTACAAGGGTCAACTTCTCCCCAAGCTCGTGCAATGACTGAGAGGCTCGGTATACGGGAATTACCACCGAAATGTACGGTCTGTTCTGTGCTTCAATGTTCATAAAAGGCTAGGCGTCTAGCGCGAAAAATCGATGAGGAAAGCGAGAGTTGACCGAATTCCCAGTAAGGCCACTAAAGATACATTTTATCTAGATGTATCTTTTTGAAATTCTGCTTGCCAAAGCTCGAAATCAAGGGGTTTGCGCTTGCTCAGCGAAATTGTCAGCTAGCGGAAGCCACCAGTCTTGAGATCACAAGAAAAGACGACGCAAAAGCACCATCCGTCACATCATTTTCAAGACCTTGGCCGAACAATTAGGAGCTTTTTGAGACGCAACTGTCTCATATGTAGCTTACTGGCGTTCGATATCCAATCTAAAGGACTGTGGGCTCGATATCTAAGCCTGCTTTGGTCGTGTTATATAAATAGAAGACGAAAAATGAGTTAGCTTATCTGATGGTTGCCATCGATCGAATTGCTTATGTTATCTTCATATAAGGATGAGTGAGATTGATCAAAGAGCTAATGTGGGTAGCTGGGAAAGATTTCTTCCCATGTTCTTTTTCCCATTTCTGGTCTTTCTCAGCAGTAGAGGCGTTGTGCTGGTTGATTTGGCTACGAGGCCTAAGAAGCTCATGGCAATAGCCGTACTGCTCCTCATCACCAGCCTTTTCTTATTAAGCAAACAGGGTATATTTCGCTTAGGTCGGCTTAAGATCCCATTGGTTTTACTCGCATTCTTTGTTGGTCTAAATGCCGCTTCTGCTCAATGGGCCTTCAACCTAGGACTTGCCGTGCAAACTTCCATAGAACTGCTGCTTTTGTTTTTGGCGATTTTAATCTCCAAACTGGTCTACAATTACTTTGGTCGACATGCTATTGATGGAATGGCTCTAGCCCTCAGTTTGATCTCCAGCTTATTCATCATTACTAGCTTCCAAGAAATCATTTTCGAGTACTCAAATCGTAGCGGAGAAGAAACCGTTTTTATCAACGGGCTTGCGGGTCATCGTAATTTGCTCTCGATCTATTGTTATTTTTTACTGGTGGCATCGATAGGATTTTCGATGTTTTACAAAGGCATCGAACGAGTGATTCTCCAAATCATCATTCCAGTCGCGCTAATAATCATCATCATATTCAGTTTGGTCCGATTGGTCAGTGCCACTTCAATAGTTGCCATCCTGCTTCTATCGGCTTGCTATTTTTTGCTTCGGGAGAAACGAACTTGGAATAAACTGGCTTTGCTAATTCCGATCCTGCTGATGGTACTTGGCTCTATTTCATTTTATGTGATTGGTTCGACTTCACTTAAGGCGCGTTTCACACCATCGAAGATCATCAAATCCAACTCCTTTGTCGAACGAAAGTTCTGGTGGACTCAAACTTTAGAAATTATAGACGAAAATTTTTGGTGGGGTTGTGGTGCAGGAAATTGGAAACTGGTTGTGGACGGTCTTGAAGTTGATGCGAAAGATGTATCTCGGATGAAGAAGCGTTTCCGCACTCCGCATAATGACTACCTGATGATTTTTTCGGAAACAGGGCTGCCCTCTTTGTTGTTTTACTGGGGATTTTGGATGCTTTTCCTTTTTGGTGGCATTCGATATTATAGCCAAGCCAGAGGAGAAAGAGAAAACGCTTGGCTCATCGTATTTTTATTCCTGAGCGCCATTGGAGGGATGATTATTTATTCGATTTTGTATGCTCCAAGGGTTTGTATCGATCAATTGATGTTGGTCGCCATTTCCTTGATCTTCTTTTTGGGTGATGAAAATCGAAAACAAGCCGGCCTACTTTCGAAAATTGCAGCAGTTGCACTTGTGCCTCTTTTAATCGCCTCCATTTTTGCGCTAAACTCTTGGAAAGACTCTCAAGCAGATTTGAAAAGCGTTCTTGCTTTTACGTCAAAAGGAAAGTGGGATGAAGCCTTGGAAATTGCGAAGACAGTGGAGACGCCTATTTTTCAATTAATGAAATCTGATCAACCTGTTGAAACCATAATATGCATTTCTTATACTGCACTGAAAGATTACGAAAAGGCGAAGGCATCTTGCCAACGATCTCTTGAAATAAATCCGTTTCATCCGAAGGTGCAAGCATACATGGGTTTTTTACATCGCCGAGAAAAAGACTATTCTTCAGCGCTCGCTTTTTATCGTGAAGCTGTTAAATTGAACCCTAGCCTTGAACTTTACAAAATGCGTTTGGCTGAAGTTTTGATTGATTGTGATATGATATCAGAAGCTCAAGAATATTTGAGTGTAGGTGAGAAATTTCCCAAGCTGAGAAAAGTATTGGCCAATAGAATTGTGAGATGGGAGAAGAAAAATGCGCGTAATAGATTGGAGGAATAAATAGAGACAAGGGCATCAACACGCCTTGCCTCTACCTAGATTTCTTCTTCTGTCAATTTAGTCTTGTCTAGTATTCTAATTTGAAACGAACGGGCAGGCTGTATTCCACCTTTATTGCTTTTCCGTTTTTCTTACCCAGCTCCCAAGCTGGCATCGTTTTGATGGCTTCAATGGCTGCTTCCCCGAGGCCTTTGCCTGGATCTTTTTCTGCTTCGAAGTTATTCAATGTCCCGTCGGTATTGACCGTGAAAGTCACAAGCACCAATCCTTCCACTTCTTTATCTCGAGCTAATTGAGGGTATTTAATGTTGGAATAAAGATGGGTCAACATGGCTTTTTCCCCGCCCGGAAACTGGGGTTGTACATCAGGGATAACTTCTTCTGCGATCACTCTACCTGAACTGATTTTTCCACTGTTGTTGTTAGAGTTGTTGCAACTGAATGTGAAAAGTGTAAATAATACCACTGGTAAAATCATCATTCCTTTCAGAATGGAAAGTTTCCCTGATCTTTTTTGATTCATCATTTTGATTCTTTTTGTGATGGAAGATTTATTAAAGGAATGCGTGAATAAATTTTCAAATTGAGGAAAAGCCTGCTGTGCAAGAATTTTCATGTATTCTGATTTTTGTTCACCTGATTGAATGACTGCGACATCCGCCTGAAATTCATGTACGATGCGCAATTCTTTTTCTATTAGATACAAAAACGGATTGAACCACAAGCCGTAACGTAAAGCTTGGAAAATTAGAAGATCGAAGGAATGTCCCAGTTGTTGGTGGGCACGTTCGTGAAAGAAAATACTTCTGTCTCGACTGTTCGAAATGTCAAATTCTCGAGGTACGAAAAGATACCAGAAAAAAGATGAGCAGGATGCAACAGAACTTGTA
>Ga0114956_1004038_pt1 | contig 11264 bp, 7 predicted proteins | sample MaitaG_FD_87304 | JGI IMG/M metagenome (GOLD analysis project Ga0114956, IMG submission 87304) | Marine algal microbial communities from Maine, USA - Maine_Asex2 metaG | ecosystem: Host-associated > Algae > Red algae > Unclassified | place: Maine, USA | collected 2015-01-05 | reverse complement strand
CGAGTGAATTTTCTGTCTTCTGACCGCCACGATCGGCTGTTGTTGGTACGGAGTTCTGAATATTTCTGACGGTCGTGCGATCGGCCGGGTCGTCGATGCGTCCGGTCGCTTGAGTCAGTAGCTTCCTGGCGATATTGGCGGTGACCAGGTCCAGTCGTTTCATCAAATGCGTCTTCAACTCCGCGATATCCGCGAACGCTTCGCCCGAGGAAAGTTTGCCCGAGGGATCGACTTTCAGGCCCGGTTTTTCACCGATGACGCCAAGCATATAGTTCTGGCGGAAGCGTCCGATCTCATCGAATGATTCCAGTGCAAATCCTGGCGGATCGAATCGGCGATGGCAATTATTGCACGTCGCGACGGTACGATGCTTTTCCAGTTGTTCCCGAATCGTTTTTGCGCCTCGAATGTCGGGTTCGATTGGCTCAATGTCTGGCGGCGGAGGGGATGGAGGTGTGCCAAGCAGACATTCCATTACCCAGACGCCACGGAGAACTGGCGATGTATCAATGCCGTTGGCGGTGGAGGTCAGCACGCTGGAGTGGCCCAGCAATCCGCCTCGGATTCGGTTGGTAAAGTTGACGCGGCGAAATTCGTGGCCCTGGACGCCTTTGACATCGTACAATCTCGCCAAGGAAGCGTTGAGAAACGAATAGTCACTGTCCACGAAGACTGACACGTCCGCGTCGCGTTTGATCGCATCGGCGACGAACAAGCGCGTCTCGGTCCGGGCGGCCTCTTCGAGTCGTTCGTTGAAATAGAGCGGATGTTCAACACGATTGGGAAGCATCGTCCCCAGCTTGTCCAGTTGCAACCATGAATCAGTGAAATCGGCGATGAACTGTGTGCTGCGCGGATCGGCCAGCAGACGATCGGTTTGTTGCTTGAGAACCGTGGCGTCGGCGATCTGCCCGGAGCGCGCGAGATCGGCAAGTTGTTCGTCCGGCGGCGATCCCCATAGAAAGAAAGAAAGTCGGCTGGCCAATTCGTGAGCGCTGAGCGCTCCGGCGTTAGTGCGATGGTAGAGAAACGGCGGACTGCAAAGAATGGCTTGATAGCTGACCTTCAACGCTTCCAGCGACGGCACCTTCGCCTGACGTTGTCGCTGATAAAGCTGTTTGATGGGGCCGCATTCTTCTTCGGTCGCAGGCCGGCGATAGGCCGCGGTGGCGAACTGTGCGATCAACTCCTCCGCTGCTGAATCGTCGAATTCCTCAGGGAACCATTTTCTGGCCAAGCTTCTATCGCCGGCGGATTCATCAACCAACGGTCCTTCCAGTTGGACTTCATACACACGTACGCGTGGTCCTTGGTACTCCCTATAAAACTGGTCCCAAGCATCTGGAATGTGAATGCTATGATCGATACCGAAAACATCGTACGGTTTCCCGGCCTGCTTGAGTCGCTCTTGTTCATCCAAAAATTTCTTCAACAGCGCCGGAGCCTGCTGATCGTCGTAATCTGGATGCATCGTGTGAAAAATGTGGACATAGTCTTCGATGAATTGTTGGAAGGAATCTCGATGATAACGCATCAACAGATGTCGCATATATTTGATGCGAACCGGTCCGTTGGGATACCCCAGTCGCGGCTGATAATATCGGTCCAGCCAAGCGGTCGTTTCAAACCATTGCGGATCGTCGTCGGCCACGTCGGTTACCAGCAGAACTTTGTCGGTGGGACTGTTGGTGGCCAGATCACCGGCACGTGTGTCGCCTGCGACGATGGACATTTGCAGCGGATCCTCACGCGGCACGTCGATGATCCAGTCTTTGTAAGGGTGGTCGCGATTGATCGCGGATGCTTTGACGCGAATTTTGTACTTCCCGGAAACTGGAACTCCCTTAGGCAATTTTTTCAGCCACAAGTATCCAAATTTATCGGTCGCGTTCTCACGGATGTGCTGGTACTGGCCGTCGCGATCTTGACTGTCGGGTTCCGGCTTATTCCGGCAAAACGGCGCTTGGAAATTCCACGTCCGAGCCTCTGCATCCGCCGCCGCCAATTCCTGCGCTTCGTCAAGGTATTCACCAGTCGCCTTAAGGTATTGCGTTAGCAAGAAGTCGCTCAACACCAGCGTATCACCGACGGTGCGAAAATGGTCCACGGTTTCATCGGGGGGAAAATCAGAAGTGGGATCGGCCAACATCTCCTCCAGCCCCAGCACGTTTCTCACCGCAGCATCGAACTCTTGTCGGTTGAGTCGGCGAAAAACGGTTTGCGGCTTGGCGTTTTTAGATTTTATAGCTGCCAATCCTTGAGCCAATTTCTCCGCGATGGCAATTCGTTGCTCATCGGTTGGTTGAAGTTCGGCGTCTTCGGGCGGCATGTCGGCAAGGTTCAAACGATCGAGTATCTCATGAAAGGACTCGATGTTCTCCGACGTAAGTTTGTCGCCCCAGAGCTGATCGAAACGCCGATCACCTTCCTGCGACTGTGCACCGTGGCACGAAACGCAATACTTGTTGACGAACGTCGAGACGCTGCCGATGTCGTCTTTTGCGGATGCGATGACGGTAAGATTAAGCAGCACCAAAAATGCAGGGGTCAAAATTCGCATCATCCCAGCACTCCATCGCAATCGCCGGTTGCCTTATTAAATCGCTCAATCTCTGTGTCTCCAAAGCGCCGCAACATCGTCGTAAAGAGATTTGCCAACGGGATTCGCCGATGTGATTCGGTTGGCATGGCATGGTGTTGACCATGTTTGAATCCGCCACCGGCCAAGACGATTGGGAGGTTCTTGTTACTGTGAGAACTGGCGTTGCCCATCCCGCTGCCGGCGAGCACGATCGTCGAATCGAGTAGGTTCTCTGCGCCGGGTTGAGGCGTATCCTGAAGCGACTTGAGAAAACGAGCCAGTTGCTGCATCTGATATTGCTCGATCTTGAGCAGCGGTTTGAGCAAACGCTCAGATTTTCCGTGGTGCGAAAACGCATGGTAGTTGCCTTGCAGACCAAGGTCCGCGACCGGCAGGTTACCAGGAATACTCAACGCCGCCACACGCGTCGAATCGGTCTGCAGTGCCAGCTTGATCACATCATAGAACAGAGGAAGTCGCTGAGTGAAGGCTTGGTTGGGGGCTGGAGATTTAATGGGCGGTTTGGGTTTGGGCCGATCAAGCCACTCGTCGGATTCTTGCAAACGGACTTCAACACTCCGTAAGCTGGTGAGGTACTCATCGAGCTTCTCCCGATCAACGTTGCCGAGTTCGGAGTCTAGCGTTTTGGCCTGTTGCCGTACCGCGTCGAGAATGCTTGCATGTTGTTGGAAGGCTTTTCTTTTTTCAATTCTCTGTGCATTGTTTTCGGTTACGAACAAAGCCTCAAAGAGCTTGGTGACTTCGTTAACTGGCGGAATGTTGACGCCGGTACGAGTCCACGAGGTCTTGCATTCAAGTTCGTCAGAGTTGCGGCCAACGCTTGCAACCAAAGATGAGAATCGCGTTTCACCGCGCGTCAGTTCTGCGGCTCTTTGATCCATGGTCAGATTGCGGCTCGCCCATCGCGCCGATTCGTTGTCTCGGATTCCACTGAGGAAGGAGTGAACGGCCTGGTGGCCTCCGCTGACACCATGATCAAGATTGCTGAAGACCGAAATGTTCTCTCGCATCGAGGCCAGCGGTATGAGTAATGTCGGCAGTTCGTTCAGCCGTCCGGCTTTCTTGGGAAAGAAACTGTCCGGGACAAAGCCCAGCGGATTGGCGACGCACACCATCCGCATCGGGGCGGCACTGGTTCCGGGTTTCGCTGCGTCAGCATCACGTTGCAGCAGCGGCACCGCGAGCGTGACGCCCATGCCGCGTAGTAGCGTTCGCCGGCTCATTTTCTGATTCTGCATGAGTCCCTCATCTCAATGTGATTGGTCAATTGTTCTACATTAAACAATCAAGAACCGAATTAGATCTGCATGCTTTCTTATTTTCTTCCAAAAGATTCATCGTTTGTGAAAAATTGCCCAGAAAACGACAGACGTTTACGGACTCTCGTAAAGTGATATTTGTGGTTTCGATTCTTTGATGTGCGGCGTGTATATTATTACTAAAATTAAATGCGGACAAAACATTCGCCCCTCGCGATTGCTTGCGATAATAAACTTTCCCTTTGCCCTGAGGTCTACGCGTAAAATTAGTGTCGCCGTTCGCTCCGCGAAAGGACACTACTTTTGCGGAGCGCGAGGCGACTATCATCAGATATTTATTCTGCGAGTAGTCCTCAGCGGTAAACATTCACTGAGATTTAATCTTGGAATCTGCGCGTCGACATCAACGACTTCAATCAGCGATCCGAAAGTGCGCGCGGTCATTGGGCATGTCTTGCGTCTGGGTAACACTTTGCTGCAATTCTGCTAACGCCGATCTTTGGGAGTGGCTGAACCCTGAACTCGGCCGCCTACGCGGGGAAGTCGAGCGTATTCGATCGGTGCTGCAAGAGCGGCGTGATGGCTATGGAGCAATGACCATTGGCGTGACCGCGTCGGAACTGGGGGCTCAAATTCACATGACTACTGAGCCGCCGACCGTGCCGTTTTGGTTGCAACTGGAATTTGCCGAGTCGCGGGATTTCGATTGTGTCGCAGTCATCCCAGCGGTTTCAGGAATCAACACCGGCGATGGTGCCACCTACGCATTTCCCAAAGCATTTCGAGTGGACGCCTCGGATGATAAATATTTCACTACTTTTCAACCAATAGCAAACTTTTCCAACACGGACTTGGAAGCGAAACGAAGTCTGCCCTTTGTGATGAGAATCCCCAAGACCAAAGCCAAGTACATCCGTATCACTATTTTAGAACTTGCCGAAGTTGCCAACCGTTGGACATACGCACTTGGCGAAGTCATCGTGCTGGATGGCAATCGTAACATTGCCATGGAGTCAAATGTTGAAATTGGGTTAACGCCCAGAATCCCCTTCAAATGGCATCCGAGGTATTTGCTGGATGGCCGTACACCGTTGGGCGAGATGATCGAACTGGATCTTCCCGAGTTCGATGGAGTTTATTGTGCACCAGAAAAAGAAGGCGATCCCAATTGGATGATGCTGGATCTGAGGGAGATCTTTGGGATCCAAGAGATTCGACTGCAGCCCATTCACGCCAGACAGGGAGCTTCGCTACCAGGGTTCGGTTTCCCAAAAAGGCTGAGGGTGGACGTCTTTAAGGACGAATCACTAACCGATGGATATTGCGTGTTCAATTCGGGTGACGAACTCTTTAGCAATCCCGGCGTCAACCTGGTGACGTTTGTCGCCGACAATGTCAAAGGGCGGTTCGTGAAAGTGACATGCCTCGAAACGTCCGACAGTGACCCCAAACGTTTTGGTTTGTCTGAAATCCAAGTTTACTCCGGCGGCCAGAACGTGGCACTACAGGCCACGGCGTCGATTCCAGGCAAGCAGGACAAGGACCGAATGCCGCATTTGCTGGTCGATGGTTACTCAAGCTTCGGCCGATTGATCGAGCTTCCTCAGTGGCTGGATGGGTGGGCCAAGTTTCGGAGACTGAATTTGGATCTCGAAGAAACCGTCGGCAAAACCGAAGTCGCGCTGGAATTAGCGCAGAAGCGCGTCAACGCCCTGGCGGCGGGAACGACTGCGTTGAGTTTATTCGCAGGATTCATCTGGACCTACAGTCGACGTCGCAAACGCAGGCTGGAGAAGCAGCGGTTCCGCATTCAGCTCGCTCAGGATTTGCACGACGAAATTGGAAGCAACCTCGCCGCGATCGCGCGGCTCAGTGAAGTCGCCACACTCGAAAGCGACGCCGACCAAATGTCGCTGGATTGGAACTCGGTGCGGCAGATGGCGCTGGAGTGTACCGATTCGATGCGAGCGACATTGTGGTTACTTGGCGGCCCAAGACACTACGCAGGTGACTTGACCCAGCGGATGAAGCAAGCCGCGATACGGATGTTGCCCGATGTCGAAATTGATTGGCGGCAAGGCGATCCGATGCCTAAATTCGACGAAAATAAAGAGATCGGTCGCGAGCTATTCCTTGCCTTTAAGGAGATTATTGCTAACGTTGCCAAACATGCCGATGCAACGAAACTGAAGGTCGATTTAACTTACGTCAATAACGTGTTTTCGGTTTCCGTTGAAGACAACGGAGTCGGTTTCTCGCATCAGCAATCCGATGGAGACGCGCTGACGGGGATGGGGCTGAGCAACATTCGACACCGTGCGAGGAAATTTGGCGGCAACTTTTCCATTGAATCCCCTGCCTCTGGTGGGACTCAAGTTCAAATTCAACTACCTGTAAAAAGCTAGAACTTATGCCTTCCATCTGGATTATCGAAGACAACCCCGGCTATCGTGAAGCCACGATGCGCGGGCTTAAAACACTCTCCGCAGACCGCATTTGCGAGCCCTTTTCCTGTTGCGAAGACGCAATCGAAAAATTGGACGAAGGCCAAAAGCCAGGATTGGTGCTGATGGATATCGGGCTGCCGGGCATGGACGGCATCGAGGGTCTTGGCGAAATAAAAAGTCGCGTTCCCGACGCCGAGATTCTAATTCTGACCGTGCTTGAGGACGATGACAAAATCTTTCGGGCATTGAAAGCCGGCGCGTCAGGTTACTTGCTGAAGTCCGCTTCGATCGCAGAAGTCGGCGAAGCGATCGAATTGGTAAAGGCCGGCGCAGCACCGATCAATCCCCGTATCGCCAGTCGCGTGCTGAAGATGTTTACAGAGACGCCCAAAACCAATGACTTTGGACTTAACGAACGCGAAAGAGCCGTGTTGGATTGTATGGCACGCGGGTTGGTGCGAAAACAAACGGCGCGTGAAATGGACTTGAACGTACATACGCTCGACTACGTGATGCGCTGCATCTACAAAAAGATGCACGTCAACGGAGCAACGGCGGCAGTGGCGGTTGCTGTTCGCGAGCACCTGGTCGAAACCGTTCCGGACGATCTTGAGTGAAGGACGGCCGCCAAATCGGGAAGACGATACTGCATCGTCTCCCCGTTTGTGGCTTGTTGCTTTTTACGATCCTAAACCACTACGGTGGCCCGATCAAAACAAGTTGAGTGTAACATTGAAAAGGTTCTGGCCAATGTTGAGTGAGGGCGAACCTCCTGAGTTATCGACCTGCAATGAGCCTTGCAAATTCTCGAACCCGTAGTTCTGCAACCAATTTGGTGCAAAAACAGTGTCCACATTTCGATCATCGACGATGCGACAGCCACTGTAGAATCCGATGTCGCCAAGTCGATAACCAGATTTTCCAAACAGAAACACAACGGGGTGCTTCTGCGAAAACTGTCGGCCTGAGTTTCTGACTTCCACGTCGTCGAACCAGACCTGCATTCCTGTGTCAGCGTAGATATGGGAAAATTGCATTCCATCGCCCGCCGAATCATCGACCGTGCAGTTGTTGAAATTTACCCAGCACCAATTAGGAACGTTCTTGGGTAAGTCAATTGCTTCACCGCTCGGTCCACCAAAGTAGACACCGGCTCCGGATGATTGTGGGAACATGCAATTGTCAAACGTGATTGAAACCCAGCTCGTGGGGGTGTTTTGATCGAGACTGTTGTTGTGATAGTTGAATAATTCAAGCTTCATGTTGTGGCGTTTACTGCCATAGAAAATCGAGTCGCGTACGAGCACGTTTTGAACGCGTTGATAGGTATGATCCAACTCGACATCGATCGCACTCTCTGGATCATGCCCTTCCGTTTCCCAAACAGAGATGTTCTCCAGTAACGAATTTCGTACTGAAGAGACAGACAGCCCATTGCGATGAGCTTTCCAGATCGAGACGTTCTGAATCAGGATATTCTCAATCACCGGATTAAAACTGTAAAACCCGCCCAGGTTAATTCCATCACCACCCGGGGTGTTGATTGTGATATCCTTGATCGTAATATCTTTGTAACCGCCGACATCAATTGCACTTCTAAACTGTGACGGAATATAATCGCTGGATTGGTAGTCCGATTTGTTCATCGCGAGGATCGAAGTCGCCGGACCCGCGCCCTTAACGGTGACTCCGTCGGCTGTGATTCGCATCAGCGTGCTTTTGATGCCTTGAAAGAATCCTTTTCGAGCCCTGATCGTGGCACCACTTTTCAACTCGAAGGTTTGGTTGGCCCGATTGAGCAGGATGGCGGTTTTATCAGTCGGTCCGCCATAGTTTTCTCGAACATACCAGGGCGTTGGTCGGGAACCGATGATAACCGTTCCACCGACTCCTGCCTGATCAATGGCGGCTCTGATTTCCTCGGTCGCATCAACGGGATCCCACTCAGCCCACACCGTCGCGGCGCTTGTGCTGGAGGAGGAAAACACACTTCCTGTCAGGGCCGCCAACAGAGGCAGGCACAGGATTATTGTTTGTTTCAGCATCGGTTTTTCTCACTTAAGAAAGTAACAGCCAACACATCACAGTCTACGACAACTGCAATATGCGGGCATAAGAATAGACCATTTGATGAGGTTCGAAGTTGTTTGCTTTTTCTGATTTAGTTCCCAAAGCTTACGGTTGGTCAGTGACCCACCAAGGGAAACGATATCTCTCTCCCGGTTGTTGCTCATGCTTATGTGTTCGCTTATGGCGTGACAAAGTTTGGTGCCAATGAACCCTCGCATAACCTGAACTACCTGCGGGTTATCAATGGGCTAGTTCTCAGCCACTGCATTAACATAACGACGTGAAATAGCGCGACCACTTACGATTCTGCGTAAGCTGACCTCGCGTGTTCTCACGCTGATGTGCCCGATCAAAAGTTGTGCGGTGCTGGAAGTAGCAAAAGAAAAACAGTCGGAGAGAGGTTCGATTCTTCGGTCAACCGCTTTCGAACTCGCATCTGAAATCGTCAGTTCGCGAACTTCTGATCAGCAGGTTCAACGATCTTTGCGTCAAGGCAAAAAAGAACGAGTTAACAAAGATCGGACGCCAGAATGCAAACGTCGGCAATCAGTCCGAAGCTTTAATATCAATCTCGCCGAGTGTTGATGCAAGTCTCAATTTATCGTCTCGTTATCCCTTGCCGGTTTGCCATTTCGTAGCAGTTGAGCCGTCTGACGTAATTCGGTAGCTGGAGTCGCCAGACTTCAGTTTTTCTGGCAGTTCCCGAAGTCTGGCGACTCCGGCTACCTCAAAAAAAACACGCCAGTTTTAGTATTTCTTCAGATGGCTGAAGTGTTACGCCATTTCTTGCGTCGGCGTTTGAGCAGCGTTGCAAGAGATGCCAGCGCTATCGGTGCACAAGTTGAAGGCTCAGGAATCGACGAGGTCGTTTCCAGGGTGACCGTAACCTCTTGGCCGTTACGCAACTGGATTCCATCGAGGTCAAGCGTAAAAGAAGTATCGGTGAACGTCAGGTCGCTGGCCATGAGATCGTTGGCGTTTCCCAAAGAAGCGGCGGTGAGGAAGGCATTGGTGATCGTGCTGCTGCCACTCATGTCGAGTCCTGAAAAGATAAGCTGGTCCGCAAAAGCCCATGCGCCTGTTGGGAATTCGGTAGAAAAACCGATGTCGATTGAGTTCCCCTGAAAAACTGGATCGAAGATTGTGTTTTGCCTGCTCGACACGACAACGGAAAGATCGTCAGTTCCCACAACTCCAGTAACGGCTTGATCGTCATATTGCACGGTGACTATGTCGCCAACAAAATCTGCAGAGGCAATGTTGAACAGAGACAAGCAAACGACGGAAGCAATGGAGAAGACAATCGTTTTCATATTGGTGGCTCTTTCAAAGTATCGGATCGTCAGGCAGCGGGGAAGCACTTCGGGCAGTGGTTATATTTTCGAATCAGGCCGCGACGCTGCTTGACTGCTGCCGGAAGCGTGCAATTTACGAGTCTGTCGGCATTCGCGGCATCCTGCCTTATTCGCTCAAGAAATAGCCTCGCGTCTAACAGGTAGACACGATGGCTAATAGGCGATCTCAAGGTGATCTCAATGCGATCTCAAAGCGGTGAATTCACTTCGACCCCGAGATAGCGAGCTTTCACTAAACACAACATCACCGAGCGGCCTTAGCTTCTCTTCCTGCGTTGAAGCGCGGCGAAGCCTGCGATTCCGAACAGGCAAAACGAAGATGGTTCGGGGATTGGGGAAGTAGAAGTGAAGGAGAAATTGTCCAATCTTACGGTACTGGCGTCGGTTTGGCCCGACGCCGGCAAATTTGTGGTCCCCCCTGCAAATGAGAAGATTAAGAAATCGTAACCGGTCGCACCCAAATCGATTTGGCCGTCGTAAGACTGCCAAGTGTTGTTGGCTGTCGGCTGTGAGAGCGTCGAGGCGCTGGTGCTTAGGAATTCAAGCTGAGTCAAACCGACAAATGATGAACCATTAGTTGTTGATTGAGCAAAGTAGGATGCGAACTCATCATTTCCACCTGCCTGAAACCCCGCAGCAGAAAGGAACTGAAGGCTGGTGCCACCGCTTCTATTGGTATCTCCCGCGGCAACCGCGTTGAGCGGATCTCCATTGAAGCCCCAGACACGTGCTGCGAAGTCGCCGGCAACGGGTGCCCCTGCCGCCTCGGGTGCTTCTGTCATGTAGTCAAACGAAAAATCATATATCCCAGTAGATGCCTGCCCGTCAGCAGAGATATGGCTAATACCAACCGCGCTGTCGGGATTGGTAGGTTGGGGGTTAAAGTAATTTAATGAGGCAGCAGTGCTGGCATCTGGACCCGCACCAGCCACTAAACGAAACGTTTGGTTACCATTAACTCGCCACCAACCGGAATCGCTGGTTGGGTTATCAGTCGACCAGGTAAACTTGCCGAATTCGGTAACGCCGTCGGCATTGAATGTGAGGCCATTGTTGAAGTTTTCCACAATATCCGCTTGGACATTGGGCGAACATAATTGCAATGCAATCGCCATCGCGATGCCTGGTAAGAGCCCGGTTTTTGTAAAACGCATGTTGTTAATCCAATTACTAGACGTGAAAAGTAGTGACCTTCGTTAGTCTAGTGCTGGCCAACTTGGATGCAATTTACGGTTATTCGTAACGCCTCAAATGATGCCTCGCAATTTTCGTCTTCAGATTTCTCAAGTTACCGACACTCGCAGCTTCGTCCAAAAAGTTAACAATCCAGCTTTGGCAAAATTTGACCGGTCTTTTCCGCTTCAAACGAAATATGTTTTTTGTTTTTAATGCGGCGGTGACTGCTCGCGAATGGGGAGGGCCATGTGATTTAATCGAAAACGATGTGCGGTCATCCCTTTAAATGTTACGAACATTCGTAAGGATCGTTCGGTAATTTATTGTTGTCTTTCGCGGAGAGGCTGACATTGAT
>Ga0114956_1004036_pt1 | contig 11267 bp, 11 predicted proteins | sample MaitaG_FD_87304 | JGI IMG/M metagenome (GOLD analysis project Ga0114956, IMG submission 87304) | Marine algal microbial communities from Maine, USA - Maine_Asex2 metaG | ecosystem: Host-associated > Algae > Red algae > Unclassified | place: Maine, USA | collected 2015-01-05 | reverse complement strand
GCTACATATTCTGCGGTATCTTCATCTTCAGAAACTAGCTCTGTTATTTGAGCCTGATACGTGTCTGAATTAAGTTCTAATATCGCAGTTGGGATTTCAAGCTTAGTAATTTGAGCTATTCGTTTAACTAGTGCAAGAGCGGCTTTTGGTGAGGGTACCTGTGGAACATAACCGGGAATCGTTGCCCAAAGTGAAAGTGTGTTTGAGTCGGTGTTTCTCAAAGTGTCTTGTAATACGCCAACTATTCCTGTTGGGCCTTCGTAGTTAGATGGTTCCAAGTTCAGTTCTGTAATTAAGTGAGGATCATCGCTTGTACTGTAAATTGTGTCCGGTCGGGAGTGCACCACTTCTGCGATTAATGCCCCTAATGAAATTACGAGTTCTACTTGGTATTCTTCGATGATTGAAACTATTTGTTCAATGTAGGTTAACCATTTTAGTTGAGGTTCATTTCCGATAAAGACAATAATGTCGTGGTCATGATCAGGTAGTTCTATTGCCGAGAACTCATTTTTTGGCCACGATATTGTCCGGCCGTCTTCGTTGATTTTTACATGGGGTCTTGTCTCAGTAAAATCGAAAAAAGCTTCGGGTAGGATGTCCGCAAATTTATGGCCGTCTAAATGCTCTATTAAGTGTCTGGCTGCTGTTGTTGCAGATTCTCCTGCATCGTTCCAGCCTTCAAAAGCAACAACCAGCACTGGTTTGCGTAGTGTCGGGTTATCTGAGTTCCAATTTATATGCTCCACAGTAAATTCAGACTATCTCCATTTATGATATTTGTGGTCAAGAGCTGTGTATCGCTGCATCTTTTTGTCATACTGGAGTGTGGAAATTATTGAAGTTACTGAATTCTCTGAAGAAATATTTGAAGCATTTCAGCGTTTGACACCGCAGCTTTCAAAATCTAACCCTGCCCCATCTAAAGAAGCCTTGACTAAGATTATTAACTCTGAGGCCTGTCATTTGTTGATTGCAATTGAAGATGATTATATCTGGGGTAGTTTAAGCTTGGTAGTGTTTCGAATCCCAACTGGTTTAAGAGCGTGGGTCGAAGATGTGGTTGTAGATTCAGAGGCTCGTGGTAAGGGCGTTGGATCGATGCTAAGTCAAGCTGCTCTAGATCTAGCTAAAGATCTCGGCGCTTCTACTGTAGATTTAACATCGCGGCCTTCTAGGGAAGCTGCAAATAGGCTGTATAAGCGTCTTGGCTTCGAGAAACGTGAAACGAATGTTTATCGTTTTTCAATAGGTGATCTGAGTTAATTTAATATGCCGTCAGTTATGTTATTGAATTCGTCGACAATTTTATCTGAATCAATTTTGTCTATCGGAATATCTTCCACGAGTTCTCCAGGATCAAAATCTTCAACAGCATCAGTGATTTCTTCTACCGTTTTGTCGAGGCCCTCGACGGTTTTGTCGAGGCCTTGTCTGCCTTTATTTAGTTCTTTGATGACCCCGTCTGAATCATTGATTAATCTTCGGGTCAGTTCTTCTTCGTCTATTCCAAGTTCTTCAGCTATATCTCTGCTAGTTCGAAATGCCGGAAATTGATCTAGGATTTTTAATACAATTCCATCTTCTTCAGCTTCAATGACCTCTTCATCTTGTGAAAAGTTTTCAGAATTGTTTGTAGTCTCTGAGTTAGGGTTAACGAGATCACCGGTCGATGCCCCAGCATTTAGGGCTGAAAAGATTAGTGCAAGTGCAAGTAAGAACGCAAAGGCAACCATTGAGGTTAAGATAACTACGCCTCTGTTGCTGTCAGTTTTTCGTTTTTTAGTCCGGCCAAGTTGTTTTATTTCTAAGACAGTTTTTTCTTGAGGACTTTTTTCTATAGCTATTACTGGAATTTCAGCGGTATCGTCGAGTCTGGAGCCGAGCACATTTGGCTGAGTGTCTTCGATATTGGAGTTGTTATGGGCTTTGAATTTCATCAGCTCCACCACATTTCTTAGTATTAATTTAAGTTTATCAGTTCGTTTAACAGCTTGGAATGGGGTTTTTAAAAATAGTTTGTTATCGTTTTGTTATAGTAATGAACCGGGGAGCTCAATTCATTGGGCTGAGAGGAAATCTGTACCGATTTCGACCCATAAACCTGATCCGGGTAATGCCGGCGGAGGAAGCCATTGATAGCAGAAATTCATGTTGCGCCAAGCCCTATTGGGACTCCGCTAGATAAATATAAACATATTAACGAAGTTATTGAGACTATTTCATCAAGTGGGCTTCAATATGAAGTCTCTGCTTTAGGCACAACTTTTGAAGGTTCTGACAGCAAAGTTTGGGAAGTGCTACGAAAAGTTCACGAAGGAACTATTAGAGCTGGCGCCACAAGCAATATTTCCAATATCAGAATCTTTTCATCGGTGGATGAAGCTGTGAGTATTGATTCTTTGACTAAGAAATTTCGAGATAAAAATTGAACCGATTACAGCTCCAAGAAAACAGGTTGCAGCCTTATCTTGTTTCGGCTTTGTCTTTGGTAGTGTTTGTTTTTTTATGGCAAATGTATGTTTTAGTTTTTGATACTCCGAGTTATTTGTTGCCTTCGCCTGTCCAAGTTTTTTCAGCTGGCTGGGCTAATAGAAGTTTTCTTCCGGGTCATATTCTGGCAACTTTGTATGAAGCCTTAGCCGGATTATTGTTGGGAACGTTGTTCGGTCTAATCGTGGCGTCGCTTATTAATATGTATAAAATTCTGCGGAGTTTCTTCGAACCCCTATTAGTTATTTCTCAATCTATTCCGGCGGTTGTGTTGGCTCCATTGTTTTTGGTTTGGTTTGGGTTTGGTTTCTTGCCAAAAATTCTAGTTGTTGCTTTGATAACTTTTTTCCCAGTCGTACTGGCAGCGTTGTCTGGTTTTGATTCTGTTAATCTAGAACTTGAAGAGCTATTTGACAGTTTGGGTGTAAAGAAGTTAGTCAGATTATTTCATTTACAAATTCCTGCAGCAAGCGAAGAAATATTCGCAGGTTTAAAAATCTCTACTAGTTATGCAATTTTTGGTGCAGTTATTGCAGAGTGGATGGGTGGCTCAACTTTAGGGTTGGGTGTCTACTTGCAGCGTTCGCAAGCTTCTTACCGAACGGATCAAGTCTTGGCCGCTGTCTGCATTATCGCTGTTCTCAGTGTATTTTTTTATGGGCTAATAGGCTTGGCGAGTCGTTTGATGATGCCATGGAAGTATGCATGAAACTCTCTGTACGTCATCTTGCAACCCAGCACGTCATCCAGCGCCCGTGCTTGCACGCCCGTGCTTGCACGCCTGATGCGAGATCTCATTCGAATTAATTTTTATTGAAAGGTAAAAAATGAAAATAAATAAAAAAATTATGGCGATTGCTACGGCGATGCTGGCTCTGTTGGCATCTTGTAGCGGTAGTGATGAAACTGTCACGAACGTAAAAGTTACTCTGATGCTTAACTGGACACCCAACGCTCATCATGCTGGTATTTATTTAGCTCAAGCCAATGGCTGGTATGAAGATGCAGGTATAGATTTAGAAATTATTGGCAATTCAGCTGCGGGTGTTGAGGTAGCTGTTGCCGAGGGTGTTGCTGATATTGGTATTGCTCAAAGCGAGTCTATTATTCCGGCAAGAAACCAAGGTATTGATGTAAAAGCAGTGGCAACCATTTTGCCTGTTAATGATTCGTCATTAGTATTTTTAAGTTCAGAAAAAATCAATTCTTCTAGAGATCTAGAAGGCAAAACCTATGGAGGATACGATGGGGCTTTAGAAGTAGAACTAGTTTCAAAGCTGGTTGAATGTGATGGCGGCGATCCGTCTAAGGTCAGGTTTGTGTCGGTTGGTAATGTTGACTATTTAGCCGGATTAGATTTGGATCGATTTGATTTTGCATGGGTATTTGAAGGTTGGGATGTGCTCCGTGCAAAAACGATTGATGATGTAGCAGTTAGTTCGCTAGCTTTTGATGACTATCAAGATTGTATTCCTAATTGGTATACACCTTTGTTGTTAACTAAGACTGAGAATGCAGATAGCGATATGACTTCAAAATTTTTAGAAGTAACAGCAAGGGGCTATAAATCTGTTGCCGAAGATCCGGCTAAAGCCGCAGAAATATTTTTGCAAGAAGTTCCAGAAACTGATGAAGCTTTGATTACTGAAGCAATAAAATATTATGCGCCTTTATATAACGCTGGCGATGATTGGGGAAAGATGGATGCTGAGACTTGGACTGAGTTTGGAGAGTTTCTAGCTGCGGCTAACCAAAACATTCCCGATGATTCCAAACTTTGGGAAGAAGCATTCACAAACGAGTCTTTACCCGGATAATTACTGTTTCGCTCATAATTCAAAATCTTTACATTACTGTAATTTAATGTATATTAGCTAGTAATTTAGCCCTTTCACCTGCTTGTAGAATAATCCTTTTTATATTTTGTATTTGAGGGTGGGTGTTGTTGGTCGTTTGTTGGGTTACTCTTGGCTGCGTTGCTAAGTAGCGCTTTGTTAGGTTTTTAGTCTAAATTCCTAATATTTTTTATTTCAAGGCAGATATTAAATAATGAATACTGGATTTTTTAGCTACGTGAGGGATGTATTGTGGCTCAACCATTAGTAATAGTAGAGTCTCCGGCCAAAGCCAAGACAATCTCTGGATATTTGGGTGACGGCTATATTGTCGAATCTTCAATTGGTCATATTCGTGATCTGCCTGCTAGAGCAGCTGAGATACCTAAAAAATATAAGTCTGAAAAATGGGCTCGTATGGGGATAGATGTCGATAATGGGTTTAAGCCTATATATGTAGTATCGGAACAGAAAAAGGAGCATGTTAAGAAGCTAAAAAAACTTCTTGAGAACGCTTCTGAACTTTTACTAGCAACAGATGAGGACAGGGAAGGGGAAGCCATTGCTTGGCACCTTTTAGAAGTCCTTAAGCCTAAGGTTCCTGTTAAGCGCATGGTTTTCCACGAGATCACCCCCGAAGCTATTCGTAGAGCCATTGAATCTCCTCGTGAGATAAATTCTCAACTTGTTGATGCCCAAGAGGCCCGTCGTCTTCTTGATCGTCTTTATGGTTATGAAGTTTCACCTGTTCTTTGGAAAAAAGTTAAACCTCGTCTTTCTGCTGGTCGTGTACAAAGTGTCGCTACAAGAATTATTGTTGAGCGTGAACGTCAGCGTATGGCTTTTAGTTCTGCTAACTATTGGGATGTCCTTGGTAATTTTTCTGCAGGTTCTGAAGATCCTTTTAGCGCAACTTTGTTAGAGCTTGATTCAAAAAGAATTGCCACAGGTAAAGATTTTGGACAAGATGGTGTCTTAACTAAAGCTGAATCTGTTCAGCTTGATAAAACACAAGCTGAGTTATTGGTTGCGGAACTAACTGGCCAGAAGGCAACTGTTCGCAGCCGTGAGTCTAAGCCTTATCGTCGCCGTCCAGCTGCTCCGTTTATTACTTCTACTTTTCAGCAGGAGGCTTCTCGTAAGCTTCGCCTTTCTTCTTCTCAAGCCATGCGTGTGGCTCAGGGTTTGTATGAGCAGGGTTTCATAACTTACATGCGTACAGACTCAACCACTTTGTCAGCTTCTGCTGTCACTGCTGCACGTACTCAAATTGTTGAAAAGTTTGGTCAGAGTTATTTGCCTGACGAGCCTAGGACCTATAAGAATAAAGTTAAGAATGCTCAAGAGGCTCACGAAGCTATTCGTCCTGCTGGTGATAAGTTCCGTACTCCGGAAGAAGTTGCCCCAAACCTAAGCGCACCCGAATTGCGTGTTTATGAATTGATTTGGCGCCGCACAGTAGCTTCACAAATGACGGATGCTACCGGTGAAACTGTTACTTTGAAGCTTGGTGCGACTGCTAAAGATAGTAATCGTGATGCTTTGTTCTCTACTTCTGGAACTGTTATAGGCCATAAAGGTTTCTTGATGGTTTATGCAGATGCTGACGCTGATAGATCGTCTAAGGACGAAGCTGAAAAGCTTTTGCCTGCTTTACAGCAGGGTGATTCTGCAACGATCGCTTCTTTGGAAGCTGCTGGTCACGATACTCAGCCGCCTGCAAGGTTTACTGAAGCTTCTTTAGTTAAGCGTCTTGAAGAGTTGGGTGTTGGTCGTCCTTCTACTTATGCTTCTATTATGGGCACTGTTCAGGCTCGTGGTTATGTTTGGAAAAAAGGTCCTGCGATGGTACCTAGTTTCTTGGCCTTTGCTGTTATTACTTTATTGGAAGATCATTTTCCCGAGTTAGTTGATTACGCGTTTACTGCGGGCATGGAAGCAGATTTAGACAGCATTGCGGCTGGGAATGAAAATACTGTTCCTTGGTTGACCGAGTTCTATCACGGGATTGATGACAAGCCTGGTTTGCGTGACAAGGTTGAAAATCGCCTCGGCGAGATAGATGCCCGTGCGATTAACTCTATTTTAATTGGCGCTGATAGTAATGGTGTTCCAATTATCGCTCGTGTTGGTAAATTCGGTCCTTATCTTGAGCGTGATGAAGATACTAAATCTATTCCCGACGATATTGCTCCTGATGAGTTAACTCCGGAGCGTGCTGAAGAAATTTTATCTGTACCAGATCGTATTGTTTTGGGAGATCATCCTGAGACTGGTCAAAGTGTAGTCCTGCGTGATGGTAAGTTTGGTCCGTATGTGATGATGGGCGAGATCGAAGAAGGTTCTGACGAAAAGCCAAAAACTAGTTCTTTGTTTAAAGATATGCAGATGGAAGATGTCACTTTAGAAGAAGCTGTACATCTATTAAAAATTCCTAGAATCATTGGTGTTGACCCGGCTGATGGTCGTGAGATTGTTGCTAAGAATGGTCCTTTTGGTCCTTATATTCATAAAGAGCCTTTGGAAGAGGGTAAGCGAGCAGATACACGAAGCTTTGATGAAGAAGAGCTGTTGTTAACAATGGACTTGGAGAAAGCTTTGGCAATGTATGCTGAGCCTAAACGTCGTCGTGGTCAACGTGCTAATGCTGGTCCGTTAAAAGAACTTGGTGTTGATCCAACTACTGATTTGCCTGTTGTTGTTAAATCTGGTCGCTTTGGTGAGTACGTTACTGATGGCGAAGTCAACGCAAGTTTAACGGTTGATGACTCGGTTGAGAGAATTGATATAACTCGTGCTTCTGCTTTGTTAGCTTCAAGAAGACGCAAGTTGGCGCTTAATCCTCCAGATCCAAAAACTAAAAAAGTTGTTAAAGCTAAAAAGAAAACAACAAAGAAAAAGCCTGCCAAGAAAAAGACAGCTAAAAAAACAACAGCAAAGAAAAAATAATATCGTCATTTCAGTAACGTTGGATGCCTAATACACACCGTCATCCCAGTAACGTTGGATGCCTAATACACACCGTCATCCCAGTAACGTTGGATGCCTAATACACACCGTCATCCCAGTAACGTTGGATGCCTAATACCACCGTCATCCCAGTAACGTTGGATGCCTAATACCACCGTCATCCCCAGCTTGACTGGGGATCTAGTAAATCGTATTAAAAAGCAGGTAGGTTTAATGTTCGGATTTTATAAAGAGACAGATCAGCTCAACGTTATTTTACCTTCTTAGGTTGTACTTTAATATTTGTTGGCATGAGTTTATTTACTGCGCCTATGTTGGCATTAGATCTAGAGTTGAGCTCTGGCGTCAATTATCCAATCAAAGTAGGAAGAGGTTTTACAACTCCAGAAGGCGAAAAAGTGGTATTGGCAGAATATGCTGATCGGATTCAAGTTTATGATTCGAACTGGAATTTCTTGCGTGGCTGGCATTTTGATTCAGCTGGAGGAATTGAGACAATAGCGTATGAAAATGAAACTATTAATATCTTTACTGCCCGGGGAGATAATCACTACACTTACGATGTGCAAGGGAACCTTTTAGATTACTCGGTAGTCCTTGGAAAACTCCCTCCGAATCAAAATGTTATTGATATGCATGTGCCCGGACCATTATGGAAATGGTTATTTTTGCATCCGGTTATTGGTTGGCTTATTATCGTTTTAGGGATGGTTATAACTGGTCTTACAAACAAAGAGTACATTAAAAGTCAAAGAGATTATCACAAGAGTAGAAATCTGTTCGGTGCGAGCTAAGTGTTCTTTGAGGGTATCTAAAAGTTGGTATCAGAGTTGTGATTTCTCCGTTGGTTTCAAATAGTCTAGATTTTCCTTCTGCATAGAAGGGCAAACCGATTGTGTCTAGAGCGACATAGAGTGCTTGAGATGTCATGCCTTTCCAAGGGCCAAGAGCGGCTCCGCATACAGCAAATCGTTTTTGTTATTTTTGGGGGTTGTTTCATCACAAAATTTGTTAAAACAACCCCTTGTTTTGACAATAATGGCCTTTTGTTGTTGGTTTAAGTTTCGCACAGTTGAACAACTAGAAAGAATTGCAAAAGAGAATATGTAAACTTATTAACTTAATAAAATTACAGCGCTGGGCCGCCGAAGCTTTGATTGAACTTTTCGAAGACGCTTGTTTGCTCTTGGGCCGGAGGCTTTACTGAAGTTGTTTGATCATGAGCAGCTTGTTCGGTATTAACTTTACTTTCAGCAAATGTTGGTAGAGGAGCTGCAGGTGCGCCTTGAAGTTCACCAGACATTTGTTGAATTATTGCTGTGTTGTAATCCATAAGGCTGTTTAATTCTGACATCAGCTCAGGTTTGTCTTTAGCCGCTTCGGTCATGATATCCATAACTTCAACATGGCTTATGTAGTCAACAAACTGGCCTTGGCTATCCATACCCATAGCGCCATAAGCACCAACTTTGTAGCGCATCGCAAGTTCTGCGTAGCCGGTCATGACTTGAGCGATTTGGTTGCCGTCCATCATTTCAGTTATTTGTGGAGTGTGAAGTGTTTCTGCCAACTTAAGATGAGCTTGAGTTATTTCTTGTGCACGGTTGCGGTCAATGTATTCCCAATCTAAAGCAATTTCGATACAAGCTTCTAGAGCAAGAGGGTGCATTAGTGGATGGGTTTTGCCCTGGCCGTCAATAATGTCGAAGAGGCCATCGTTGTCTATTGAGCCCCAAAGTTCTGTGATTTCACCTGTTTCAGGATTTGTGTATTGCATTGGGATGACAAGGCCGGTGATACTGCCATGCATGTCAAGTTTTTCAAAAGCATCATCATCTGATTCTTCATCTTCTTCTTCTATAAGGTTCAGATTGATAGCTAAATCTGGAGGCAGCTGAAGGTTCTGATACTGGGCTTTGGAAGCATTTGGGTGCGCGTTCGCTGAAGCATTGCCCCCCTGATGAGGATATATATTTTGGTTGTTGTCAAGATCAACCGGCATATTTGTTCCCTAAATATATAGCTTCTTATCTAATATTATATCTTATTAAACAAGCTTATACAGGTAGGGTATGGTACTTATTCCGGGAATCTTTATTTATTATTGATCTTCTCATTATATCCGCTCCACTAGCGCCGTTTCACGGAGTTTACTCGCAAGAGGTACCTGCAAAAAAGAGAGCGTATTTTTAGCTTTATTTAGCGTAAATTTTATGTGAAATAGGGCCTGTTAAGCAAAGTTATTTGCTCTAAGCTAGTTCATATGACTTATATTGCATTTGAAGGCGGCGAAGGGTCCGGAAAAAGTACTCAGGCGCGCATTTTATCGAAGCGTCTAAAAGCTGTCTTTACTCGTGAGCCTGGTGCTACTGCTTTAGGTAAGTCAATTCGGGGTTTGTTGTTGAGCGATTCAACAGTTGGTTTAGATCCTTCTGCTGAAGCTTACCTGATGGCGGCAGATCGAATTCAGCATATTAAGGAGATTGTTTCACCGGCTCTTGACGCTGGTAAAACTGTTATTTCGGATCGTTCGGTGTATTCTTCTTTGGCTTATCAAGGGTTTGGTCGCGAGCTTGGTTTGGAATTTGTTAGACAAATTAATGCTCTTGCTTTAGATGATTTTTGGCCTGACTTAGTTGTCTTTATTAATGTACCGCTTGAGGTAACTAAGTCTCGTCTAACTCGTAAGTTGGATCGTTTTGAATCTGCAGGCCATGATTTTCATGAACGTGTCTTGGATGGTTATCAAAAGTTAAGTGTTGAAGATCCCAAACGTTGGCTAGTTGTTGACGGCGTTGGCAGTATTGAAGAAGTCACTTCTCGCGTTTGGGCAGCTCTGCCAGACTCTATTACTCATAAAAAGAGTGATTCACCAATCGAATCAAACGACTCGCTTTTCTAGAGTTATTCTGTCCATCTCAATAAATATAAAACGGGATCCATAGATTGGCTTATGATGTTCTATGGAGAAATTGCCGAAGGTAGTAAATACTGACAGACTTATTGTGCGTCAATATCAGTTTGAAGATGCTCAGCAACTTATGTCAGTTATCAGAGTTAACTTAGAGCATCTTCGGCCGTGGATGCCTTGGATAAAAGATGAGCCTCAGTCCTTGGAGCAGAAGGAATCTTGGATTCTGAATTCTCAGAAAGACTTTGAGTTGGGCAGTAACTTTGCGTACGGAATTTTCCTGGCTCACCAGTTGATCGGTGGGGTAGGCCTGCATAGACGTATTGGAAAAACTGGAATCGAAATTGGCTATTGGCTGGCCGAAAAGTCTGTTGGTTTCGGCTACATGAGCGAGACTGTAGAGGTGTTAGCGGCTGTGGCTCTTGAGTTAGATGATGTTGATCATGTCGAAATTCATCACGATGTTACAAATGATAGGAGTCGGACTATTCCTGAGAAGCTTGGGTTTGAGTTGCTTGAGGAAAGGCCTAGGGAAATTCAAGCTGCTAACGAAACAGGAATTGAGTGTATTTGGCGGATCACGGAAGGATTTGGGAATAGCTGATCAAACTAATTTCTCATGTTTCATCTTTAGTTGGTTTCTTTTCTAGTTCTAGAGCTATTTCTTCTAAGAGAAATTGACTTTTTGGTAGTAGCTTTATGTTTGGATATGTCTCTATTACAAAATTTAATGCATCGTCTGCGGTTTTGAATTGACATTTAAGAAGTCGTGGTTATTTGCGACTTCTTTGGCAGCATCATATACTCCCATTTTTGGTTCAAATATTGCATCGACGTCTCTAGTTGCTCTTCTAGAATTATAAACTAAAGTAATGGCCGCTCCGCCGACAACAAATAGTTCTGCTTTGATATCTTTCTTTTGTAGCTCATGATTGAGTTCAATTAAAATTTCTTTTAGTTTTTTTCTATCAAGTAGCATTAAATACTTTCGAAAGAGTTTGAGTGTATAAAGACACCTCGGTTGGATAGTTCAGGTGGGGTATTCACAATTGCTGAGG
>Ga0114956_1004034_pt1 | contig 11268 bp, 9 predicted proteins | sample MaitaG_FD_87304 | JGI IMG/M metagenome (GOLD analysis project Ga0114956, IMG submission 87304) | Marine algal microbial communities from Maine, USA - Maine_Asex2 metaG | ecosystem: Host-associated > Algae > Red algae > Unclassified | place: Maine, USA | collected 2015-01-05 | reverse complement strand
TTTAATTATGGGATGCACCACTAGAAAAATTAAACACCCATTTTATTTTTTTTTTAGGTCTGCTAAAGCAGACCGCTACGTAACTATATACTATTCCAAATAATCAATCAACGCTAAAACAATCAAAACCAAACCCACTAATCCAGCCAGTCCTGCAAGTATCCCAAACAATCCTCCAAAAAGAGGAATCCTTACCAAAATCCCAACCAAAAATGAAGCAAGAACCAATAACACGCCAATCCTAAATCGATTATCATCCGTCACTCCTCCAAAAAATCTTCTGCGTTTTTTATCTTTTTTTAGATGCTTTTTAGCGGTTCTCATTTCCCATTTTTGTTGAAATTTTGCCATTCGTTTTTTCATTCGTTTAGTTTTCCTAGCTTGTCTTTTCAATTTCCGTAATTGCTTTTTGGAAAGATTACTTTTGTTAAAATCTTTGGTAGAGACGAAATGCATTCCGCCTTTACTTAAATTAGTCTTGTCAATCTTAGATTTTACATCAATCGCAAAAGCATTGGTTTCAGGTATCAAGCAAAAAACCATTACAAACAGAAGGCATAATTGGAAACATTTCTTCATAATTTCAATTCTTTTTATTAATGAATAAAGAGACTTCTTTTTAATATATTAAAAATCAAAAGTATATAATTAATGTTGTTTTTCAATAGACCGCAAGAGATTCTTAAACTCTAAAATTTAGTTTTATCTTCGCTTTTTCTATTTTCAAAATAAAATACAAAAAGACGTTTTTATAAAAAAATGAACGACACCAAGCAACAAAATAATATTTCAAAGTGGATGGAAAATAAAAGTACCATTCATATCATTTTATTTCTTATTTCCATTTTGGGTGTAAGTTGGTTTTTCAATTATTTTGAAATATTTAACTATGCTCCTTTTGGGCCACACAGCTGGCGGCAAACCGATTCTTGCACTTTCGTTCAAACTTACTATAATGATGGAATGCACTTTTTCCAACCAAGCGTTCATCATAATATGGCAGGAGAAGGTATTGGTAGTCCAAGTGAATTTCCAATTTTATATTATATCTCAGCCATGATTTGGCAACTATTTGAACCTCATGATGGCGTGTTGAGATTAGTCAATTTTTTTCTTCTAGGTATTGGTTATTTTTCGATCTCAAGATTGAGTTTGCATTTAACCAATGATATTTTTTATGCTTTAGCTGTTCCATTGCTTTTGATGGGATCACCAGTTTTGGCATTATATGGATTCAATTATTTACCAAATATTCCCGCACTAGGATTGACCTTTACTGGAACGCTGTTTTTCTATAATTTTTTTCAAACAGAAAATAGAAAATGGCTTTTTTTTAGTTGTGTTACTTTTCTTTTGGCAGGACTTTTAAAGGTGACTGTTTTGATTCCATTTATTACGATAATGATTATTTTCTTTTTGGAAAAAATGAATTTAGTTCAGTTCAAACTAGAAGGGAAAATATTCAAAAATGGATGGACTAATCTTCCTCTTTTCTTTAGTGTTTTTGGAGTGATTGCTTCATGGATTTTTTGGGTGAAATATTATAACGAATTACATAATTGTACGATTTTCATTACGAAGACTCGACCGATTTGGTCACTCGTAGAACCTGCCATTACGGAAACATGGCATTGGGTAATCAAAATCGCAGCACCTGATTATTATCATCGCATTACTCGATATGTAGTCTTTGGTTTAGCCTTTTTTATATTGTTTTTTTTAAGAAAAAAACAACCCAAACTTTTATACGTTTTCAATATATTTATCTTCTTGGGAATGGTCGGAACTTTCCTCATTTTTTACCGCCAATTTTTTGTACATGAATATTATGCAATTGAATTAATGGTGTTCCCAACATCAGTTTTTATTACTTCATTTTATTTGTTAAAAAGTAAATTCTCAAAAATTGGCAACCACATTTTCACTAAAATATTCATTGCTATATTCGTCATTTTCAATCTTTATAATGCTCAACAAATTGTTGAAACTAAATATGAAAACGCTTATATTTTTAATCAAAATCATGAACCTACCGTTTCTAAAAAAAGAGAGACAAGAGCCTTTCTAAAAGAATTAGGAATAGAATATCCTCAATATGTAATTACAGTTCCTGATGTGAGTCCCAACTCTAATTTGAATTATTTCAACTTAAAAGGGTGGAATGAATATGCACTAAGTGGGCATCCATTTGAGCCTTGGATTTTTATGAATTTTAAAGAAATGGGTGCAGAATATTTAATCGTTACAGATGAAAAATATTTAAAACATGAAAACTTAAAAGAAGTCATCAAGTATCCACTAGGAAGTTTTGAAAATAGTATTTTTGTTTTTGATCTTAGACCAATCGAAACTAAAAACGACCAATAAAACCTCAACAAATTTATTTTTTAAACATACAACATGACAATATATTTCGGTTTACAATTAGATGATTTAGTCTTTCCAAAAAGTGAAACAACGATTGGAAATACAATTTATTTGGGAAAACAAGGGTTGCTCCATTGTCTTGAATTCCATCTAGGATTGTCTGGTCATCCTCATAATAATGAGCATCTTCGCATTGAGCAATATCGACAAGCCTTGCAAATTCATTTGAGAAATCATGCGGAAGTATTCTATAAAACTTCCTTTGAAGCCGATCAATTTGCGACCTCGACTACCCTACTTTTGATGCGAGATGAATTAGTTTTAGCAGGTTGGAATTTTGATTCAGATTCCAAGACTCCGCAACGATTAAAAACTATCGCAGCGATTGAAAATATTTTTGAAAATACTGAAAATGACTTAACATTATCTGCGGGTTTTTCTGATCGTTTTCAAGATGTAATTATAGCATTAACTACTCATAACCAGCCATTTACACATATTATTCTAAATGAACCGATTGATTTTCTTCCCCAGCATTTTCAAGTTTTATTAAAAAAATTAGCTACTAAAGGTGCTACATTAGAAAGTAAAGAGAATCTCCATATCGCAAGTAATTCAGATCTTTCCATTTTCCAAAAAGTATTAAAAAAAGAGCTTTCAATTGCTACGAAACATATTTTGAAAAATGACGGAAGTATATTGTTAGTAAAATCAAAAAGAGAGACTCATGCTGCTGCTTGGCTAGCTAGTTTTTTTCTAAAAAATAAATCATTCCAACCACTTTGTTTGATTCCAGAAAAAAGTAGAGCATTGGATAATGCTTTCATTCAAGAAGGATTGCCAAGCCTTGGGATTCTGTCTGCTTCCTTGGCTCGACCTAGTTTACAAATCTTAAAATTGGTGTCAACGTTTTTGTGGCAACCAATTGATCCATTTAAAATTTTAGAATTTGTGACGCTTTCAGTCAAACCTTTAGCAAATGATTTGGGGTTGGAAATAGGTAGAATAATAGCTCAAACTCCTGGAATTAACAGCCAACGTTGGAGCATCACTATTAAGAATTATTTTGATGATTTGGAAGAAGCTGCCAAGGAAGATAAATCAATCGACATTCGAGAAATAAAAAGTCAATATGATTTTTGGTTTGGAAGAACACGCTATCGAATTGATCAAAAAGTACCCAAAGTTGATGCAATTTTAATTTTTAATTATTTGGAAAACTGGGCGAGCCAAGCCTTCAAAGATTCAAACGATGAGAATACTTCGATGCAAGTTTTGAGCAGTCAGGCGACTCGAGTGAAAGATTTATTGATGGCACTTCCTGAGTCTGAAACTCATTTGACCAACTTGGAATTAGAACGAATTGTTCGAACAATTTATGAACCTTCTCCGATTAAATTTAGAGATACTGAAATGGGAAATTTTCCATTTGTCCATCAATCAAGTGCCATTTTAGATAATGTAAATGAATTGTTATGGTGGAATTTTTCTAGCAATGAGCCAGACCATTTTTTCTCCAGATGGTATCAATCTGAATTAGATTTTTTAGAAAAAAATAGCATCCATTTAATGTCTCCTGAAGACAAAAATCGACTCTTGATTTGGCAACGAGGTCGCCCCGTTTTACGCACTCAAAAACGCTTGATTTTAGTGATGCCTGAGATGGTGGATGGTTCTCCAGTTTTCCCACATCCATTGCATGATGTATTGGAAGCGACTTTCAAAAACATGGAAATCATCACTTTCGATGTGGATACAGAAAAAGGAAAAGAAGCGATTCAAAAACATTTTGACATCCCCGTAAAAGTATTGTTAGAAAAACAAAAATTCGGTCGCCCTAAGCCATTTATCAATATCCAAAATCCAAAGCGATTGTTGCCTGATTACCAAGATGAATCAAGTCGAAATTTCGAAACCTTCACTAGTTTGGATTCGCTTTTTTATTATCCCTATCAATGGGTTTTTCGATATAAAATTAAATTGCATAAATCTTCCATTTTGAGCATTGTTCGAGATACTACAATGATGGGAAATCTTTCGCATCGGTTTTTTGAATTACTATTTAAGCAAGAAATTCAAGAATGGAATAAGCGGCAAGTGGAGCAATGGATTGATGCTGAATCTAACTCTTTGCTTGCCCGAGAAGGAGCAGTTTTATTGATGTACGGACGAGGGCCAGAGCGAATAAGTTTTTTAAATAAAATAAAATATGCCTCTTGGAGTCTGGTTTCCATGATTCAAAAAAATGGATGGAAAGTGCAAGATTCAGAAATGGATTTGCTAGGCAAATTTAATAATATTGACATCAGAGCAAAAGCCGATTTAGTATTAGAAAAAGGTGACGAAAAATTAGTCATTGATTTAAAATGGCGAGGTGCTACTCGCCGAAAAATGATGATTAAGAATGAAGAAGATTTACAATTGGTGATGTATTCCAAATTATTGACTGCTGACGAAACTTGGGCGCACACAGCTTATTTTATTTTGGAAGAAGGAAAGATGATTGCTCGTAATTCCTTGGCAATCAATGAAGTAGAAGCAGTTGCTCCTGATTCAGATCATATTAATATCAATCAATCCATTTTAGAAAAAATGGAAAAAACATATCATTGGAGGTTCGCTCAATTGAAAAAAGGACAAATCGAAGTGCGAACAGAACACACTAAATTAGATTTGGAAGAAGTATATTCGGGGGAACTTTTTGACCTTTTAGAGATGAAAGATGGTGGTGCTTTTTTCGACGATTATCGGACTTTGATTGATGTGCTGGAGTAGGATTTTTCTTAGCTTTACGAACTCCGTAGGTTGGTTTTCGAGAAAAGCTTAGAGTTCATAAAGCGGTTTCTTTTTATACGGAATTGCTTTATGAACTTAATAAAAGTCTGGTACCGTTTTACGAACTCTAGTGGTACATCCCATAATTACCTACCTATTAAACTGGTCTTTTTTTCCGTAATACTTCGTTATTCATCAGTCAGGGAGCAAATGCTATCTTTCTTCTTCATGCCTTGTCTTACGAAAAAATAGTCTCATTTTAATAGGCAGTTAATTATGGGATGTACCACTAGGCTTTTCTCAAAAGCCAACTCACGGAGGTCGTAAAGCTAGTATAACAATGCTCTTACATCTTTTTCTCGACTATAATATTTGATATAATCTTTCCCCAAATTCCATCGAAACTTAGGTTGATGTAGTACAGATATTTTTTTTCCATAAATTATCAATCCTATTCCTCTTGCCTTGCAAATTTTCTTTAAATCCTTTTGTTTTTTTGCATTTAACGATTCAAAACTATCCTTGGAAAAAGCCAACCATTTTTCATTGGCAGGATATTGTTTGAGTTGGTCGATGACATCCATCGTTTGATGTCGATAGCTTCGCCAAGTGAATAATGCGTAAACTAATGCGCTGATAATTAAAGTATAAATTGGGATTAAAAATCGGAACAAATTATCCTCCATTTTGAACAAAGCGAAAAATGCGCCTGAACCAAGACAACAATAAAAACCCATAACCAAACAGTTTTTTACCATTATAAATTCATCCCGATATGGTTTCATAGCAGGTAGCGTTTTTTTAGATTTAGCTTCTATGCTGACTACATAATTTCCCCAGAAAAAATGTCGAAAAGCTAAAAAACCGTCAGCTCGCTTGCTTCCATATTTCTTTTTGACAGACATTTCTGTTTTAGAAAAAATGCGCTTACCTTTTGCTTTTTTTCGATATTTTTTTTCCAAAAAGTCTTGCGCTTTATTTTGAACAGTTCGTTCGAGAATCATTTTTTAATAACGATTAATGATGAATAGTTAAAAATTAATGTCTCGTTTATTTTTAACCATTTCGTAGTATTTTAAAAAAAAATAGTAGGTTCTTAGACAAATCCTGTGAAAGTCTCGGAGAAAATGTTACACACCTTTGGCGCTGGTCATAGTATTTATTTTTTTATCTGAGGCTTCACCGCAGGCTCAGATATTACGCCCACCTCGGGACTTTCACAGGATTTGTCTAAGAACTAAATAGTAAACTGAAGATGAATCTAAAACGAGATGTTATTCATTCATCATTAACAATTTAGGAACGTATGCGAAATAATTGTATAATTTAGGCTGCTTCTTTTGTCCTTATTATTCACTTTAATTCAGTCAAAGTAAGTTCATGTTCACAATTATCCTTCATTAAAGTAAAAACTAAGAACAAAATAATCTACCCTAAATTACACACTTATTTCGCACACGTTTCTAACCATTATTTATAACGGTTTTTTCAAAAAATGTTTCGATACTTCACATCATGTAATTACATTGTTACAAAAAAAATAAAGAGATGAATGACAACATATTGATTTTGTAGTATTGATATTTTTTTTTGGGAATTCTAATCAAGTGGATTTTTTTTCCAAAAAGAAATTCCAAATACTTGAGGAGGAATGGATGTTGAAAACACTTTAATTTTTTTGGTTCTTTGACAAATCCCGTGTTTTAAGTCAGACCAAAGTCGAAAATAACACTTCCTTCGGTCGTTTTTATTTCCAACTTTGGTCTGACCACGGGCTTTGTCAAAGAACTAATTTTAAAAAAAAAATATCTTAATATTTTTTCATTTGAACAAAATTCGGCTAACTTTCGTTTTGAAAAAAATTATATTATATACTCTAAAACAAATTAAATTATGAAAAAAACAATCACACCTTTTTTAATGCTAGTTTTTCTTTTAACTTTTTTTAATGCTAATGCACTTCCACTAGGAGTGGCTACTCCCGCAGACACAGAAGCTAAAGAATCAATTAGTTCCGATGAAGCTAAAAAAGCGGAAGCAGATATAATGGCTGACTGGAAAAATATGAGTAGAAAAGAAAAAAGAGCGAAAAGAAAAGCATTAAAAAAAGAACTCAAAAAATTAAAAAAGGAAAAAAGAGCTCCAGATGATAATACTATTTTATTAGCCATTTTAGCGATTCTTTTACCTCCTGCCGCTGTTGCCGTTTATGAAGGTATCACCAAACGGTTTTGGATATCATTGCTTTTAACCCTTTTATTTTTCCTTCCTGGAATAATTTATGCGTTAATTGTAGTTTTATAATTAAGGAACAGTCAAAAAATTAAACTGTAAAAATAGTCATCCAAATTAAATTTTGGATGACTATTTTTTTTTGTAAAATATATTTACCAAACAAGATTTCACTACCGAATACTTTTAGTAGAAGAAGAATTTTTCTACAGTAAGATTAAGCTGTGCGGATGTCGCAAAGCTATTTTTTCCTAAATTTCTAAAAATGTATGGTAGTGAAAACAAGATAAAGAACGGTTCAATGACAATGTAACATTAACTAAATTTATCATTCATAAGTACTTGGACATAATAAATGATAAGTTATGACTGAGGTTATTTTTCATTTAATCGGGGCACAAAAACGGAGCTACCCTTGAGGGCATTGTCAATGACATAAGCCCTGAGGGTGGTGAGTATTTTTGTAACGAAGAGTAGATGAAAAAGAGACCGTCATAACTTGATATTTTTTGTGTCCAAGTACTTAAAATGAGTAATACATCATAAATTTTTATTTACTTTGGATAACCTAGAATATAGTAACCCAGTTTTTTTCCATTTGCTTTTTTTGCATCGTCAATCTCCCAATGATAATCATCGTTTATTTCACCAATCAAATTTTTAACATCATCAAATGTGTAAGTTCGCATGAGGGAAGCCTGTCCATCCCACGCATACGCTAAGGGAATAATTGGAATAAAATAAGTAAATAAAATTTGTTGAAAAGTGAGTGGTCTAACAAATAGTGTCATCACCGCTGACATCAAAATTAAAATGATTAAAGAAATAGGTAAGAATAACCACCAAAGTAAAGTTGGAATATTATTTTTTGCCAACTCGAAAATCAGAATGGGTTCTCGATTGGCTTGAGCAGTATGAAGGATTTTTTTGGCAATAGTTGGATTCATATGATGAAAACTTGCAATCATAGTTTTCAATCCTTTGGGAGCTTTGTCGATATTGATGGCATTTATAGGTTGGTCGTGATACGTTACATTTTTTAGTTTTAGGTTATTTATTTTTTCAATCATTTGAGGATTGGGATGCAAGTCAGTCAAAACTAATTTTACCTCCTCGCCTTTTTGATTCTTATTAATTTGCTGAATTACATCTAACATTGATCCTCCAGAACCTGAGCCTAAATCCGTAATTTGATTAAAGAAATGTTTTTTCTGAAGATCAAGAATTAAATTGGAAAGTACTGTTGAAGTTCCCATCATCTTATGAAAGACCACAATTAGATTGGTCATACTTGTTCTGATAATTTCTGGAAACCAAGAGAAATCTTCAAATTCAAATAATTCTAATCTTTTCATTAGGCTTGAATTTTTAGGGTTAGATTTTCCATTTCTACGACATCTCCATCTCTTAATTTTTTTCTTTTTCGAAATTCCTGTTCGCCATTTACATTGACCAAACCATCTTCTACCATCATTTTGGCGTGACCTCCGCTTTGAGCAATATTTTTAAGTTTGAGTAATTTTATCAATTCGATAAATTCATCGTCAGGTCTTAAGGTGAATATGTCTTGTTTCATAATTTTATTATTTTCGATAAGTTCATGTTCACAATTATTCATAAGTTATTTTGAGCTTATTTTTTTATCAGATAAAATAAAAAAACGTAGATATAGCCTGTGTTACATCGAGGATTTTTTATGAAATATAATGAAAAAAGAATCCAAAATAACTATGAATAATTGTGAACATGAACTTAAAAATATTTAATCGTAAAATCAATTAATTTTTGTTTAAAATCATTGTAAGGTGGCATGAGCATATCCAACGCATTTGGTATATGTTGTTTAAAAACGCCTCTTGCATTTGAGAATGCTTCGAATCCAAACCATCCATGACTTTTTCCGATACCACTATTATTAGAACCTCCAAATGGAAGATTAGCATTAAAAAAATGAACCGCATTATGATTGATACAAGTCCCACCTGCCCGAGTGTTGGCTAAAATTTGATTCGTGTTTTTTCGACTTGAGCTATATATGTAAAGTGCTAGTGGTTTTTCCCTAGAGTTAATTTCGTCAATTACTTCTTGCAAATTAGTAAACCCAAAAACAGGTAAAACTGGGCCAAAAATTTCCTCTGTCATCAAGGAAGATTTTTTAGAAACATTAGTCATCACCGTCGGAGAAATATAATCTTGTTTCCCATCGAAATCTCCACCTGCTTCAATTGTTGCACCTTTGGCAACTGCATCATCTACATAACTTTTGACTCTTTCAAAATGTCGTTTATTGACAATTCGATTATATGATTTTTCAGCAGAAGCATCTTCTGTATAGAATTTTTTTAAGTGTTTTTTTACCGCCTCAAGGAATGCTGTCTTTTTATTTTCATGTACAAACAGATAGTCGGGAGCAATACAAACTTGTCCATTATTAATGAATTTCCCCCAAGCAATTCTACGTGCTGCCATATCAACATTCGCCGTTTCATCAACAATCGTTGGTGATTTTCCTCCCAACTCTAAAGTCACCGAAGTCAAATGTTTGGATGCAGCTTCCATCACCACTTTTCCGATGTGCGGTGCGCCAGTAAAAAAAGTATGGTTAAAGGGTAAAGCCAACAATCCTTGAGAAGTAGCAATTCCTCCTTCCAAAACTGCCACTTCATTTTCGTCAAAAAGTTCCTCAATCATCTTTTTCATCAAGGCAGAAATGTGTGGCGTATTTTCAGATGGTTTGACCATCACGCAATTGCCAGCAGCGATAGCAGAAACCAATGGACCAAAGGTCAGATTCAATGGAAAATTCCAAGGAGAAATAATTAATACTACTCCTTTCGGTTCATATTTAATGTAAGAACTAGAACCTAGCATCGCAATTGGCGTACTCACTTTATGCTTTCTCATCCATTTATTGAGGTGACTTTTAGCATGTTTCAACTCACTTGTCACAGGATAAATTTCTGTCAAATCTACTTCGCTAGGATGCTTCCGAAAATCTTGGTACAAGGCATCTTTAATGTCATTCCGATATTTCAAAACTGCTTGATGCAGTTTTTTCAACTTAGCATATCGCTGTGAAGCGGTGGTAATAGCTACATTAAATTGATTCTTTTGTTGGAGTTCAAAAATTCTATTAAGTTCAGAAACTCTAGTTTCGGCGGGCATCGTTAAGCTTGCACTCATGGTTATTTATATTTTGGAAATGACAGAATATCAAGAGAGTGTTTTTTTCTCAATGGATAAATATAAGGCTTAAATATTGGAAAAAAATATACATAAGTTAATTTAAAACAATTGAAGGAATTATTTTCTTCAATCCCTTTTGCCCATTTGCGATGTCAGCGTTCGAAAGTTGACACCGCTTTTAATAAAAATAAAACACATTTTACTTGTTATAAATTTTCCAAAAACGCTATCAAATCTCGTAGCTCTTTTCTCTTCAAAACCGTTCCCATGGGCAACATGCTCGAAGGAAGACTTTGGCTTTTAGCAATCTCAGACTGAGATATAGTTCGAATATCTTCTTTGCCTAATTTCAATTTTACATATTCCTTCGTTCGTTCCATCACGATTCCTGCTTCGCTCGTTCCATCTTTTAAAGTAATAGAAACCACTTCATAACCAATCGCATATTCCGAACTTGGCGTGACCAAGGAGGCTAAAATTTGTTCCTTACTCAATCGTTTTCCGACACCGTCCAGACCTGGTCCAGCATTTCCTCCATACTCAAAAATCGCATGGCACTTAGTACATTGTGCCGCCTCATTATAATAAAAAACGTATTCTCCTTTTTTTATATCACCACCAGCAAGCGTCTCTCGAAATATACTCAAGGGGTCGTTTTTTGGTTTACCAGCTTGATAAAATTTTCATTTTTCTAGCAGGTGAGCATCA
>Ga0114956_1004032_pt1 | contig 11269 bp, 6 predicted proteins | sample MaitaG_FD_87304 | JGI IMG/M metagenome (GOLD analysis project Ga0114956, IMG submission 87304) | Marine algal microbial communities from Maine, USA - Maine_Asex2 metaG | ecosystem: Host-associated > Algae > Red algae > Unclassified | place: Maine, USA | collected 2015-01-05 | reverse complement strand
GTAGAGATTAAAGTTCGTGAAAAAATACCAGAAGAGAATATGAACAACTACAAAGGCATGTCTGGAAGTGGACTTTGGGACACGCCAATTGAGATAGATAATACAGAGGATTTTTCAAGCGCCCGTATAACTTCATTCATTTTAGCAGGAGTTGTGTACTTCCAAGATATGAACTCTGAAGGAGAAGTTATATTACGCTGCCACGGCCCTAAAACTATTGAGAAAGTTGTAACGGCAATGGAGAATATTTAGTGCAAGCAGCTTCCCGCTAACAAACCTTTTTCTGAAAATCGCGTAAATTTACGCCGATATTCTGATGAACTGTGTCACTCTTGAATAGAATATTATTCCAAGCAAACAGTCCACATGTCACTTATTAATTTTTCAGCTCTTTAGCAAACTTCGGGCGTCCACACTTCGCTTGCCGCGACGTTGATAAACAGTGTCATAGCTTCCTTTCGCTGTATATCACTCGGATTTTTACCGCCTGAGGCAACTAACGCACAAACTTCAAGCTGGCGAGAATACTGTCTAGCGATACGTTGTCGGGCTCGGGCTCCCCGGAGCCCCGCTTCACCGGACGCCTCGACTGCCAAATCGTACAGTCTCTGTCTAAGCTTTCGCGCAAGATCTACCTTTAGCACTCGATAGCGATCGTCGCGATGGTGCCTGGGTAGTTTGATTGTTCCGTGCCCGTTCGCAAGCGCATGTGCTCGAGGCGCATGGGCAAACGTTCCGACCGCTGAGCGGCTTCCTACGATGGAATCGTGCAATCCCTGAACACTCCTCACCGTCATGCGTCGTCCCTTTGTTCGCTGGGGGACATCGACGCAATCGATCAAGTTCTTGCAACGCTTCGCGAGTCGACTGACGAACCCGATCGTAGTCAAAGCCCCGACCTGTCGCGCAACTGTAAGCCGTGGTAGCCAAAACAGAACTGGATAGAGTAAGTTCGCCCAAAACGATCCACCTAGCGGTGTCGCGTATAGTGTGACCAGAGCGAGATCCTCCACCGGCGGATGATCTTCTGCCTCACCCAGAATATTTTCGGTGATTCCCTGTAGAGCGATCAAACCGCCCATGCTGTGTGCGACAAAGACAAAGGGCTCACCGTGTGTCAACTGAGCCTCAAGCCCACTCATCAGTCGATTCGCCTCCTGCTCGATTGAGAGATAACGAAACCCAAAGAACGCTCCGGTCTCGTAACCCCAAAGCAAAATATCCAGCTTTGGCAGATCGTTATCGATTTCAAGAAGATGAGGAAAGTCGCCCCATGTGCCAATCTGGTCTCCAAGGATGCCGTGAATTAGGACGACAGATTCGTATCCTCGCGGCTCTCCGGTGAACCAACCGCCGTGCTTGCTGGTTTCTAGTGGCTCCCTTGGTTTTTTCGCCATGATTGAATCGACCGAGACATAGGGGGAGGAGCATATTAAGCCGCTCTTGCTTAGATATGCACATCCTTGTCATGTGATCAAATAACGGCACCAACTGCGCATTTAACATAAGATGCATTATACGCTATATTGCAAGCCGGGCACTCCACATCGTCCGCCTCGACAGAAACACCCAGACAGTGCTCTACGGATCTGTCTGGCGTTCGAACGAGGATGTGCTGGAACTCTCGTTGAGCCTTAGTACCATTGGCCGCCGTCGATCTGTGCGTTCATCGTGGTGCTTGAACAGAGTCGCCCTGAGCGAGCGAAGGTACCCTCGAGATTCGTCATCTTCGGCGGGCGGCATGTGATGCGCGAGGAAGTAGTCGATGAACTCGGTGCCGTGACGAAATAGCAACTCATCAACGAGATGCATCTTCAGGGGGTAGCGTTCGTGTCGAGTGCGAGGCTCAGTGCATTTCCGAACGCCTCCTTGTCGGCCGGCTCGATGATTGCGGCTGTCAGGAAACCGATCAATGCGCTATGGGAGTCGCCTGCGATGTTCGCGGTATATCCATTGTTGAACCAGATCCTCGGGTGCAGGAAGCCTCGCTCGCGCAAGTAGGCAAGCAACGCATCGGCGTCGTCCGGTTTGCCCGTGTAGGTGTCGGAACTGCCTCCTGCAGGACCTTGCTCGACGCCGAGTACATCGACGATCTCGGCAAGGAGCCAGCTCTTGAGACACCACGTCGATTTGGTCGCGACCGTGCTGCCATCCGTCGCTGTTTCTGGTGGTGCCGCGAAGTACGCCTCGAACGCTTCGAGACCTGTGAGTTTCTGACAAAGGGGTGTCCGCAAGGTCTTCCGAACCCACGGTAATATTGACTTTCGGCATCACATGATAAAACCTAATCGACGTTCGCCATGTTTACTACCGATGGAAATTCGCTATCGCACGGGCATGACTGTAAATTAGACCGTTTCGGCCACTTCTTCTTCGGCGTCTATTTTGTCGCTCTCGCCGTTTGTCAACGCACCCGGTCGCTCACTTACCATTACAGCGTAGCGCTCCGAGGCAATTCTCGCGAACTGGTCTACGTGGCCAGACAGGGCGATCAGTTGGTGTAGAACCGCTCCTCGGTCGTTAGCTTCCACCCCTTTGAGCAGCTGCTTCCTATCGTTGTGCCATTCCTGCCCTATTCGTTTTAAATGCTCAAGCACCACTGTGTCCGGAAAGCACTCCCGAAGTACTTCAGGGTCGAAGACACCGAGCTCATGCGACTCGGCATCAATCAACTCAGACGCCACCTTTACGGCTTCAAGCTCGTAGTCCAAAGACAGAGCCGGATCGGCAGGTTCAGTGAAGTCGACGAAACGGCTGATCAACTCTTTCTTCGTCCGCTCAAGCGAGCGAAGCATGTTAAACACTCGACCGCCGATCCTGCCTGGTGCGGGCTCTTGCGTGAAAATTACGCACACTACGTGCGGGCAGCCGTCATAGCTGTCGATCCGGAATATCGTCGGTCGGACGATCATGCTGTCCCGAGGTGGGCGGAAGGTTTTCATGGCCGGATCCGGGATCCGCTTCGCCACGCAAAGTGCGAACGCCTCGTTGAACTCGTCGAGCCAGTCCGAGCCTTCTTGATTGGCGACAAGATCGCCCCAAGTGTGTTCGCTGTCGTCGGCAAGTCCGAACAGCGAAAGCGTGCCTGCCGTTGTGCTCAGTACACGCGCCTCCCTAGGCATAATCGTGTGATCTTCAAGCCCGGCAGGCAACGCCAGCTCGAGGCGATAGGTAGCATAAAACTGGTCGGGTTTACGAAATTGCGCGCAGATCTCTGTCGCAGCATCGTCAATTTCCGCATCTGTAATGCGCGAGTCGAGCGGCCAGCGCGCATGAGTGATCTCAGTAGTGCGAAAAAGATCATGAAGGAACTCCCTGACCCGTCCCTGTTCGGCTTGGAGACACTGGAGATGATCGAGCTGCGTCGGCGGATTCGAGGTCTCATAATGGATCACTACGATTGGGTCGAGATCTTCGGGAGCACTGTCGATGCGCGAGAATAGTCCGGCCTCGTAGGTACACCACGCCCAGTCCTGACGCGGATCGGCGTACAGCAGAAGCAGCATGTCGCTCTGCTTAAGTTCCTTGGTGATCTCTTCGCGCCATGTGGTTGCGGTAGTGATATCCGTACCGGGGTTGTATATCTCGACATGAGAGCTCAGACCACTGAGTACCTGTTCGATGGTCTCCGCTCGCTGCCGCTCGAGCTCTCCAAACTTGTGGCTCAAGAAGATACGGTAGTTCTGCATTTAACCTTCCCTTTGTCTTTCAATATCGGTACAGCGAGCTTCGGAGATGCTCCACTGACTCGCTGCACAATACTGGCTTGATGCCCACGCTTCGTGACGAAGCCAGTCCGCTTGTGTCGCCCAAACGTGTCTGTTGTATACAGGCCCGGAAGGTGGCGTGCCAGCGAGTTCGACTAAAGGCTAGGATATGCGGCGGGAATCTGTCGTGCTCACAGGACGATCGCCTGCCGACACGGGCTGCGCGTCAAGACCGAGCTTGGCTTCTAGCAGACCGCACACTTGATCAGCAGCTACAGCTATCACTTCTGGATGCCGGACATGGAATATAGCCGCCAATCGGGGATCAGAGGCTGCAGGATGCTAGTCGCTGGTGTCGTCAGCACGTGTGGCGGCAACAGCATGCCTATCAGAAGTTTCTGTAACGACTTAGACGCAAAGGGCTGTTCAGAACAACAGGTCTACGGACACCTGTGGAGGCAGCTCTGGCCGCCAGTGGGCGAGGACGCGACTGCGTCACGCCAACAGACACAAAAAAGGAAAGGTGTTGTGTCGCGTGTGCAGTACGTGCACTAGAACTCTGTGGGACGGACTTGCAGTGCGATCTGGGCAGAACGGCTGCTCATCGGAGAGCCCTCGGTCGCTGCATCCGACGGTCCGTGGGCTCTTCACGGCTCATATTCGCAACCCCAGTACACGCAGACAGCGTCGCGTTCTCCTGCCTGGTGATCCTACCCAGTCGCTTGCCGCATTCGATCGTGATCCGTTAGGGCATTGCTGACTATCCTTTTGTCGAAGGCGTCAGCTTTTTCCTGCGCGATAGCCCTATCACAGGCAATATTGTTTGATCGCCGATCGGTTTTAGCTTGCTCGGCAGCGTCGAAGGGATTCATACAATCATGAAAATCGTCCTGCCTAGTGCCGTCGAAGTTGCCGATGTCTCGTCGGTGGCCTCCGTGGAGGCGATGTCAGACGATCTGGTGACGGTCGAGGCGAAGCACGTCGCCCTTGCGGCGGGAGCACGATCTGGCGGGACTCCGGCCGTTTACGAGATCGGCAAAGACGACGTCGTCGAACTGTCGTTTGAAGACGGTAGCCGTTGGTTTCTGGGTGAGGCCGAACTTGCCGAAATACATTCGCGCCAACCGAACGCCTCACGTGGTGGTGCGGCCGACGACGCGATCGTCATCGACGGCACCCTGTTCCAGGATAGCTTGTCCAGGGGTGTGTTTACCGATGCGATCCGCACGGTGCGCGTACTCGTCGTCAAACTTCGCGACGGTCTGACAAGTGAGGCCGAAGATCTGCCCACCGATGCGATCGTATCCGGTGCGGAAGACCAGATCAAAGCCCTGGTGGTCGATCCACTTGCATACGGCATCGCGCGCAAGATCGAGAAGTCGCTCATCGATGAAGGCGTCAGCCGCCTCTGTCGAGTGCATGTCGGCGAGGGCGACGACACACTCACGAGGACGCTGTCGCTGGAGACGCTCGAGTCGCTCGATTTCCTCGATCCGAAGAAGCCCGTACTGCTACTGCTGCATGGAACGCTGTCCTCCACCGCAGGCAGTTTTAGCGATCTGTGGCGCACGCAACCAGAGACCTGGCGACGGCTTGGCGAGCATTTCGATGATCAGATACTCGCACTCGAACACTGCACGCTCACTGAAAGCCCCGTCGAGAATGCCTTGCAGATTGCGCGTCTGCTGCCTGACAAGATTCGTCTGCACCTGCTCTCGCACTCCCGCGGCGGCCTCATTGGCGAGTTGCTGTGCCGCGGTACGCGCGATGGGATGGACGCTTTCTCGTCTGACGAGATCGAGATGTTCGAGGTTCAGCGCGACGCCTCACAGGAACGATTCGATCTGTCCGCCCGTCTGTTTGATGCGCTGAAGCGACAGTTCGCCGGAGAGCTCGAGCGGTTGAATGAACTCAACGGATTACTCTCCAAGAAGAATATCGCTGTCGAGCGCTTCGTCCGGGTCGGCTGCCCCGCACGAGGCACGACGCTCGCCTCCGGTCGGCTGCACCGCTGGTCGAACCGCGCACTCAACGCCCTGGGTCTGATCAGCGGACAGACGCTCAACCCACTGTACCGGGCGTTCGAGAGCTTCACGCTCGGTATCCTCAAGGCAAACGCGAAGCCAGAAGTGCTGCCGGGGCTACAAGCGCAGATGCCGAGCAGCGCCTTGATTCATCTCCTTAATCACGACCTCGTGCCGGTTCCAGCCGATCTCGCGATCGTTGCCGGGGACATAGAGGCGAAGGGCGGGTTGAACTGGAAGCGAATTCCGATCTGGTTTACCGATCGATTCTACGGCGGCGAGAACGATCTCGTTGTCAACACGGCCTCGATGGACGGCGGGAGTGATCGCGAGAATGGCATTCGAGCATTGAGTGTTCGGGGCGAACACGTCAATCACTTTTCCTACTTCGCCAACGCGGACTCGAGCAAGCAGCTCGTCGGTTACCTGGTCGGCGATCGCGCCCCACGGTTTGAACGGATCGAACGCGTGGACGAGGTGCATATCGCTCGCGGCAAATCACGTGAGCACAAGGGGGGACGCCCCGTACTCGTGCTCGTGCCGGGAATCCTCGGCAGCGAGCTGAAGCAGGATGGCAAACGAATCTGGGCTCATCCGAACCGACTGCTCAGAGGTGGTATCTCGAAGTTGCACATCAAGGCTGCGGACGTCAGTGCAACTGGCGTCATGGAGCGCGCGTACGGGGCCTTCCTCGACGAGTTCTCGGCGACGCACGACGTGCATCCCTGTCCCTACGACTGGCGCTACTCATTGAGCGCTTCGGCCGACACGCTCGCGAATCAGATCGAGAACATCCTCGACGCGCAGGTGATCGCGAACGATATTCAGCCTATCCGTATCGTTGCGCACTCGATGGGTGGGCTCGTGTGCCGGATGATGATCGCCCAGCACCCGAAGACGTGGAAGCGCGTGGCGGCGCTTCCAGGCTCACGCCTGTTGATGGCCGGTACGCCCACCAACGGCTCGTACGCCATCAACCGAATCGTGTCGGGCGAGCTCAAGCTCATCCGACTGCTTGCGCTGGCTGATCTCAAAAACAGTCGACGGGACATCACTGAGCTTGCCGCCCAGTTTCCAGGACTAGCGGCCATGCTCCCCGGCTTCGGTGAGCTCGAGTGGTTGCACGAAGGAACCTGGGACGACGTCGAGGCGAGTGCCTCTGGCGGACACTGGAGCCGGATTCCAAAGGCACTACTGAGTGCGGCACGACTCGAGCGGCAGGCCCTGCTGAACGCGCCGCTGGATTCCACGCTCGTGAGCTACGTCGCCGGCTGGAGCGAACGCACGCCCGCTGACGCGTTCTTCGACTCGACCCGCAACGGCCGGGTGTGTTTCCGCTATACCCGGGAGGGTGATGGGCAGGTGACCTGGAAGGACGGTGTGCCGAGCGGACTCCGAAACGTCTTCTATCAGCCGACAGTACATGGCTCGTTACTCGATGCGTCCGATCATTTCAACGCGTGGAAGGAATTGCTCGAGTCTGGCCACACGGAGCGGCTCAGCAGGGAAGCGCTGAGTATCTCCACCTCTCGTGGTGTAGCGCCAACCACCTGGACGGAGTCAGAGCCCGACGACATCGACTACCTGCCCGATGAGACCTCGCTGCTGGAGCTTGCACTGGGCATGGAGCCCTCGGCCAAGAAGCCAGCAGCGCCTCCGGGGTCGATTGCCGTCAGTGTCGTGCACGGCGATCTTGCCTTCGCCGAGCATCCGGTAGCGGTCGGTCACTACGACGGCGACTCGATCGCCCGTGCCGAGGCGGCGCTGGATCGAACGCTCGAAGGACGACTCTCGGAGCGGCACCTCATCGGTCAGTATCCGGGCCCGATCGGTACGAGCGCCGTGGTGTTTTCGCGTTCTAACCCGGCCTTCCCCGAAGGCGGACTGGTCGTTGGTCTCGGCGAGTTCGGCGAGCTCTCTGCGGCGATGTTGGAGCGCGCGATGACCGCAGGCTTCGTCAACTACATCCTCGAGGTCAACGACTGGTGGGCAAGTCCCGGTCGTGACGAACCGGCACCAGGCGGCATCGGCGTGGCCACCCTGCTCATCGGCAGCGGTCTTGGGTTGATGTCGGTCCACGACAGCGTCGGCGTGCTGCTCCGCTCCGTCCGTTCGGCCAATGAAGCGGTTCGGCTGTCGAAGCTTTCGGACACCCGGCTCATCGACAAACTCGTACTCGTCGAGCTATGGCAGGACCTGGCGCTGCAAGCGACGGACTCAGCGACCCGTTGGTGCGAGACGCTCGACGGCGTCGAGGCTGACGGTGAGTTGCAAGAGGGTCAGGGGGGTCGCCGGCGTAGTCACTATGGCGTCAGTAGAGACTGGTGGCACTCGATCAGCATCCGCCAGGGCGAAAGCGAAAACGAAGTTATCTTTGACGACTATACCCGTCAAGCCCGGAACGAACTGACCCGCGAGCCGATCGACCGCCGATTCGTCGATCGCTTCATCGAGCAAGCGATCGGCACGACAACATTCGATCGCCGTGCCAAGGTCAGTCCGCAGCGAGCCTTGTTCGAATTGCTGCTGCCAAGAAGTATCAAGGAACGCTCACCGGATTCGGACCGACTGCGTTTGATTCTCGACGAGCACACAGCGCACGTCCCGTGGGAGATGTTGGTCGATGGCTGGGGGCCGAACAACGAGCCTCTGGTCATCTCCAAGATGGTGATCCGTCGCCTCTCGCTTGAGAACTTCCGCAGTCGCCCCGAGCCGGCCAGAGGGTTCGGCGTGCTGATTGTCGGAGACCCGCCGAGCGGCAAGGACCCGTACCCCGAGTTGCCGGGCGCGCGCATCGAGGCGAGTCAAGTCGACGAGGCCTTTGCGAGGCACGTGAAGTACGACGTCCAGTCGTTCATCGCCAATCAGAACACGGCCAAGGATGGCGAGTCGATGGCGCTCGGAATCGTGGAGGCGCTGTATTCGGGAGAGTTCCGCATTCTTCACTTCGCGGGACACGGCTCTTACTATCGGGCGGGTACAGGGCAGGGTGGTGATCCGGAAGACGAAGGCATGATCATCGGCGAGGGATTACGTCTGACACCAACGCTAGTGCGAAAGATGAGGAAGACGCCGGCACTGGTCTTTCTCAACTGCTGTCATCTAGGGCTCGTCGAGAACCGCACTAACGACGGTGTGGTCCGCTTCAACAAGATAGCGGCGAATCTGGCCACGCAGTTTATTCGGATGGGCGCACAAGCGGTCGTCGCCGCCGGCTGGGAGATCGAGGACAAACCGGCGGCGCACTTCGCGGCCGTGTTCTATGACTACATGTTGCGCAACGAGACGTTCTCAAGCGCCGTAGATGCGGCGCGGAAGAGCACTTACGACGCTTACAAGAACTGCAACACGTTCGGTGCCTACCAGTGCTGGGGAGACCCTGATTTTCTGCTCGATCCGACGAGCAGGGCAGCCGGAGCCCGTGGCGTGTCGCACCGTTACGCATCGCCGCAGGAGTACGAGATTGCTGCCTCCAACATCCGAAACGAAGCACTGTCGGCGGCGGAGTCTCGCCGCATCGAGCTCAAGCGGGACACAGATCGGCTCCTCGACTCGATCAAGCACCAATACGGCGATCCGTGGCGCAGCCCCGAGACCCGCGGTTCGAGCTGGCAAGGAACCCGCGTGTCCGCCCTCGCAAGCCTCGGCCGAGCGTACGGTGAACTCGGCGTCCTTCCCTTCGCGATCCGTCTTCTGCGGATCGCCTACCGACTCGACGCGTCGCGCCTGTCGGTCGAGGATCTCGAGCAGCTGGCGAATTTCGAGTGTCGCTACGCTGTCGAGCTGTCGCGAATCAAAGACGCCGAGCGAGACGAGCTCGTGCGCGAGTTCGAGGCTCCGGGGCGGCTGCTTCGAGCCGGGCGAGACCGACTGGACAGCCTGCTCAAGCAGCATGCAGCGAGTGGACGTCTCTATGCTCAGCGGGAGATTCTCTGCCTCGTGGGTAGTGGCGCTAAACGCGATGCGATGCTGCGAAGGAAGACCGCGACCAGGCGTTTGAAGCGCGCGCTCGCCGAGATGCGGCTCTACTACGGTCTTGGCTGGACGGGCGGACACCTCGAACTGGACGAGGACTCGGGTGTCGAGACGTTCATCGACCAGGCTGCCCTGAACCAGGAGCCGCCGGACGACTACGCGTTCATCAACTTCGCGCTCGCCTCGATCATGCTTCGCTGGTATCAGGATGATGTGCAACCTTGGCCCGAGGCGTTCGTGGAGCTTGTCCGTCGCTACGCCGTGGACGCGGCGAGTGCCAGGAAACGAAGTACCGACTTCTGGGGCGCCACCGGTGAAGTCGGCGCGATGCTGCTGCCGTACCTCGATGAGGAGCTGGATGACCGCGTTGGCCTGGGCGGAACCGTGGACACTTTCGTGCCCTACGCTCAGGCGACCTTCGCACGTGTGGGCAGACGATTCGGCAGCGTTCGGCAGTGGGACTCGGTAGCGGGTCATATGGATTTCGCCGCTGACATGCTGGCGAAGAAGCCTGACAGCGAGCGAAGTGAGAACGATGCTGCTTGCCTCACTGGAATACAGGACGTTCAACGCACTGCCGAGGAGCTCATGCGACGTTGAACAGATCAGTCCAGTTCTCAGCTGCCCAAACGTCGGCTCCAACTCGGGTAGGTCAGAAATGCAAACCTGAGCCCGACTTTAGCGAGGACACGTCAAGGCGTTGCAGGGCAGCTATAGACTGGCCGTTTTGTCGAATCGGGCCTCCGCCTGCCCGGTTGTACGGCTTGCGCAGACTCATGAGAAAACGGAAGGCGTGTTCGATGGGACAACGGTACCGCCTAAAACGTGGCCAGGTGGTCTCAGCGATCCCTGCGGCTGACTCACTACTCGCTGCCCAAGGCGGAACCTGAAGGGAGGGGTGCACAGGCACCCGTTACAGACATCACCATGTGAAGCAAGCAGCCTGAATCTGGAGACAAGGAATACATGCCGAAACCCATGCTCTTTCTGTCCCACGCGGGCAGCAACACCGAGGCAGCCCGACGCCTTCAGGATGCGCTCTTGCGCACGGACGCGGCGAAGTCGGCAGGCCTGCAAGTGTGGTTCGACAAGGATGAAATGCTTCCGGGCGAACCCTGGCAGCCGCAGCTCGAGAAAGCGATCGAGGAGGCGAGTGCGTTCGCTGTCTACGTGGGCGCTTCGGGTGTTATCAACTGGGTGGAGGCGGAAGTGCGTCTCGCGCAGTTGCGTGCGATCGGTGGTCGTCCACCGCTGCCCTTTATCCCGATACTGAGCCGTCACTCACTCGGGGTCGAGGCGCTCCCCGGCTTCACACGGCAGTTCCAAGCGGTGACGGATGTCGAGGCGAACGGCTTTGACAACGACGAGTTCCGGAAATTCCTTGCGGTGGTGGTGGGGACACAAGGCGATCCTGGAAAACTGGTGCTCGAAACCGAGCCCTTCTTCGGACTCGGCCCGATCAGCGAGAAGCGAAGCCACCTGTTCTTCGGTCGCGATGCTGAAATCGGCGAGCTCGCTGCGCTACTGGTCAAGGAGCGGCTGCTGCTGATCGCGGGCGACAGC
>Ga0114956_1004030_pt1 | contig 11273 bp, 6 predicted proteins | sample MaitaG_FD_87304 | JGI IMG/M metagenome (GOLD analysis project Ga0114956, IMG submission 87304) | Marine algal microbial communities from Maine, USA - Maine_Asex2 metaG | ecosystem: Host-associated > Algae > Red algae > Unclassified | place: Maine, USA | collected 2015-01-05 | reverse complement strand
TGTTAATCGAAATCCATTTTCTCGTGCCATTATTTCCTTCATCATCTTATTCAAGCGAGGAACCCCAGAATGAGCTTACAACCCAATAAAAACGTCTTCATTACCTGTGCCGTGACGGGCTCTGGTGCTTCTACCGATCGTTCTGACAAGGTGCCGGTAACGCCCCGTGAAATCGCAGATAGCTGTATCGAAGCAGCACAAGCGGGCGCAGCAGTCGTGCATATTCACGTGCGTGACCCGAAAACTAAAGCAGGCTCGCGTGACCCCGCTTTATATGCAGAGGTGGTGGATCATATTCGTGATTCTGGTGTGGATATGGTAATTAACCTAACGGCGGGAATGGGTGGAGATCTCACACTGGGCAGCACAGAGAATCCACTGCCTCCTTCAGTTGAAGGCACGGATATGGTTGGCGCGACCGAGCGTTTAGAGCATGTAAAACAAATCCTTCCAGAAATATGCACCTTAGATTGCGGCACCATGAACTTTGGTGAGAGCGATTACATCATGACTAACAGCCCTGCGATGTTGAAAGATATGGCAGCTCAGATTCAGGCAATGGGCGTTCGCCCTGAAATCGAAGCGTTTGATACTGGGCATGTACTCCTTGCCAAATGGTTGCAAGACCAAAGTCTGATCGATAGCCCAACGATGATTCAGCTGTGCATGGGAATTCCATGGGGTGCCCCAGATGATTTCAGTACGTTCCAAGCGATGGTGAATGCCGTACCAGATGATTGGACATTCTCAGCATTCTCGATTGGCCGGAACCAACTGCCGTACGTACCGATGGCTATTAATGCTGGTGGTAATGTGAGAGTGGGTTTGGAAGATAATATTTGGTTAAGCAAAGGCGTCTTGGCAACCAATGGTGATTTAGTGAAACGCGCAGTAACAATTACTGAAGCGATGGGTAGTACTGTGATTAGCCCCGAAGCTGTACGTGAGCAAATGCAATTAACCAAGCGGTGGTAACGGTATGGCTTCTATAAAACAGGCAGCCGTTATCGGTGGTGGTGTTATTGGTGCGGGGTGGCTAGCACGTCTAATTGAAAACGGGGTGGATGTGCGGGTTTATGACCCTGATCCTGAGTCCCAGCGCAAGATTAATGAAGTGCTAGAAAACAGTCGTGCGGCTTACAGCAAATTGACGATGGCGCCAAGATTAAGCGAAGGCAATGTTCAGCACTGTGCCAGTTTGGCTGAAGCGGTTGCCGTTGCGGAGCTAATTGTTGAGTCAGTTCCTGAGCGTTTGGATATCAAGCAATCTGTGTATGCGGAAATCGAGCAATCAGCACCGGTTGATAGCCTTATTGTGTCTTCTACCTCCGGTATTATGCCGAGTGATTTGCAGACTGATATGCAGCATCCGGGAAGATTATTAGTGGCTCATCCGTTTAATCCGGTTTATTTGTTACCGGTGGTTGAGATTGTCGGCGGTAAAAAGACGTCTCAAGATAGCGTTGATCGGGCGATGGTTATTTATGCCAGCATCGGCATGAAACCAGTACATATAAAGAAAGAAATTGAAGCGTTTGTAGCCGATCGATTGCTTGAGGCGGTATGGCGGGAAGCGCTTTGGTTGGTCAGTGATGGGATTGCCACGACCAAAGAAATCGATGACATCATGCGCTTTGGTTTTGGTCTGCGTTGGGCACAAATGGGTTTGTTTGAGACCTATCGCGTGGCCGGTGGTGAAGCCGGAATGCGCCACTTCATGGAGCAATTTGGCCCTTGCCTAACCTGGCCTTGGACAAAGCTTATGGATGTGCCAGAGTTTACTGATGAGTTAGTAGACTTAATCTCTACTCAGTCTGATGAGCAATCAGGCATGCACACCATTCGTGAACTAGAGCGCATTCGGGATAATAATCTCGTTGGGATTATGCAGGCACTGCGAACGAATGACTGGGGTGCAGGTAAGGTACTGGCTTCTTATGAAAAATCCCAATATGAAGCCGCTGCAGCAACAATGACGAAAGATATTGTCGACTTGAGCCAGCCTATTGTAACTAGCGAACGCACGGTTCCAACTGATTGGACAGACTATAACAATCACATGAATGAAAGCCGCTATTTGCAAGCTTCTAGTGAATCTACGGATGCATTTATGCATCTTATCGGAGCGGACGCGGCTTATATCGAAGCAGGGAATTCTTTCTTCACAGTCGAGACACATATTCGCCATCTAGATGAAGTCAAAGCTCAAGAGCCGATTGTAGTAACCACTCAGGTACTTGCTGGTGCAGGTAAGAAGATGCACCTGTTTAACCGTATTACTCATGCAGATGGGCGTTTGCTGGCCACGGTTGAACATATGTTGATTCACGTGAGCTTGAAGACGCGAAGTGCTTCTCTACCAGAGGATAAAGTCGCAACCAAGTTAGCGGAGATTGCAGCGTTACATGCGGCCTTACCTACCCCTGAAGGCGCAGGTCGAGCAATCGGCTAGAGGGGGCAGGGAGTATGAAGATGTGGACTTCAATTATGAGTCCGCTAGGTGCTTAATGTTATTTAACCAGAAGGTTGTTCAATAAATGCCTTCCGGTTTAGGAGTAGAACAAACCATGCAGTTCGGACTATCTGAAGAACAAGGAATGATCGTCGACACCGTCAGGTCATTTGTTGAAAATGAAATCTATCCTCACGAAGATGAAGTGGAACGTACCGGCACAGTGCCAAAAGAAATTGGTATGGAGATTCGTGATAAATGCATCGAGACTGGATTCTTTGCGGCAAACTTACCAGAAGAGGTAGGTGGTGGTGGCTTAGGCCATCTCGACTTTACTCTGCTTGAACGTGAATTGGGTCGTGGCTCAATGGCGCTGGGCGTTTATTTTGGGCGTCCATCGGGTATTTTGCTGGGTTGCAACGACGAGCAAAGAGCACGCTACCTAGCGCCAGCGATAAAAGGTGAAAAGTTCGATGCGCTCGCGATGACTGAGCCAGATGCGGGTTCTGACGTTCGTGGTATGAATTGCACTGCTAAACGTAATGGTGGGGATTGGGTAGTTAATGGCACTAAGCATTTTATCAGCCATGCCAATATCGCGGACTTTGTGATTGTATTTATTGCGACGGGTGAAGAAGAAACACCTCGTGGACCAAAGAAGTTGATCACTTGCTTTTTAGTCGACCGCGGTACACCAGGTTTTGAGATTCGTGAAGGTTATGACTCAGTAAGCCATCGCGGCTATCAGAACTGCATTTTGAGTTTTGATGACTGTCGATTATCAGACGCTCAGGTGTTAGGTGAAGTGCACAAAGGATTTGAGCTGGCGAATGATTGGTTATATGGCACTCGCTTAACCGTTGCGGCTAACTGTGTCGGTCGTGCGCGTCGCGTGTTTGACCTAGGTTTAGCTTACTCAGCAGAGCGCAAACAGTTTGGTCAGAAGATTGGTCGCTTCCAAGGCGTATCTTTTAAATTAGCGGATATGATCACCGAGATTGATGCGGCAGATTGGTTGACGCTTAGCTCGGCTTGGCGACTAGACGAAGGGCTGCCTGCAAACCGGGAAATAGCCAGTGCTAAGCTATATGCTTCGGAAATGCTTGCCAGAGTCACTGATGAGACGTTGCAGATATTTGGTGGTATGGGGCTTATGAGTGACTTACCGATTGCGCGTTTCTGGCGAGATGCTCGGGTAGAGCGAATCTGGGATGGCACTTCTGAGATCCAGCGACATATCATTTCACGTGATTTATTGCGGCCGTTAGGCTGCTAATAAAGACTGGGATATCAAGGTCTAAAAGAAGTTTCCCGCATGATAGGAGTTGAGTAGATGCCTAATCTGAAACGCTTATTGCGTCCTCAATCAATCGCTGTTGTCGGTGGCAAGCCTGCCGCAATGGTGATTAAGCAATGCCGTTTAATGGGTTATAAAGGTAATATTTGGCCAGTACACCCCAGCAAAACTGAAATAGAGGGTTTGCCTACCTTTCAGACGATTGAAGAATTGCCCGCTGCACCTGATGCCACCTTCATTGGGGTAAATCGCCATCTCACTATTGGTATTGTTGAGGCCTTGTCGAAAAGAGGCGCAGGTGGGGCAGTCTGTTACGCCTCAGGGTTTTTAGAAGCGGACGAAGAGGGCGGTAGTCTTCAGGCTGATTTGCTGAGAGTTGCTGGCGATATGCCAGTGCTGGGGCCAAACTGTTATGGTCTTATTAACTATGCTGAAGGCGCTTTGCTTTGGCCGGATCAGCACGGTGGCCGTCGTCTTGATGAAGACGAAACGGGTGTCGCTATCATTACCCAGTCTTCAAACTTATCGATCAATATCACCATGCAGCAGCGCGGTTTGCCGATTGCTTACATGCTCACTGCGGGCAATCAAGCCATGATAGGCGCGTCTGATTTGGCAATGGCTGTTTTAGATGACCCACGAGTCACCTGCCTGGGTATGCATATCGAAGGGTTTGATTCGATAGTTGGTATGGAGGCGGTTGCTAGAAAAGCACGTGAGTTGAAAAAGCCAGCCGTCGTACTGAAAGTAGGCAAAAGCGAACAGGCACAGCAAGCTACCTTAACTCATACTGCATCGCTGGCAGGCGCGCATGCTTCATCACAAGCCTTTTTAAAACGCTTGGGAATGGGGCAGGTTGATACCGTGGCTGCATTGCTAGAAACTCTTAAATTGCTGCATGTGCATGGTGTGTTACCCAGCTATAAGCTTGGCTCGATGAGCTGTTCCGGTGGTGAAGCCAGTTTGATAGCCGATGCTGTGCAAGGAAAAAAAGTGTATTTCCCTGAGCTAACACAAGCAGAGAAGCAGCCGCTCCAAGACACACTTGGCCCACTGGTTACCGTGAATAATCCATTGGACTATCACACTTACATTTGGGCTAACGAAGCAGGTATGACTGAGGTTTATGCGGGCATGCTAATGGCAGAGAATGATCTGACCATGCTGCTGCTTGATTTTCCTCACCCTGATAAATGCCAAGCGGACGACTGGGAAATAGCGCTGTGTGCTTTTGAAGCGGCAGCTAAAAGAGCGTTCGAAAATGACGGTGCTAAGCCCGTGCTGACATCGACTATCTCAGAGAATATCCCGGAGCCGGTGATTGCCAGAATGATGCAGCAAGGCATTGCAGCGATTGCGGGGATGGAAGAAGTAGTGATTGCAGCGGAAGTGGCTGCGGACATTGGTGTTGAGTGGCGAAAGCCGGAAGCAGAACCTGTGTTACAGGCTTCGAACATAGATCAAGGTAATGACGACTCTAAAACTCTTGACGAGGCGGATGCCAAAGCCATTTTGGCAGATCACGGTGTCTCAGTGCCACAAGGCCTGAAGGTAAGTTCTTCTCAAGAGGCAATTCAAGCAGCAGAAGCTTTTGGCTATCCCGTTGTACTCAAAGCCTTAGGTATTGCTCACAAGACAGAAGCCAATGCGGTTCGCCTCAATTTACAGAATGAGCAAGCCTTATCTGAAGCGTTTGATGATCTTCATATTCTAAGTAACACGCTTTATATTGAGGCAATGGTACAAGCCCCAGTGGCAGAGTTAATTGTTGGTTTGAGTCGTGACCCACAGTTTGGTTTGGTGATGACCATCGGCGCTGGGGGCATACTGGTTGAAATACTTAAAGATAGCGCCACACTGTTGTTGCCAGCGACTAGTGAAGAGATCGAGCAGGCTTTGTTAAACTTGAAAACAGCACCACTCTTACAAGGTTATCGGGGTCGACCTGTTGCCGATGTAAAAGCTACCGTTGAAACTATTTTGAAGCTGCAAGATTATGCTATTCAGCAAGCAGAACAGCTGCAAGAGCTGGATATCAACCCATTAATTATCTGCGCAGAAGGCCAAGGGGCTTATGCTGCTGACGCACTTATTGTTACTAGCTAGTGCCCATCCATAAATGGGCTCTTTTCAAAATGCGGATCAATTAAACTAATTTAATCACCATTTTCAAATAAAACTTACGCTGCTTCTATTCAACAGCAGAAGAGAAATACAATCTTATTTTTCGACGATTTAGCCACAACACTAGCATCAAGAAAAGACCATTAAGATAAGAACCAAAGGATGCCCCACCTGCTCCACCAACAGAAGTTTTAGTAGCTTGATGTACTAAGTCAACGTCGAAGAGTCGATTAACTACCACTCTAGAACGATCTGAAAAAAAGTCATTTTCAACCCTATTAACCTCAGCCTCCCAATCATAAACAGTAAGTGGATTAGCAGGGGCTTTAGAATCTCCCCAACGTGCCGAATGGGCTAGGATAGCCGGTTGTACTTCAGCTTTTCGTTTTAGCCAGCGGGACAATGCATTTTCTTTTGACAAAGCTCCATCGCCCGCAAATAGTTCAGCCGCACGATCTTTAAAGCGCTGTCGGTACTCTGTTTTGCTAGTTAAGGCAGCATGCAGCCAATATGGATTCATATAGCTTATGTTGAAATATTGATTAGGTTGACCATTGAATGGAGCATGCGGACCAAGGGCAAATTTATCTTTTGTGAAGGCCCCTAGAGCCTGCTCAGCGTCGTGTTGAAAAAAGCTCCATTTAAGCTGCGCTCCCCCTCTATCGTGAAGGGCATACCAGTTGTTCGCACGTAGCCAGCCTACTGAGTCGGATGTTGCACCATCAGGATTTCCTGAATAAGCATTAACTAGCATATAGTCAATTAAATTGTCTAAATCAACTTTTTGTTTTAAAAAATCATACTCAGAGCTAGAGATAACCTGATCTGCGACGGTATCCCATATTTGATTCCATTCGTCGTTATATCCATCTTTTGCCTCATAACGCAAGCTGTCGCCATGCTTTACGATATCATAGTCACTCTCATTACCACCAAAATAGCTTTTAGCATAATGCTTCGATACACGTTCTTGGGTCATGTTAACCCCCCAATATTGACCATTGATGAACAGGTGGTAATAGCGGCTACGTGTATAGGGCTGGCCTAATGCAGCTTGCGTATCGCGCAACCAAATATCACGTAAGAAAGTATTTTTATTGCTACCCTTAAAAGACCAACTTCTGCTATTCGGCGACCAAAGATCTACTCTTTCAAAACTATCAACCCCCTCCTCCCCAAAAAGAGGATAATTAAGGTCGCCATCATAACTACTTCTAAAATAGAGCCTAAACGGGTGCTTTGGATTATCGTCAATACGGCTAAATCCACCACGGATGCGTATACCTGCATCAATAGTAAAACCCGATTCTATTTTTTGAGGGTCAATCAGTTCGATAGAGGCAGGTCTTTCCCAAGCACGCCCTCTTTCCGAAGCATTAACATAAATACCAGCTTCTGAGTGTAATAAGTTGTCGATATCGGTAACAATTGAGATTGATGGAAGACTGAGTATTGATGTTTTAACAGCTTGTGGATCGAGATTAACAATATCCGGATCCATCCCATAATCCATATCTTGCCCGTTAATATTTCCTTCAGGCCATTCTTGTGGGCTCTCTTCGTTTCTCGATTGTTCCAGGACATCATCAAGGAAGAAATAACTCTGTGTCTCAACGTCTGAAGCTAAGAAATTCTCCTGAAGAGCAACTGCGCGGACGGCAGACGTTTGGTCTATTGTTATTGGCCCTGTATATGTAAACCAACTTTTAGCGGGTATTGCTTCAGCGCTTAAGCCTCCTAAAATGAATGATCCAGAGATATTTTCAATCTCCGCTTCAATGACTTGAGTTTGACAAGGCCCATCACACTCAATCGCTGCTATTTTGAGAGAGTCAATTTTTGCTCCATCCTCATGTACAAAGAATTTGAGTGTGTGCTCTCCTGCTTCAAGTGAAGGAGTGATGGCTACATTATCGTTGTTTAGATCTACTTCAGAAAAAGCTTCGAGTGATGAGATACGGTACAGCCACAAAGGCCCATCGTCTAATTGAACCCAAAATGAGTCTGACTCAGCACTTGGAGCTTCTACTAATGCACTGAACCTAAAAACACCATCGGATGGCAATTCAAATTCAAACTCAACAAAATCCTCAGACTCTGCATCGGCAGGGTGGATGTCACCTTCATCTGGAGTAGCCACGAATGTTTTCCCCCGCATAGGAGCAATCCATTCGGCCACTATTCCATGATCACCACCAGTCTGAGAATACGTAATGACTACTTCGTGAAGACCCTTCTCTAACATTATTTCGTTAGAGCTTGACGCAGCGCTGCCTGCACTAAGGTTGTTTACTAAGAGATCGCCATCAATCAATAATTGGCTTTCACCTTTTGAGGTTGTTGTGAATTTGTAAGTCCCTGTTGACGGCGCAATAATACAACCAACAAAACGTATTGCAAAATTATTATCGCGTTGCCTGATATCAGTTGAAACTTGGTCAGTTACGCCAGATTTTACGGCCGTTAGTGCGCTGAAATCTGGCAAGCCAGCCCAAATCCCTTCGAAGTATTCGTAGAACCAAGGCTTACTTGGATCACCTTGTGCTTCACAACCAAAACCCTCTGGAGGAACACTACCGTCCAATGTATAACGAATTGTCCCATCCGGAAGATTAGAAGTAAGTGTTAACGCTTGTGGTAATTCAAAAAAACCATGCGCTAAATCAAACTCCAGCTCTGCTTCAAGTGAACTCAACCCAACATTGTTTTGGGCACCAGGTGTTGGAAATGGAAAATAAGTACTCCCACCATAAGATATGTCTTCAAACTGCTTCGGATACTCTTCTGCGTACTCAAAAGCCACGGTCACACCGTCTGGCATGGTTAATGCTAAATACTCACCACCTGCTTTTAGTTTAAAGTTGGTGTGTAGCTCACTGTCTGCTTGAGCTCGATCTTTATCAGAAGCAAATATAACTAAGTATTCATCTGCGCCTATTGTTACGCTTGGAAACTTCCATGCGGTCAAGTCGCCATCATCATCGCTCAATGACCAATCTTGCAAGTCAACAGAGTTAGTTCCGGTGTTGTGTAACTCAATCCAATCTTCTGCATCACCGTCCTGATCGACCAACACCGTGCCGTTTGATGCCATAAACTCAGAAATAACTATATCTGCTGACACCGGCATTAAGCTGGTCAACAATAAAACAATAAATATCGAAAGAAATTCACAGATCTTTTTCTTATTGATGAAGCATGAAATAAAAGTGTAAAAAGGTAAACTTGCCATGCGATTCATTTTATTTCTTCCATTTACAAAAGGGCATTTAGATCGAAACCATCTCTGTAACCCGATTTAATATTTACTGGATATTGCCTAACATCATTACTGAATTGATTGTTCAGCAAAGCCACATTAGTTTGAATTTATTGAAAATAGTATCACGAAACAATCAATCGAGAATATATTGAATTACTCTTCGCTGGCACGCCATATCAGCAACGCCGCTGTACTTAACCACATTCCAAGAACCACCACGAATACAGTGGGCCTCCAGCTGATTTAACATCAACTGGTAACACAGAGTGCGCAAGCACTAAATAAACTGCACAGGTAGTTGCACGATATTTTTGCTTAGAAACTCCACCCGCTTACCACGATTAATGACGATGCCGTAAGGGCACTTCACATCTGCTATAAAGTTTTCCAGCCCGGTCAATGCCTGACGTTTGACCACCGTATTTAGTTTAACTTCGACGGGCACGACACCAAACGCTCCTTCAATGACAAAGTCTACTTCTGACTTATCGACCGTGCGGTAATAACTAAACTCAAGCTGAGTCGCCATCGTTGACTGGAGACCCCGAATTAGCTCTTCCGTAACAAAGCTTTCAAATGAAAACCCAGCAACCGGATGAATAAGCAATTGCTCCAGACTGTTGATTTTTAATAAGTGATGCACAACGCCGGTATCACGAAAAAAACCTTTATTACTTTTTTGGATTTTCTTAAGTGGGTTCTTGCTGAATGGCTGCACGTTTCGCCACAAGAACGTCTGGTGAATAATATCCAGATATTCCTTTATGGTTGGCACGCTGACTTCCAAAGCACGTGCCATATTGCTCATATTCAACTGATGGCCTGAATGCTGCGCTAACAAGGACAGAAAGCGGCGGTAAACATGAATATTCAACCTAGGAAACAACCCGCGAATATCGCGATTGATGTAGTTGGATATGTAATTATCTATCCATTGCGGAAAGTAGGCAGCATTGGTTTCAGCCTCTAATGTTGGCTCTGGAAAGCCACCATTAATCAGCGCCTGCATACTCTGCGGGAGCGTCATTGACGTGGATAAATCAGAGAATGCTTGTACCTCATCCACTCCTGAATTAATCAAACCATACAGATCAGGCAAGGCCTGATCGTAGCGCTCGGTTTGTTTAAACGGCCACATCTCTACGGTTGCGATGCGTCCAGCCAGACTTTCAGTGATCCCTTTCACAATCTCTGGAGAGCTCGAACCAGTCAGCAAAAAGCGACCTTTAAGCTTGCGATTATCATCGATCACGCTTCTTAACACACGAAATAAATCGGGGTATTGCTGAGCTTCGTCGATAATGACCTTGTCAGCATTGAGCGTGAAAAAAGCGATAGGATCATTGGTAATCAGCTGGTAGTCATCAGGGCTTTCGAGATCGTAGTATTTCCAGTCCGGGCGTAACTGCTTAACTAAAGTGGATTTACCACATTGGCGAGGTCCGATTACTGCAACTGCGGGAAACATAGCAAGTAGCTGATCGACTTTTCCCGCGATGTGGCGCTTTTTATCCACGATATTTAAACCTTGGTTTTAAATAAATTGGGTTAATTATAACTTTCGTAAAGGATAGGTACAAGAAAAAGGCTACAAATCTGGTAAGAGGGCTGCCACTGCTGATCCAGAGCATCCGATTTTGTTGTTGGTCGCAACCTAAACTTAACAAACCCAAGAGGATTTTTTAACTGTTCTCAGAATTATTTCTTTTGTTTCAATGCCTTGAAAGTTTATGGATGAGCACTATCTAATGATAAGCTGCTAAAAATCTATTTTGGAGAAAACCATGTCTGAAGTCGTAACAACCCGCCGCGAAGGCGGTATTTTAGAAGTCACACTCGATCGCCCAAAGGCCAATGCAATTGACTTGGTAACTAGCCGAACTATGGGTGAAACATTCCGTGATTTTCGTGACGACCCTGAGCTTCGAGTGGCTATCGTGCGAACGGCCGGAGAAAAATTCTTCTCAGCAGGGTGGGACTTAAAAGCTGCTGCGGGCGGCGATGATGTTGATGGTGACTATGGTGTGGGTGGTTTTGCAGGCTTGCAGGAGTTACGTGACCTTAATAAACCAGTCATTGCAGCAGTGACCGGCGTGGCTGTGGGAGGGAGGTTTGAGGTGGCCTTGTTCGGAGACATG
>Ga0114956_1004026_pt1 | contig 11278 bp, 8 predicted proteins | sample MaitaG_FD_87304 | JGI IMG/M metagenome (GOLD analysis project Ga0114956, IMG submission 87304) | Marine algal microbial communities from Maine, USA - Maine_Asex2 metaG | ecosystem: Host-associated > Algae > Red algae > Unclassified | place: Maine, USA | collected 2015-01-05 | reverse complement strand
GTGTGTACCGCTACCGGCGTGGCACAATCTGGTCCGTACAACAACGTCGCTGACGTTGCTGGAACGCCAGGTGCTGAGAACCCAGACGGTTCCTTTGACCCGATCCCTGGCGAAGAGCCAGTGACCGATGATGATCCTTCGAACTACTCCGGTGTTGAACCAAGCATCGACATCGAAAAGTCAACGAACACGTTGGATGCTGATACTCCAGTTGGTCCGATCCTGGCGCCGGGTGATGCTGTCACCTGGACCTATGTGGTCACCAACACTGGTGATGTGCCACTCGCTAACGCTGTGGTCACCGACAACGACCCAGCCGTGACGGTTGTGTGCCCGACTTCGGGTGATAACACGATTGCACTGTTGGTCCCAGGCGCTTCACAAACATGTGAAGCAACTGGTGTCGCCGCAGTTGGCATCTATCAAAACATCGCAGACGTAACCGGTGACCCTGTGTGGCCAACCAATCCGACCGACGGCTGTTGTGACCCAACAGACCCAACGTCGTGGCCGACTGACCCCGCCGACTTTGGCGACACTGGTCAAGACCCGGTTGTTGACGATGACCCGAGCCACTATCTGGCTTCTGATGGCGACGTCGCTATCGAAAAGGACACCAACGGCGAAGACGCCGATGTCGCCCCTGGCCCAATTGTGAACCCTGGTGACCCTGTCACCTGGACCTACACGGTGGTGAACACCTCGTCGACGGCGTTGATCGATCTGGTCGTGACCGACAACACGGGCATCTTCGTGTCCTGTGTCGGCGGCTCGAACATCATCCCAGTGCTGCTCCCTGGTGCCCAGCACCAGTGCACGGCAAGTGGAACGGCAATCGATGGCCAATACATGAACCTCGGTTCGGTCACTGGAACGCCTGCTGATGAGAACCCAGACGGCACCTTCGACGCAATCCCTGGCGCTGAGCCTGTAAGCGACGATGATCCGTCGCATTACGCAGGTCTGGTTCCAGGCATTGACATCGAGAAGGACACCAACGGCGACCAAGCAGACGCCAGCCAGGGCCCAGTGCTCGCTGATGGCGATCTGGTCACCTGGACCTACGTTGTCACCAACACCGGCGACGTCGCTCTGGTCGATGTCACGGTCACCGACTCTGACCCTGCGGTCAGCATCGTGTGCCCAGTCACCGCCGACAACACCATCGCCGTGATGGTGGCTGGCGACTCGGTGACCTGCACTGCGACCGGCTCAGCCGACTTGGGTGCCTATGAGAACATCGCTGATGTCTCCGGTACCCCAACTCAGCTCGACGACCCCGCCGCTGATCCAACCGATCCAGCGAACTACAGCCCGACCGGCCAAGACGATGTTGACGATGAAGATACGTCGCACTACATCGCCGTTGACCCAAGCGTGATGATCGAGAAGGACACCAACGGCGTCGATGCCGATGTTGCTCCTGGCCCGATCTTCACTCCTGGCGACCCGGTCACCTGGACCTACGTTGTCACCAACGACGGCCAGTCACCGCTGGTCAACCTGGTTGTCTCCGATGACCAAGGCGTGATCGTGGACTGTGGCCCAACCGGCAACCTGATTGCACTGTTGCTGCCAGGCCAGTCACACACCTGTGAAGGCACCGGCACCGCTGCCGACGGCGATTACACCAACACCGGTGCAGTTACCGGCGACCCAGCTGTTGCTGATCCTGGCAACCCGGGCAACTACATCACCGTCGACGACGCTGACCCCGTGACCGACGACGATGCGTCGAACCACTCAGGGCTCGTTCCAAGCATCGACGTTGAGAAGGACACCAACGGCGACCAGGCAGACAACACAGTCGGGCCGCTTCTCGCACCCGGCGACGCTGTCACCTGGACCTACGTTGTGACCAACGACGGCGAGGTAACCCTCACCGACGTGACGGTCTCTGACTCTGATCCTGCGGTTACTGTCACCTGCCCAAGTGGCGACGACACGATCGCACTGCTCGCAGTCGGCGACTCCGTCACCTGTACCGCCACCGGCTCAGCCGAGATCGGCGAGTACGAGAACACCGCATCGGTGTCGGGTACTCCCGCTCAACTCGATGACCCAACCGCTGATCCAACCGATCCAGCGAACTACAGCCCAACCGGTCAAGACGACCCAAGTGACGAAGACGATTCGCACTACGTCGCTCATGACGGTGACGTGATGATTCAGAAGGACACGCTCGGATTCCAGTCCGACGAGATCCCTGGACAGATCATCACCCCAGGTGAAGCAGTGACATGGCGCTATGTGGTGACGAACACCAGCAATACACCGCTTGTCAACCTGATCGTGTCTGATGATCAGGGCGAACCAGTGGTCTGTGCTGACAACTCATCGTCGATTGCATTGTTGTTGCCAGGCGAGTCTGCAGTCTGCACCGCAGACGGCATCGCTACGGCTGGCCAGTACTCGAACCTTGGATCAGTAGCGGGTAAACCAGCCGCCGTTGACCCTGATTCACCGACTGGCTACTCACCAATCCCCGGTGCTGAACCAGCAACTGACGAGGACCCAAGCCACTACCTTGGCGGCACCCCTGCCTTGAGCTTGGAGAAGGCCACCAACGGTGTCGACTCTGACACTGCACCTGGCGAGGACATCCTCGAGGGCGACCCTGTCACCTGGACCTATGTGGTTACCAACACTGGTGATCTGGCCGTCGTCGACATGGCGGTCACCGACGACCAAGGTGTCGCCGTTGACTGTGGCGACGGAACCAACACGATTGCGTTGCTCGCACCCGGCGATTCCCACACCTGTGAAGGTGAAGGCACCGCAGGCGAAGAGCCCTACGCCAACCTTGGTGACGTCACCGGCGCCCCGGCCTATGAAGATCCCGCCACCGGCGAGTTCATCGCAGTCCCAGGCGCAGCGACACTCGTCGCTGCTGACTCAAGTCACTACGACGGCTACCCGATGATCATGGACCTTGCGCTTCAAAAGAAGCTCAAGCCCAAGACCGCCAACGTGTCCTTTGAGACCTTCACCATCGAAGTGTTCAACCAAGGAACCGTTGACGCCGCCAACGTTGTGGTCACCGACCACCTGCCCCCTGGGCTGGCAAGTGTCGACAGCACCTGGACCGCCAACGGTGACGGCACCCACACCTACACCATTGCTGGACCAATCAAACCTGGCGACTCGGTCCTCATCGAGTTCGACGTTCAAGTCAACGCACTAGGTGATCACACCAACCTGGCCGGAATCGACGCCGCCGACGCACTGCACCCCGAAACCGGGGCGCCGCTCGACATCGACGACATCGACTCCAACGTTGGCGACACCACCTCAGACAACGTTGTGGACGACGTGCTCGACTCCTCACAAGGAGACGAAGACGACTCCGATATCGCATCGATATCTCGCCAACTCGGCACACCACAACCAGTGCCAGCACCACTCGGTGCAGGCGGCACCGTCCCGCCGGTCGCAACCAATAACAGCGGATCAACAAACAACGCAGCGAACGGACCAACCGGCCCGCAAGCATCACGAGACACAGGACCTCTGGCCTACACCGGTAGCGACGCCCAACGACTAGCACTCATTGGCTCACTGCTCGTACTCAGCGGTGTCTTCCTCGTGCTCGGCACCCGCCGACGACGCAACAACAGCGAAACCGTCGAACTCGACTACGAGAACCTCGACGACTAACCCAAACAGCAACCCCAACAAATCCACAAACTAAAGGCGCTGGTGGCCCCCGGAAACAATCCGTGGGCCACCAGACGTTTTCGGGCTGTTAGGCGGGGTGCCTATGTCGTGGTGACGCTCGCAAGAAACTGCGTCGCATGGTGGGTCCATGCCGCGAAGCTTGCTCGATCGTTGCTAACGATTAGCTCGCAATGCGGCAGGGTCTCGGCGAGGTGAAGCGCAGTCGAAACGGGATGTCCCGGGTCTCCTGACCACGCGAGCACGAGCGTGGGGATCGACAGCGATGCGAGTGACTCACGGGGCGGAAGATCAGCGTGCGCTGCACCTCGCAAGTTGGCGGCCAAGCGAGTCGGGTCGGTGCCGCGCATCGATGCTGCGCGATGCTCAGCCCAATCGGTGGTCCCGACGAAGGGATCGGGCGGTGCCGTGGCGGCTGCCGCGCTGACCAATGGCTCGACGCCCTTGGTCTCCACGATTGAGGCCATCTGGTCATAGATCGAAACTTGCGCGGCGCGTTCTTCCCACCCGGTGGGCGGAATCACCAGCAGCAGGCCTCGAACGCGTTCGCCGAGCTCGAGCGCCGCATGCAGCGCAGTCGCAGCCCCCATCGATGCTCCGCCAAGAATCACTTCTTCGATGCCTAGGTAGTCGACCAGGGCCACCTGATCGAGAGCGAGCTCTCGCCAGCTGCCTCGCTCAGCATCTGACAACGCGGCCGTCTCGCCATGACCGTGGGCGTCGTAGCGCACAACGGTGAAGCGCTCACGAACCCGTTGCAGATCAACGAGCGGGAACCGGTCTTCGCTCGCGCGACTACTCGTGAGCCCGTGACCCCAAATCAGAGGGGGAGCGGTAGTCGCGCCACCGCTGTCCCATTCGAGTCGCACCCCTCGCACATGCACTGCCATAGAAGTGTTCTAGCGTGAGCCGGTACCGTCGTCGCGTATGGCAGACAACGAAGCAGTGCCGCACGAACGCGAGCAAGAATGGGCGCAGTTGCGCAGTGTGCATTTGCACGACGAACGCCCAGAGTCATCGGCGCGCGGCGTGCACCATTTCGCGTTGCTGTCGTCTGACGTCGAGGCGACGATCGGCTTTTACCAAGGTGTCCTTGAGTTCCCACTCACCGAGCTCTTCGAGAACCGTGACTATCCGGGGTCTACACACTTCTTCTTCGACATTGGCAATGGCAATGCGCTGGCCTTCTTTGACTTCCCGGGGCTTGATCTCGTTCCGTACAAAGAAGTGCTTGGTGGTTTCCATCACCTTGCAATCTCGGTCACCAAAGACAAGCAGCGGCACCTTCGCTCAAAGCTCGAGACGGCTGGTATCGACATCGTGTTCGAACACCAAAGTTCGATCTACTTCATGGGCCCTGATGGCGAGCGACTCGAGCTGATCGCCGACGAACTCGGCGAGATGTACGGCTCTGAGGTCCTCTAGCGGTTGTGCCTTGCCAGCGCTACGGGGCAGAGGGGTAGCTCGTTACTTGTTGATCGATCTCGGCGATCAGCGCCGCAACCTCACTGCAGGAAGCCAGATCGATAGCCACCCCTGGAAGCTCGACACCGTCGATGCCAAAGACCCACTGCTCGACCCGTTCGTTGCCGCCGACAGGTAGCACCGTGACACTAAAGGGGTTCGGCGGCACCTTGGCAGCTGCGACCGACGTGTAGCTCACCGCGCCACCATTGTCGACACGTAGTGCACCGGTGAATGCGGTTCCATCGTCGTTGAAGTCGAAACGGGCCGTGTACCCGCCGCCGGCCGGTCCACCGGCGTAACACTCACGACGATCAGCGCGCACTGGAGCTGGCGCAGCCGTGTTGTCGGTCGATGGGGCCGCCGCTGGCTGCAGGTAGGGGGCTGCTACCCAGCCAACCAATCCATCGTCGCCGTAGTTGACCTGCTTCCACTCGACGCCGTTGAGTTCGACCCGTTTGCCTGTCGTCGCAACGCCTTGCTGTCCTGGTGGATAGAGGCCGAGAAACTGAGATGACGACCCAGGGTTTGCTCGCACGTTAAGGCCATCAATAGCGGCGTCGACGGTCCATAGCGCAGGTGCTTCATCAACAAGTTCGATCGCTGTTGCTCCGGCTGTGACGGCAAAGGGAGTGACCTCGGGGGATCCGTCGATAGCAGGCGCATCGGCCGCTTGTACAGAGCTCGTGGTTGCGTCATCCACAGCGGCGGCGGTGGTCGAAACCTCGCCCGGGATCACAGTGGATGCTTCGGACCCGCTGGAGCTACACGCTGAAATGACAAGCAACGCTGCTAAGGCGAACAGCGCGCGAACAAGAAGAGCAAAAGCATCGTTAGTCACGTTCATGAGTCTGACACAACTGCAGTCAGGCACCAGATGCGCGGACACGCTCGAGGGCTTAGCGCGGATCGCTGGCGACCTCGAAGTTGAAGACGAGGTCGGCGATGTTGGTCATCACGATCTGGGTGTCATAGACCTCGGCGGTTGCGGGATCGGTCAACGCACACGTGAATTCGGTGGGACCTTCAAAGATGATCGGGTCTGTGCCGCAATTGAGTGAGTCCGGAAGCAGGCCGTAGTCGGCTTGGCCATTGAGTAGGTCGGCGACGCTCTCTTGGATGGCACCAAGCTGAGCGGGAAACAACACATTGGTCGGGTTCACGAAGATACGTTCCTCGGCTTCGATCACGGTCGACAGTTGCATCTGTTGGCCCTGATAGTCGGCTGTGCATGCGAACGTCTCACCGACGTCTTCGCTCGCTGGCTCAACGCACTCGGCGTTGGTGAGTTCCATGCTGAGCTTGTCGGCTAGCTCGCCTTCGATGAGTTCTTCGGCAGATTGGGTGGCCCCACCGCCACCGAATGAAAAGCTGCAGCCACTGATCAGCAGCGCCGTGCATGCAAGAGCCAGAAACGGCCTACCAACACTTCGTTTCGCCATGCCGCGACACTACCGGAGCATTGGCAGGTGCTTCTGCGATAGATGCAGGGGTGTAGATCAGCTGGGATCTGCACAGCCGAGCTGCCACGATGTCCCGAGTGAGTTATCAGTTCGATGATGAGACCGCTCTTGAGCAGGTGGGTGAGCACCGATGGCGCACCCATTTGGTGGCTGATTGGAACATCGGGGTGAATCCCAATGGCGGGTATCTGCTCGCGCCGTTGCAGAGGGCCATGGGCCAAGCATCGGGTCACCCCGATCCGCTTTCAGTTACGACACACTATTTGCGACCGGGCAGCGCTGGGCCAGCTGAGATCGAGGTTGAGGTCGTGCGCACCGGGCGCACTATCGGCACGGTTCGAGGCCGCCTCATTCAAGACGGCAAGACGAGGCTCGAATCGCTCGGTGCATTCTCGGATCTGGCCAACCCGGTCTCGGTTGCCACGGTTTCGATCGATCCCGTCGATCTGCCTCCACCCGAAGAGTGCGTGTCGCGTGCCGCGCTGGCTCAAGGGGTCGAGATCCCGTTGCTCAATCGCGTCGAGGTGCGAGTACACCCCGACCATGCTGACGCCCAAGGCGGGCGAAGCCCCGAGATTTCGGGGTGGATCCGGTTCAGCGATGGGCGCCCCGTCGATGCCGCTGCGCTGTCGCTGTTCGCCGATGCGTTTCCGCCGCCGCTGTTCGCCTTGTTGGGCCGTATTGGCTGGGTGCCGACGATTGAGCTAACCGTGCAGTTTCGGCGCCAGCCTGTCGAAGGTTGGATTCGTGGGCACTTTGCTACGACTGACGTGGCAGGTACCAAAACAATCGAAGATGCAATGCTGTGGGACGAGTCGGGAACACTGGTTGCCCAGGCCCGACAATGCAGCCTGATCCTGCAGGATGGAACGCCATGACTGAAACGACAGCCTCAGTGTTTACGAGCGACGCGCTCGCTGGCCACACTGCACTCGTTACCGGCGGCGGCAGCGGGCTGGGTCGAGCGATCGCCGAACAGCTAGCTGCGATGGGCGCCAACGTCGTCATTGCTGCTCGACGTATCGAGCGACTTGAGCAGGCTGCTGTTGAGATCGGCGTGGCCACCGGCAACACGCCGGCGGTTGACGTTGTTGACATTCGCGATCGTGACACCGTCGAAGCCCTGGCGTCACGGCACACGGTCGACCTGCTGGTGAACAATGCTGGTGGGCAGTTTCCGCAGAAGGCGCGTGACTTCAGCCCCAACGGTTGGAACACCGTGATCGATCTCAATCTCAACGGCACGTTCTCGATGACGCAGGTGTTCGGCAACCAGATGCTCGATGGTGATGGCGGGGTCATCTTGCAGATTGTGGCGATCACCGGAAGAGGCATCCCGGGCATGGCTCACTCGGCAGCCGCCCGAGCCGGCGTCATCGAGATGACGCACACCTTGGCGTTCGAGTGGGGCCCCAAGGTGCGGATCAACTGTGTCGCACCGGGCGCATTTCACACCCAAGGCTGGGATGACGCCTACGACGAGGGTGTCGGCGCCGACATGTCAGGCGTGCCGCTGCCGTACCCGGGGCGCCCAGAAGACGTGGCGAACGCGATCGCATTTCTGGCCACCCCGGCCGCGAGTTACATCACCGGTCAAACGTTGTATGTAGATGGAGGATGGGGGTTGCACGGTCCGCTTAATGCCATGCCGCCCGGCAGCTATCCCGAGCGCGAAAGCTCTGACCTCGGTAGCTAGGTCGCGCGTCGCTCACGAAGCAGAACTTCTTGGGCGATCGACGCAACATGGCTGCCGTCGGGTGAGAACAGGTTGCCCACGGTCATGCCCCGGGCGCCTCGCAGACCGCGACACTCCCACTCATAGAGGTGCCACTCGTCAGGTCGCATCCGCCGGTGGAACCACATTGCATGGTCGAGGCTGGCGCCCATGAAGCGCTCATGATGCTGATCCATGGGCACCTGCAACGGGTGCAAGCTGCGGGCCGAAGGAAACTGCAGCGTGTCAGAGGTAAACGCCAAACCGCATGCATGGGTTCGTTCGTCATCGTCAACGGGGTCGGTGAGCCGAACCCAACCCATCGACTTTCCAGCACCGGGATACGTACCCATCGAGCGGCGCTCCATGATCCATGGCCACCCGTCGGTTTGAGCGTGCATGTCATCTGGCGCTGGCGCGAGCGGCATTCGAGCAGTCTGGACCTCGGCGTCGTCTTCATCGATCTGGAAGGAACACGACATCTGCAAGATCGCGCCGCTCGATTGGCGAGCGACAACTGACCGGGTGCAAAAGCTTCGGCCGTTGCGAAGCCGATCGACTTCGTAGCGAATTGGTTCGCCGGGCTGCCCACCGCGCATGAAGTACGCGTGAAGCGAGTGGGGGCGAAACTCGTCGTCGACGGTTGCGAGTGCCGCCCAAAGGCTTTGTGCGATTACCTGACCGCCGTAGACGCGGCCCCATGTGTAGGGCGGGCTAAGGCCAACCCAGGTATCGGGGCCATGCGTTTCGAGGTGCAGAATCTCAGAGAACGTCTTTGGCTGTTTTCGGTCCTCTGTGCCCACCGTCGAGAGCCTAGGGCAAGATTTTCTTTCACGACTCGGGAACCAGCCCGACACACTGGTGCGTCAGAACAGACATGATCACGACCTCTGCCTCCATCCACCGCTCGTGGCGCCATCGCTCATCGAAGCTGGCCGCCGCGATTTTGATTTGCTTCGCGCTCTTCGCCACGGCGTGCAGTGGTGATGATTCGGACACGCAGGTCGCCGACGGAGCAAGCGACGCTGCTGGCGATGACGTCGAGGACACAACGGGTGGCGCAGTCGCCCCGCAAGACGCCGGTGACGATGACCGTGCCCTCGACACCTTTGATAGCGGCGACGCAGCCATGGACGACGACCAGGCCATGGCCGCCGATGACGCTATGGACGACGAGGACGCTATGGAAGACGAGGAGTCCAGCGCTGCGCCCGAACCCGCACAGGCAGCCCCACAGCCGACTGACACGGCGGGCACTGCGCCCGCTGAAAGAGCGACCGACGCAGAGAGTTCGGTCGAAGAAGACCGACTCCGCGACGATGACGACGCCGAAGGTCTGTTCGTCTCACCCGAGATCGAGCCCGAAGAGAAGGTCGACGAGCCACCAGACAGCCGGTTCGACGACAACCGCTTTACCGACTACGGCTACCGCACGTTTATCGAAGCTGACGAAGACCCGCTGTCGACCTTTGCCCTCGACGTCGACACGGGCAGCTACACAGTGACCCGCCGCTGGCTTCAAGAGGGTGCAGTCCCACCACCCGAAGCAGTGCGGGCCGAAGAGTTCATCAACTGGTTTGACTACGACTACGAGATCCCGCGGCGTGGTCTTGAAGTCACCGTCGACGGCGGCCCATCACCGTTCGATGACGACAACGTGCTCGTTCGAGTCGGTGTGCAGTCAGAGATCGTGGCCGACAACGAGCGCCCGCCCGTCGCACTGACGTTCATCGTTGACACCTCTGGGTCGATGGACCGTGACGATCGCCTCGGACTCGTCAAAGAGTCGCTAGAGATTCTCGTTGAGGAACTCGACGATGACGACACCGTCGCCATCGTCGTCTACTCAAACAACTCGGGCATCGTGCTCGACCCGACCCCCGTCAGCGATAGCCGCCGGATCTTTGATGCCATTGACTCGCTGCAACCGGGCGGGTCGACGAACCTCGAGTCAGGTTTGCGTGAAGGCTACGCACTTGCCGAAGAGGCATTCCGCAGTGACGGAATCAACCGAGTCATCATTGCCAGCGACGGCGTCGCCAACGCTGGCGTCACCGACCAAGTCGAGCTGAGCCGATTCATTCGCAGCTACGCCGACCAGAACATTCAGCTCGTCACCGTTGGTTACGGCATGGGCAACTTCAACGACACGATGATGGAACAACTCGCCGACAACGGCGATGGCTTCTACGCCTACGTCGACAGCGAAGACGAGGCCGAGCGCCTCTTTGAAGATGACCTCACTTCGACGCTTATCACCGCAGCGATCGACGCCAAGATCCAGGTTGAGTTCGACCCCGAGATCGTCGATGAGTACCGACTGATCGGTTTCGAGAACCGAGGCGTCCGCGACAGCGACTTCCGTAACGACGCGGTCGACGCTGGTGAACTCGGTGCCGGACACCAGGTCACGGCAATGTACGAAGTCAACCTGCGCCGTGGCGTCAGCCTCGACGATCGAGGCGACATCGGCGAGGTGTTCCTGCGCTGGCAAGATCCCGAGAGCGGTGAGGTCATCGAGATCGACGAAGACATCGACCTGCGTGACGTCGAAGAAGACTGGAGCGACACCGCCGTCGACTTCCAACTCGCCACCGTGGCCACCGCCTTCGCCGAGGTTATGCGAGACAACCCCTACGGCGACGACGTCAACCTGTCGAACATCTGGGTCGAAGCTGGCCGAGTCGCCGACCAGATGAACGACGACAAAGTCGACGAACTCGTCGAACTTCTCGAGTCAGCAACCCGGCTCTATTAGATTGTCGGCCTCAGCAGAGCTTCGGCCTGACGGCGTTCGCCTGAACCCGTTGCGGGCCGGTTGGTGCGCCGAGCGAGGCTCGGCTTGTCCCGCTCGTCCCTCGCTCCGGCTCCATTAGCCGGCGTCGCTCCGCTCCGCCTTGCGGCGTTCGCCTGAACCCGTTGCGGGCCGGTTGGTGCGCCGAGCGAGGCTCGGCTTGTCCCG
>Ga0114956_1004025_pt1 | contig 11279 bp, 7 predicted proteins | sample MaitaG_FD_87304 | JGI IMG/M metagenome (GOLD analysis project Ga0114956, IMG submission 87304) | Marine algal microbial communities from Maine, USA - Maine_Asex2 metaG | ecosystem: Host-associated > Algae > Red algae > Unclassified | place: Maine, USA | collected 2015-01-05 | reverse complement strand
TTTAAATGTCAAAGTTAGCTACTTCTCAGTTTCCCGAGACATAATGTGCATCACTACTCCAACCCGCCATTTTACACGGTTCCGGGGATTTCGAGTAAATATGGACTGCCACAATTACCTTTTAGTTCATTGCATTAACTGATGTGTCGATTAATAAGTTATATAGCGCAGGCCTATAGCGTCATGGTGACGTGTACACCTAAGGAATTACGCTGGTAATCACGACTTCCGTCGTCTTCTACATCACAAGTATCAGCTGTCCGGCGGCTTGTGCCTGCGCCCGCTCCAACCGATAGCCAGCGACGAATACCTATATCAAAGTTTAGTGAAACGCCCGATGTGAGAGTGTCAATATTCGGGCACACCCGGTCGATACGATCGGTATCTATTCTCAGACGGGTGGAAAATCGTGAAGTCCAGCCATATGACCACGTGAACTGGATGTCGTCGCGTATCGATTCCCCGACGCCGTTTGCACTGGCGTCGATGGTTTCGAGGTCGCGTCTGACGCTCAGATCGAAGCGGGAATACTCGCGTGGCCGATAGAATAAATCGACGTCGGCCACGAATGTCGTGCGATTTTCTACCCCGGCAGCATCAAAATCGGCCTCGCTTATCCCTAACCTTATCCTGCCGCCGGTACGGTCGGTCGCCTCCAGATCAGCGCCTACAAGAAAGCTGATTGTGTTGCGATCACGAGAATCAGCATCGTAGTCCTGCGTAATGAACCGTGTTTCTACCCGAAGTCGCGTATCAGCAGACACTCGGTAGGAGAAAGCCAAAAACGGGCCAAACGAAGTGTAGTCATCTCCATCAGTGAGGATACCAACATCGCTGTAGCTTCTGTTTAGAAAACTGACACCGGCACCTACATTGCCTCTTGCATCTCTGGCACCGTAGGTGTAGCCAGCACTTAGCGAGGTGCTGGTGTCTACTATCTGGTCGTCCAGACCTTCAACAAATGCCGCCTGCCCCGTGCCAAATTCCTCCGCTTCCTGTAGCAATCTGAAATTAATCGATGTACGGTGTTTTTTAGCAGGCGCAGCGGCAAGGCTGGCACGTAGATCGTGATCGGTAAAATTGAGTGCGGACTCGTCGAATGAGCCGTAGCGGCCTCGATAGGAGGCATTGAGCTCTAAAAGGCGGCGGTCGGCTTCCCATTGTACTGCCGGTGCCACGATGAAGCCGCTGGCCTCCTCTTCATTACTGTTACTGTTAAACGCATTGTCAACGCTCACGTAATCCAGCCTCACTTCGGGGATGAAAGTGGTTTCACCAAGACGCAATGGCTGGCCGCGGAAGCTTTGGGCGTGTGCCATGGAATTCGACACCAGAACCAGGATCGCTAGCAGCAACAAAGGGCAGCGGTTGGCATTTACCAGCTTCAGTGGAATGAAGTTGAAGGACAAATACGGAGTGATATTCACAGCGTCGATAGCTCTTAAATTAATGTGACCTGCTATAAGTATACCGAAGGCTGCGGCTGGGTACGCATTTCGAAATATCCGCGACCGCCTAAAAACTGGCTACCCATTCCAACTTTGGCATTATTCGAAGACAAAATTACCCGTCTAACATCACCTGACAGTCAGTGGATGACGTAACATATTATCATCTAGGCCGGTTTAGAGTTTCACGAGAGGCTATGGGCGCAGCAGTATTCGGATTATACGCAGTGGCATTCGGCGCATTATCGATTCATCATGTTTCGTATGCCGTCGTCGGTCTCATTTGCATGTTTGCCTTCGAGCAATGGGGGGCCATATACCTGCCCTTTGTTGCGGCTAATGGCACCTTGGTAAATATTGTCATACTGGCGTTCGTAGCCATCGCATGGTTTCGTCTGCCCGCTGGTACTTCGCTGGAATTCGTGAAGTACCCCACCCGCACGCTTCTTATACTTTTCCTTGGATACGCCTTCGTAACCACCCTGTGGTCGCCACCCGATGCTAACGCGACCGGTAGATTTCTGGACGAAATTCATTACTTGCTGGCAGCCCTCGTCGTGGCACCTCTGCTTATGCGTACCACTCTCGACTTCAGTCGTGTGCTAGATGCTATTACTTGGTTAGGAGGGTCTCTTGTTATTCTTTTTGCCTACATCCCCGATTTCGAGGGCCGCTCACTAACAATGGAATACGATCTTGAAGAGACGTTAGGCTTGCCACTGGCTCTGGGAGATTTCGGCGGACTTGTCTTTTTAATTACCGCCTTTCGCATGCGAGCGTCGCTCATCTCCATCATCTGGGCTGCCATTGTGTGTGGCTCCGCCCTCTACCTAATCACTCAAACCGGCAGCCGTGGACAATTATTGTTTGCCATCGGCTCGCTTGTCATCTGTCTGCCGGTACGCTGGAAAGGGTTTTCAATCAACCGGGTTATGGCCTTAATGCTTGTGGTTTTGATAGCTATAGCGGCGGTGTACATTGTTGTGAATACCGAAAACACACTAAGCGGCCGAATGTTGAATTCTGAAGACAGCACTGGCGTAATGGCTAGAGTCGAATTAGTCACCGTGTTAATGGATGCCTGGATTGCGGATCCTTCCGCCATGCTCTTCGGTCTGGGTAGCTCGGCCTCCTGGTCTCGATCTGTACTAAGCGGCTACTCGCATGTTGTACCTTTGGAAATACTGGGCGAGTTAGGACTTGTCGGTTTTGTATTCTTCAGCATCAGCGTTCTTACCTTGTTTCTACAGGCATTCACGGGAAACCACAGGAAACAGCTGGATCAGCGAGCTTTAAGCAATTTCGCTGCATTATTCGCCTGTTGGGTTTTCTCGTTATTGTTGTCGTGCAAACAAGGCACTTTGATATTTTCTACCGGCATATTTCTGTACGCCGCTTTGGCCGAAAAATGCCTGCACTTGAATTCTGCGAAAATTAAAAGAAAATCCCGTCAGCCGCGACCGTCCAAGCTTCGCAAACAACAAGAGGCGGCGCGGTAGCAACCACTGAACGACCATGAGCACTACTGTTAATACCCTATTACTGCTTGAGACCCGCATGACAGGTCACAGGCCGAGCTACCTCAGACGCATAGCTCACATGGCATTGGCCAGGGATATGCAAATAATCATTGCCATGCCAGCAGCGTGCTTTGATCATCCGGTAGTGGTTAGTCTCTGCGAGCGAGCCCCTGCCGAAAGGCTACAGGCGATCCGGTGTAAGTCCATAAGGCTAGAAGATCCCTCGGATGGTTTTAAGGGAATGCTGCGCAGGCAATTTCAGTGCTTAAAGTTCTATCGAGAAGCCGTAGCCTTGGCGCAACATAGATATAACATCGACAGGGCGGTAATAACCATGTTCGATGATGTTTCAATACTGTCAGGTGTATTCAGAGTGAGCTTGGGAAATATTCCCTGGGATGGCATTGTCATGCGGCAAAAATTTCATCTGACCGCAATGGAAACCATTGGGCCGCCTGAAACTGCTTCGCTGACATTAAAAAAGCGGCTATTTATTCGCCTGCTGAAAAAACTCAGTTATCAATGCCGAATTCTTACAATCGATGAATCACTGAAAATCTTCGTGCATGCCAACTACCCAGCGTTGAAACATACCATCGATTACATCCCGGATCCCGTTGAAGAGCGCGGTCTGGCTACCAACCCCGACCTGCGAAAACAACTTGGGATAGCTGACGATGTCATCCTGATTCTTGCCTATGGCACACTGCGTGAAGCCAAAGGTGTCGACATACTCCTGGATGCCCTGCATGAATTGCCACAAAACATCCAGGCACTTCTTGTGGGTAGCCAGGCTGACGACATCACAGCTTGTATCAACGAAGATCGCCATCGCCCGCTAATTGAAGCAAAGCGCATCCACCAGGTAAACCGCTATATCGATGTCAGCGAAGATCCGAATTTCTTTCAGCCAGCGGACATTGTGTGGATTGGATATAAACATTCCTATCACGCAATGAGTGCCGTCATGGTGCAGGCTGCGCAATACCAGAGACCGACAATAGCCACAAAAAACGGATTGGTTGGCAAGCTAACCAGAAAGTACAAAACAGGCATTCCAGTTGATACCACCAAGGTACTGGATGTCGTCGCGGGCGTCTTAAAACTGAGCAATGGAGAATTTAGCGTAAGTGACGAAAACTACAATGCGTTTGCCAATGCGTATAGCCTTGAGGCCTTTGAAAAGGTTTTATTCGATAGTCAGCCGTAGTCTATGCCAACTTGTCACGCTCTATTAGCGCATACTGCATGGCCCGTATCGGCCCGTGGTGGTCGCTGACAAAGTAGTTGACGTCGGACACGCCGCAGGATATCGTGATTTAAGCGTAGTGCAGTAAACCAGCACTGTATGGAAAATTTAAATATCAGCTCAAGCAGCCCTCAGAATCATCCTCCTCAAGACGTTCAAGACCTTGTCGACAGCGCCTCCACCGAGACCGTCTGCTTTCTGATGCCAGCCATAGGCCAGCCTCGCTGGTCAAAACGCATTGATATGGTTAAAACCGAGGGTATCCACGCAAAGGCACTTGCCTTTGACAGAGATTACCACCGCGGACGAGTGCCCGATTGTGAAGTGGTCATGCTAGGGAAAATCAACAAGGGGGAGTATTTAAAAAGGCTTTGGGTATTCGCCAGAGCGGTTCCCATGTTACGCAAACAAACCCGGAATGCCAGCGCGGTCTATGCCTTCGGCCTTGATCTGGCGCTTCTGGCCATGCTTGCCAATATATTTCGACGATCACCAGTGTTCCTTGAAGTTGGCGATATACGTCCGATACAAGTCGCACCCGGCCTGGTGGGTAAATGCATGAAGCTGCTTAGCCAGAAAACGTTCAACGCAAGCAAGCTGCTAGTTGTGACGGCCGAGGATTTTGCGACGGGCTACTATGCTGACAATAATATCTCCAGCACCCCTTGGCAGGTGATTGAAAACAAACTGGATTTTCCACTACGCAAGAGCAGCAGTTGCGGTACCTCTTCAGAAGCGCCGGTATCTGTGTCAGCTTCGATTGTCAGTGAGGCAGGCGCAAAGGCAGTAGCCACTGTCCCAGCAAACCTCTCATCAGATGTTCTTAATATTGGTTATTTTGGTGTATTGCGATCGCCCTGGTCTTTCGTCACGCTAGCCACCTACGCAAAGGAGAACGCTAACAGCGTAAAAATTACCCTGGCTGGCGCTTTGCAAGAAGGGCATGAGGAATTTGAACAATTGATCGCTCTGGACAACGTCGAGTACCTGGGAGCTTACCGTTCACCTGACGACTTACCCCATCTCTATCAGCAAGTGGATCTTGTCTGGGGTTGCTACCCGGAACCCACCACAGAAAAAGGCGCTAGCGATGAAAACTGGCTATGGGCTCAAGCGGTATGCCGCTCAAATCGATTTTACGAATGCTGCTATTACCGAGTGCCCATCATATCGATGTCCAACAGCGCTGACGGCCAGGTCGTCGAATCGTATGGGCTTGGGCCTGTGCTGCAGTCATATGATTACAAGACTATAAAGTCGCATCTGGAAGCCATCACGACTCAGAAAATATCAGTATGGCAAGAGAACTGTGAAAAATTACCCGAGTCCATTTACTGCTACACGACAGAGTCAAAGGAATTAGCACAAACCATTCTGCAGCAGATCAATGCTGCCCGCGCTTGACATCGATAGTCATTAAGCTCTTTAAATGTTGCAGATCATTGATGTTTGCGCTCAAGTTTTACCAACAACCAACCAAGACAAATAAACCGCTCTATAAAGCGATCAGATATCTCTTCCTCTTTAAGCGTATCAGGCAGAATGTCATGTCGTTTGAGGGCCAGTAGCGACTCCTTACAGACAGGTGATTGACGCAATGCGGCCATGCTGCCTGACTTCGTCGCGGTAACTAGAATGAACGGGCTTTTACCAATATAGGTTTGTGACAACTTACGGATAAGTCTTTTTGTATTGGTCCAGAATAATTTCATACTACCCGTAATGAGATAGAACGGCTCGGTAGATGCTGTCGCACCATACGTTGTCATCACTTTAGCCAGCGCCCGACTACTGGTGGTGATAAAGTGTTTTTGAAAAATAGCACCAAAACGCGTACTGCGAGGGCAATGGTAGGCATGTTGCAAGCGAAATATTTCTGAAAGCGGACAATACACTGCCATTGGTGCCTTTGCCGACACACTCATCGACCGCGAGTGGGAGCTTTGAAGCGTCTCTTTGCAATCTATTTGGTCATAACTTTGAGTATTTAATACGCGCTTGTAGATCTCATAGTTTTCAAGCCTGCGTATGCGCGCATCATTGAGGCGGGCTTTGAAACCATCAGTAAACAAAGCCGCCGGGACTCGTATTACCTCAACACGTAGGCGGTCAAAGCGTTCTAGCCTTGTTTTTTTTGAGCGATAAAAAGGAAAATCCTGCGCCCACTTAAAATCACGAAATTGTTCGCCTCCCACACCGCGCAGACATAACTGTACACCTTGTTGAATACGGCTCTCTTGTAGTTGAACTATTCTGTGCTGGGTCAGCAAATGAGCCTTAAGACCATCGAGCGATTCAATGGTGTCATTGAGATCCTCCGCAAGGCTACTTATATCGTGGGCGGATACGAACAACGGTCTTTCAATGCTTTCAGCCACATCACCGGCAATCTTGACATCCGCATGGTCATCGTCGCCAGAGACGGCTGTGTCGAACTCTATATCGGCGGCATGCAGCGCGGCAATTAACATTCGCGTATCGAGCCCACCGGTTACGTCAACACTGACCCGGGTCCCCTTCAACGCGGTTGCCAGCCCTTCAAAGCTATGTTGCAACGAGGAGTGTGCAGGTACATCCGAGATATCGGGTACATTTTTTTTCAGTCTTACACAGCGATGATCGATTGGTGAAAACTGAAGAATCTGATCGAACCCTATCTTCTTTATGGACGCAAATAGTGTTCTTTTAAAATACAGATTGCTGGTTTGCAAAAACTCAGCAACGTTAGTCCAGTCAATGTCCTCAATACCCAGATTCAATTCGTGCACAAGCTTAAGAAAGGAGCAGCTGACACCATCATCACTTTCGTAGGCGGCAAACATTCCGGAGTTGTCTACAAAGGCGTGGTAACTGTCATCTGTGTAGTGAATCAGACAGAAAAAACATCCCTTCAGTACACTGACTGCATCTTCGACAGGATGAGTTGTCAGTCTCTGAGCCAGTCTTTCCATAGACTCGTGCTGGCCTGGATGCCCTTCTATGTAGACAAAGCCATGCCAATAAATCGTAAAGTCAGAGACTTCAAGTGTGCTGGCCGACTCGGTGAGGAGTCGGCCATTGACCATAGTTAATGCGGTCGAGCTCATCAGGATACACAATGCAAGCCGATGAACTCACGCTTACAGGCAGATCTTATCCAATCAACGAATCTCTTTGGGTTGCCCTTCGATAGTGAACAAGACTGGAATGTCCCGTTCCTCGAAGCCTTTCGCCCATGGCGTCCAGAAACCGCCTCGGTTTTCGCTAATCTCGGCATACGCATCGCGCCAATGATTCCTGTCAGTAGAGCCATAATGGGTTAGTGTGAAATAGGTGGCTACAATAAAACCTGCACCTGATGGAGCACTTAGTTCCAAGTGGTACGTAGATCCTAACACTAATTCAATTGGTGTCTCAAAATCGGCGTACCCCCATTCACGACAACCTTTCTCCAGGTAAGTATCGGGGTCTCTGATTATAGGCATGCATTCATCAGCACGTGGTAACTCAAGGGTCCCGAGAACGTCGCCCCCGTCAGACTTCAATTGCGCTTGAAGGGGCTTCCCATTGGCACTGGCGGTCTGCCCGTAATTGAGCCATAGACCGTCAACCGTTCGAGATGCATCGGTTACCGTAAACACCTGCCTACCGTGTCTATTACCCTCAATGGTCTTTGAACCCGGACTACCAACACGCGCATCATAGGCCACCATGGAATTGCCCACCCAAACATCATCATCGTACTTCACTTCGTACCAGCTGGTAACCCGCGCCGAAATTTTCCAGTCCTGACTGTCGCTATTTCGTGAAAACAGTGCAGGCGCTGTTGAATGATACGGACCGAATCGTTCAGTGCGTCCAATGTCGACTGCTCGATGAGTGCCATTTAAGCCTATAGCACCCTTATCGCGTTGACAACGACTGGCAGTCGATGGTGACTCTCCACGAAGTTTACAGTTAGTAGGTGGATTCACATTCAGGTAAACCAGGTGATAAAGCTTTCCAGCTTCCAGTCTCACCGGTTCCTCCAGCGCTATTTCAGGATATCCGCCAGCGCTCATGGGTACGAATGGTTCTGCGCTACGCCCAAGTACCACATCGGACGGCAAATGCTGTTCACTATCGTCATCTTCGCGTACTTCTACAAAGATGCTGCCGCCATTACCAACACTATAACTGTTAGATAAGGTGTAACCGCAGGTGAATCTGTCCAGGCCGTTTTTTACGCATTTGCACCAGACGGAGTTGGGTTTATCAGACTTGCAACGACCCTTAACATTGACATCGTTCAACGTGCGGTTTTCGTGGCGCACCGCCACAATATTACCGCTACGTTCAGCCATGAATCGTCTCGCTGATTGTATAGCGATTTGTCCATTGCCAGTTTGATAGCCGGTACCGGGATGACCGTAGAAAATGCCACCCATTCGTAGATCGTTGTTGAATACCAGAGCATTGGCATCCTCCAGTGGCACGACATCGGCGACATTTCCTGGCTGACCCGGACTTGCAACTGGTTGTGGTTGTGGCTCCGGTTCTGGCTCAGGCTCAGGATCAGGTTCCGATTCTGGCTCCGGATCTGGCTCGATAGCCGGTACCGGCTCTCCCCCTTCAACAGGGTCAGTCCCTTCAGGCTGAGTTACAACCGGCGGCTCAGTCTCTGGCGTATTCGGAGTAGAGTCTGTGCCGGTGGGTGCGTTGGGCTCACTCACTGTTACCACTAGCGTTGAAAGATCATCACCATTGTTCGAGTCGGGATTGAGCGCAGGTACTACAGGATTTGCTGGCGCCAGATTCGGGCCAAAGGCAATTTGCTCGGTGCTCACGTCCACTGACGTATAAGCAAATGCGCTACGACCATCGAGGGCAGTCACTACTACGTTGACCGTATACGATCCTGCCTCGGTAAACTCATAGCTGAAGTCAGGCGCATCCGGAAACTCAATGAATCGGCCTTCAATAGACCACTCATAACTGTAACTGGCGACAGATTCAAAATCCAGAACCGGGCTGGGCAAGTCCAGTTGGTAAGGTGTAGTACCTTGAGCAACTGTTTCGCTGATAATGGGGATAGGGGGCAGATCCAACACGTCGTCTCCAGAATTTTCAAGAACCAGTCCGCATGCGTCATCTGCACACAGATCATCCTTCTCATACTGAAACACACCTACGCGCTGAAGTGTACCGGCATTGACTATTTCTATTTCGTAAGCTGCGGCATCATCTTCCGGCGCCCATGAAAACATGGGAGTTCCGCTGAAACCTGCCTCATCACTCAGCAGCTGATCCTCCTCCACATCCTCCTGCTCGGATATGTCAGAAAACATCAGGTCAAAAAAAGCGTCGAAAATCGATACGTCGGCACCGTCACTGAGCAAAGCATCGTTAAAAGCCTGCTCGTCAAGATTCTCTTCGGGTAGTAGGCTGACATCAAGCGTCTGATCGGCCTGTAGATCAGATTCAACTGAAAATTTGCTGCTCCAGGGTCCGGGCGAATTTTCTGTAATCGCTCTTACACGCCACTGATAACTGGCGTCGGGTTCCAGCCTGACCTGCAATACTTCAGTACCGGTGTCAGATTCAGCATCAGGCTGTTGAGAAAAATTCTTGTCAATATCAGATTCGCCACAGCTGGCAAGAAGCATAGTCCCTGCAGCAACAACGAGTGTAGGACTACGCAGTGCTGGTCGAAATTTATCATGCAGAAAGGAGAAGGGCATAGGTACCTCGAGAACAATAAATGCCGCATGAAACTAATCACGCATGGCTCGTTCTCACAGGATCGGCGCATCTCACTATTCTTGAACCAACCTACAGTTACGTCACGAATACACTATCGTCCAGATCATAAATAAAAAAATGTCGATGAGGGCATACCTCCAATTGGTAGTCAGCGAGGGGCGTAGCGTTACGCGCCAGCGACATCCACACTAGTGGCAACCTTACTGTCCGCCGTAGACACCTTATCAATATGCTCGGCTCTGAGAGGCTGACCTGGCGTGCCAATGTCAAAATTCACCAACTGCCTTACCTGGTAGCTGGTCTTTTGCCCTGTTCCGTAATAGATGCGTACAGAAAGCTCGCCTATCAGACCGAGACTAAAAAACTGAATACTCAAAATCGCTGTGACGATCGCCAGGTACAACAGCGGATTACCCGTAACATCGAAGCCCCAGCCAAGCTTCATGATGGCAACTGTCAGGCTGGAAAAAAATGCTACCGCGCCAACAAACACACCCAGCATGCCAAAAAATTTCATTGGGCTGGCGAAGTATTTGGTCATGTACTTCACGGTAATGAGATCGAGCAGTACACGTATAAAACGCCCGATACCGTATTTGGAATCACCATGAATTCTGGCCCGATGACCAACCGGCATTTCAAAACAACGTGCGCCCAGGTTATCTGCAAGGATAGGAATGAACCGGTGCATTTCTCCGTAGAGCTCCAGATCTTTGGCAATTTCGGAGCGCATGGCTTTAAGCGTACAGCCAAGATCGTTTATAGGAAACCCTGTGACTTTGGAGATTAATTTATTAGCAAGAATCGATGGAAGCTTGCGAGACAGGAATCTGTCCTGACGACTCTTGCGCCAGCCGTGTATCAGGTCATAGCCCTCATCCAGCTTCTCCAGCATGGCGGGGATGCTGGCTGGATCGTTTTGCAAATCACCGTCCATCGTGACGATGTAGTCGCAGGAGGCATGTTGAATACCTGCGTGCATGGCTGCAGTCTGCCCAAAGTTACGTCGTAGCAGCACCACCCGTATTTCCGGATGATCGACCGCCAGATCGGTGAGTTTCTGCCGACTACCATCAGTGGAACCATCGTCCACAAACAGCACTTCAAAAGCTCTGCCAAGGTTTTTCAGCAGTGACGACAGTTCGTCCCAGGCCGGGTCTATATTGTCCAGTTCATTGTAGATGGGCACTACAACTGAGACGCTTCTTGCTGTATTCAATGGTTTGTCCATAGTAGACTTGGTGACTGCATCATGATTTGCCCGCAAAGGCTTCAGTTGGCACTACAATCGCAAACTGTACACTGACGATAAACACATTTCTGTGTGTTCAGCGCCATTTC
>Ga0114956_1004020_pt1 | contig 11285 bp, 10 predicted proteins | sample MaitaG_FD_87304 | JGI IMG/M metagenome (GOLD analysis project Ga0114956, IMG submission 87304) | Marine algal microbial communities from Maine, USA - Maine_Asex2 metaG | ecosystem: Host-associated > Algae > Red algae > Unclassified | place: Maine, USA | collected 2015-01-05 | reverse complement strand
TTAATATTATTGGTAACTCACCAGCAATGTATTCTACCCAGGTGCTATCATCAAAGTACGATTGACCGGGCGTGTATTGGGCGTTTAGTAAGTTGGGCAAACAATAGATTGCGGCAATACAAAGTATGTATAGATTTTTCATAATAAAAGTTGAAACAAAGTTACTGTTGGAAGAATACTTTCAATTGCTTTACGCGAATTTCAATTACTTACGCCCCAATATTTTATACCTAACTAACTGATTTTCTTTATATGTAATTTCATAATTGTAGGTTTCTTCTATAAATTGTTGAATATTTTTTTGATGTACCACTACTTCTTCATTAACATTAAATTCTGCTTGGTTTTTGTTGGCAAAACGAATCCCTTTTTCATTTAACATTATTATATAAAATAAAATATGCGGACTGTATTCGTTGTATGAAATAAATTGATTGTTGAGGTTGTGTTTGCCATTTAAACCATCTTTTAAAAAATAGCTTATCTGATAAAAGTCTTTAATCCAAGCCTCTTCCTGCGGCTTAACTGTTTTATGCAATATTTTTTTATAAGGTTTGAAACCAATTAAAATCAAGAAAATAAATGGTAATAAACTAGCAGCAGTATGTTTTTTTATCCAATCCAAATTTTTCAAAAAATTAAACAAATAATAAATAGCCGTTGCGACTAAAATTGCCAAAAATGGATAAAGTGGCACATCATACCACTCTAATTTAGTTTGAGAATTAGAGATAACTAAGAACAGGGTAAGAATCATTAAAGAAGAAAACAATGTTAACCGATTAATCATTTTATGCTTGATAAATAAGCCTACCAACAACCCGCATGGCACAAATAGGTACCATATTTTAAATCTATTATTAACTAAATTTTTAAAGTAATAGGAAAAGGGATGCTTGTGATTGTCTAACACTTCAAGAAATCTACCGCCTAACTCATTTTCTCGAACGGCTGCTATAAAACCAGGGTTATAAGCTTCTCTAAGCAAATAGAAGCCACTAACCAAAAGTAAAAATGAACCTAAACCCAAATAAAAGTGCTTGCTTTTTAACAATGGTATAAATTGCTTTCGAACAATACTATAAATAAAAATAGCGGGTAAAAACAGCAAACCATTTATGCTTTTTGTTAAAACAGCCAACGCAGTGCAAATGAAAAAGAGGTATAAATGTTTTACGTTTTGTTTTTCGCAATACCAATAAAATAGTAAGCCACTTAAAGTAGTAAACAAGGTCATAAGAGCATCAAAGTCACCAGTTCGGGTTGAATGTATGCTCACATAACCCTGTGAGGTTATTAAAATAAATACTGCAATAATGCCTAACCATGGAAGTTTGAGGTATCTAGTCGCAAAGATTAACAACACCAAGCAAGTTAAAAATGCTGCAATAGCAGAAGGTAGTCTAACTGCAAATTCATTAACACCAATAACTTTCATAAATGCAACTTGGCACCATGTTAAAAGCGGAGGTTTGGTGTTCCACATATCAGGTTTGCCTTCAAAATGGGTTACAATATAATTGCCATTTTTATACATTTCGTAGGCATTAATAGCATTTCTTGCCTCATCATATTGCCTAACTGAAAGTGTATCTAAATGAATAAAAATTGGGATGCACACCAAAGCTACTAGTACTATGTATTTGGTATATTTTTTAAAAAAACTCAGCATTTAGATGGAACAATTTTAATAATGCAAACGTACATATTTGTCAATTGGTTGGCCAGTCATCCACAAACTCAAAACCTTTGTTTTTCAGATCAACCTTAGCAATTAAAGTAGTTTTTAAGTTGCTCACCGCTAAGTAAGGTACTTGCCAAGTTAAGTTGTATTGCCCAACTTGGTTGAATGTACTTTGATTAATTGGTTGGTTTATTGCCTTGCATTCAATTAACAGAAATGGTTTTGAGTCATTATTAAAACATAAAATGTCGGGTCGCTTTTTAAGTCCGTTTAGCATGAATTGCTTTTCAACTTGTATTAAATTTTTAGAATAACCCAGGTCATTTATTAAATGCAATAACAATTGTTGTCGCACAAATTCCTCTGGTGTTAAAACCAAATATTTTTTCCTAATTATACATTGCACCTTTTGTATGCCTTCAACAGTTTTTATGGAAAGTTTACTGTTGTTAATTTTAATGCTCATTGGTGTTTAGTAAGTTTGTAATATCACATTTAGTTTAAATGTAGATGAGGGATAAAAATAACTCAATGGAAAGCAAAGAAGAAATTGTAAAAAATTGGCTGCCACGATATACGGGTACAGAGCTTGATGAGTTTGGCAAATACATCATTTTGGTAAACTTTAATAAGTATGTCGAAATGTTTGCTAAACAGTATAATGTGGAGGTAAAAGGTGATGGCAGAGCCATGAAAAGTGCTACACATGGTAACATAACCATCATTAACTTTACCATGGGCAGCCCCAATGCTGCAACCATTATGGATTTGCTTACTGCAGTTTCGCCAAAAGCCGTATTGTTTTTAGGAAAATGTGGAGGTACCAAAAGAAAAAACACTTTAGGTGATTTTATTCTGCCTATAGCAGGCATAAGAGGTGAGGGTACAAGTAATGATTATTTGCCACCTGAAGTACCTGCTTTGCCATATTTTGCATTGCAAAAAGCCATTAGTACTACCATAAGAGATTTTGAACAAGATTATTGGACTGGCACAGTTTACAGCACCAACCGCAGAGTTTGGGAACATGATAAAGCTTTTAAAAAGTACTTGAAACGTATTGGTTGTATTGCGGTTGATATGGAAACAGCAACGATTTTTACTTGCGGTTTTGCCAATAAAATTCCATCAGGGGCTCTGCTCTTAATTTCTGATAAACCTATGTTGCCAGAAGGTGTTAAAACAGAAGAGAGTGATGCGAAAGTTACTGAAGAGCATTTAGAAAGGCATTTAAAAATTGGTATAGAAAGCTTGAAGCAATTGATTAATAACGGTAACACGATTAAACACTTGCGCTTTTGACCATTGATGCCATTGTATCGGAGATTCGTAAAAAAATATACCGGCCCATTTATGTGTTGCAAGGGGAGGAGAGCTATTACATTGATAATCTTTGCAAGTTTATTGAAGCCAATGTTTTAACAGAGGCAGAAAAAGAATTCAACTTTACTGTGTTTTATGGCAAAGATGCCGACCCTAAAAATGTAATGGATACTTGCATTAGAGTACCTATGGCCAGTAACTACCAATTGGTTATTATTCGTGAAGCACAGAGCATGCGCGCATTGGCCAGCTTGGAACCTTATTTTAAAAATCCATCAAAATCTACCATACTTGTTGTTTGCTACAAAAACAAAAAGTTAGATAAGCGGAAAAAATTTGTTAAGGATTTAGGTAAAACGGCTTTGATTTATACCAGCGACAAGCTAAGTGAAAATCAAATTGCACCTTGGATTATCACTTATGTAAAAAAGAAAAAATTAGAAATTAGCAACAAAGCTGTTTTGTTACTCTCGGAACATTTAGGAACTGATGTTTCAAAAATATCGAATGAGTTAGATAAGCTATCAATCAACTTGGAAGATGGCAGCATGATTGATGTTGAGCATATCGAAAAAAATGTGGGTATTAATAAAGACTATAACGTTTTTGAATTTCAGAAAGCGTTGGGCACTAAAAACATACCTAAAGCACATAAAATATTAAACTACTTTGTTCAAAATATTAACACCAATCCCTTGCCATATGTAATAGGAACATTGGCATCATTTTTTAGCAGATTGTATTTATACCATGGCAACAAACATTTAGGTGATGCTGGTTTAAAGAAGGTTTTAGGTTATTACATAGAAGACTTTAAAATCGCTGGCGCGAAATTTGATAAAGTAAAGACAGAACAATCAATAGACCTGTTACATAATTACGATTTAAAGTCTAAAGGATTGAACAGCGCCAATACACCTCCTGGTGAGTTGTTAAAGGAGCTAACCATTAAAATTTTAAACTTATGAAACTTATTTTCTTATTCTCAATGTGCTTAAGCATGATTATTGCAACTTGCGGTGGTGCTGAAAAATCTACTACAACTAACGCTACTGCCCCTACAGATAAAGCTATGGATAAAACCAAAGATGACAAAACTGAGTTAACTACCAATGATAACGAGCATTTACAGCTGAACTCAGCAGTTAAAAGTCCGTTTAAAGCACATATTGCTTCACAAACAGGTGGAACATTGTATCGTATAATTTTCACATCTAAAACTGATGAGCCTATTATGTTTACTGGCACTTATGTGGGTGATATGGGAAAAGAAATGAGACAACAGCGCGATAGTTTTGAAGAAGTTGGAAAACCCTTACAACAAGGTCAGCGAATTATATTAAATGTAAAACAATACAAAGAAGGCTATGAGGCTATTGCTGATGATATACCTCACAACTTAGGTAAATGTCCTAAAGCTTATGATGGCCAGGCATTGGTAGAATATACTATTAATGGCGAAAAGCATTTCTTTGTGGTTAAAGAATTTATGACTGGCGAAAAGGGTCAGCCTGAGTAATAGGGGAAACTATTCGTAATCCCTGGATTTGTCGCAGACAGATATTCCGGGGTCTCAGATGTAATATTCAAAAGCGTAATAAACAATAAACAGGCTCCTGCATATCTTGCCTTAGCGCAAAAACCGGAGATTAAGGTTCTAAAATAAGGCTGTAGGCCCTATAAAGCAGCCTGATTTTAATCTTACTTATTCCATGAAAATTCCCCCTCTGTATCTCCCCAGGGAGAGCATCTCGACACTAATATTTGGTAGTATTTGAAATGTGCCATTATAATTCTAAAGGTTGGTTATTATTGTCCTCCGCTGGCGGAGGAAGGCCGATAGGCAAGGAGGTGGAGTAACTCTACTTTAACTGCAGTTTTTCGCTCTGCCCTTAACAACTGAGCAATGAACGATTAACCAAGCATATTCAAAGCAGCAACCTTGTCTTTAACCAATTGTGCTTTAATCGCATCAATTGATTCAAATTTTTCTTCATCACGTATTCTATCAACTGGGGTAACTTTCACATCTTGGTTGTATAAGTCTCCATTAAAATCGAATAGATTAACCTCTATTGTTTTAGTATTACCATGAAACGTTGGTTTAAACCCAATGTTCATCATGCCCTTAAAGGTTTGATTGTTCACTTCAACCAATACAGCATAAACGCCAATTTTCGGAAGTAATTTATGTTTGCTTTCGGTTTGCACATTGGCAGTTGGGAAACCAATTTGTCTGCCAATACGAGTACCTCTTACCACTGTTCCGCTTAAAGAATATGGATTGCCCAAAAGTGCATTTGCGTCTTTTACAGCGCCTGCTTCTAGTGCCTTTCGTACTTTGGTTGAGCTCACCACAATTTCGGTAACTTCTTGTTTGGTAATTTCCTCAACTTGAAAATTATGCTTGGCTGACAGTTTGTGCAATAGATCAATATTACCAGTTCTACCTTTGCCAAAACGGTGGTCGTAACCTATCACCAATTTTTGGGGATTGAAATACTTTACCAAGAAATCATTTACATATTCTTCAGCACTTAGCATGGAAAAGCCACGATCAAAAGGAACTACAACAACATTTTGTAGTTCGCAAGATTCTAATAAGGTTAACTTTTCTTCTAGTGTGGTAATCAATCTTAAGCTATCATCTGTAGGATTAACTATTAACCTTGGATGTGGATCAAAAGTTACCAAAACACTTTCTCCATCATGTTTTTGTGCAAGATTATTAATGCGTTTTAAAATTTGTCGGTGGCCAAAGTGCACACCATCAAAGGTGCCTATGGTAACAATGGCATTTTTAAACTTAGGTAAACTATTTAGATCCCTATAAATTTTCATCACCTAAACTTTTAATAGCGGCTTCTAAATCCGGAATTTGCCAAGCATTTTCAACCTTATGCTCGCCAATGGCAGTTCTCCTAAGTGCGCTCAAATGTGCTGCATTGTTTAATCGTTCGCCCATATCATGCGCAATACTGCGAATGTAGGTTCCTTTGCTGCAGTCAATGGTAAAAGTAAGGTAGGGTAGTTCAATTGAGTCAACATCAAATCTTTTTACTTCAACAGTTTTAGGTTGTCTTTCAATTATTTTTCCTTCTCTAGCATATTTATACAAAGCTTTTCCTTTTACTTTCCTTGCCGAAAACATGGGAGGTATTTGCTCATTGAATCCAATAAAACTTTTGGCAGTTTCAAAAATCATTTCTGGGGTAATATCGGCTATACTTTTGTCTTCAACAATTTCTCCTTCTACATCATAAGTAGTAGTAGATTTCCCTAAATGTATTTGCCCAGTATACTGTTTTTCTAAGGCCTGTACGGTATCAATTTTTTTTGTGAATTTAGATATGGCCAATACCAATAAGCCTGTGGCTTTGGGATCTAAGGTGCCGGCATGGCCTACTTTAAGCTTACCAAACTGACTTCTTAAGCAACCTCTTACTTTGGCCACCACATCAAAAGATGTCCAATCTAATGGCTTATCTACCAACAGAAATGTACCTTCTGTTATCTGTTCTTTAGTAATTGTTAAATGGCCGTCCACCCTGCAATAATAGCAATTAATCCTGCAGTAAAACAGTAGTAAGCAAAGTATTGAATCTTACCTTTCTTAACAATTTTAATCATAAGGGTACAGGCAAGTAAGCCGGTTACAAATGCGGCAATAAAGCCACCAATTAAAGGTGTAATGGTTGCAGCCTCTAAACTTTCAGGAGTTTCAATCAAATCTTTTACATCCAACAAGGTCATACCAAGTATTGGAGGTATAACCATTAAGAATGAAAATCGAGCCATGGTGCTTCTATCTATCCCCAACAATAAACCAGTTGAAATGGTACTGCCAGAGCGTGAAATGCCAGGTAACAAAGCAATGGCTTGAGCTAAACCAATTAATATGGCTGCACCGTATGACAACTCTTTGTTGCTCTGCTTAGCTTTTATGGTAGAAAGCAGCAAAATGCCCGTTAATATTAGCATAGCGCCTACCAATAGAATATGGCAGTTAAACATTCCGCTATTTTCTAAGGTGTTTTTTAGTGGTAAACCAATTGCCAATAACGGAATCATGGAAACTAAAATGAATGTGACAAATTTGGTTTCAACATTCCATTTAAATTCAAACAGCTTTTTAACTATCTGAACAATATCTTTTCTAAAAATAATTAAGGTGCTAAGTACGGTAGCAAAATGAACAACTATGGTAAATGTTAAACTCTCTTCAAACTCACAAACGCCCAATAGCTTTTTACCAATTTCTATATGTCCACTACTACTTATGGGTAAAAATTCTGCCAATCCTTGAATGATACCAAGTATAATGGCTTCAATAAGTTTCATAATTAACTTACTTCTTCAACTTTATTTTCTGCAGGAAAACGCTTCATAATTGCATAAATGGCTAAACCATAACCTGCAAGCATTACCAAAACGGCCAAGGTAATTCTTCTAAAAGAGTACAATTGCTCACCATGCCATACGTTCGGATCTTCTTGCCCACCGCCAGACATAAGCAACAATCCTAAGGCAATTAACACAACACTTCCTATAAGAAATAGGTAGTTTTTTTTGCCAAAGAGCATTTCATGCTCAATCTTATTTTTCTTTAGCGCTCGTTTTGCCATACAACAAATGTAAAGTAAATTTTATTTTAACCGTAATGGCTAGTGAAATTGTAAGAATATTTAACGCTAATAGTTAATATTTAGCAAGGAAATAATGTTTTACTCGAAATACCCGCAAAGTTTTCTAGGGTCAATTTTGTAAGATCTAAAATTGAAGTTAAGTAGTAAATTTTCTTGGGGCAGGTCTTAAGGCCTGCTCAAAAAACACTTTTCATTCTCACAACCGATTGACCCCAAAAACTTAATGAAGAATGGGCTGATTCTTAATATAAGTCATCCAACTTTAAGCGTAAATACTTTTGTACAGCTGTGGTAGTGCTCAAAAAGGTAATTAACACTCCTGTAATAATTATGGCTCCAAATAATCCTAAAAACAATAAATTGTACTCCATATTATTTGTGTTGAAGAAATCAGGAAAGTTAGACTGTAGCACTAAAAATAAAGCCACAATACCAATAACTGCAAGCAAACCGCTTATTAATCCATTCATTAAACTTTTACCTAAAAATGGTTTTTTGATGAACCACTTAGTGGCACCAACTAACTGCATGCTTTTAATTAAAAATCTATTGCTGTACATGGCCAAACGCACGGTATTGTTGATTAATGTTAATGCGATAATCAAGAACAAAATACAAACGCCAAACAAACCAATACCTGCATATTTAACTTTTTGGTTGATGTTTACCACCAAATTTTTCTCGTAATATACTTCACTTACTATTTCGTTGGTCATCAGTTGGCTTTCAATTAATGCCAAACTATCTGCATTGGCATGACTAGGATTTAGCTTAAGTTCAATAGAAGCGTATAGAGGATTAAATCCTAATACACTCTCAAAATCATCACCATAATCTTTCTTAAATTCGGCAGCAGCTTTTTCTTTGGAGATAAAGTTGGCTTGCTTTACAAATTTTTCAGTTACAAGATTTTTATTCAACTCTTTAATCTTGGCATCATCTGCACCATCTTTTAATATTACCGAAACTGGAATATTTTCTTTTAAAGTATCCGAAAGTCGGTTAGCATTAATCATGGTAAAGCCTATTAGACCTAACATTAACAATACCAATGAAATACTAACTATTGAGAATAAATAGTTAGGTCCTGATTTTTTTGTACGTCCTTTTTGTGAAGCCATAAAACGAAAGTATGTTAAACTGTACTAGCTATAACGTGCGATTCCCACAGCACTATTGTATAAACGGATATTTAATTGAACACTTGTAAGCGAAAGCAATGACTAGGAATGGTTAAATTTGCTCATTCAATTTTAGCAATGGACTACAACTTTACCGATATAGAAAAGCATTGGCAACAATGGTGGAAGGATAAAGAAACCTATAAGGTTTCGAATGAATCGAGCAAGCCAAAGTATTATGTTTTAGATATGTTTCCGTATCCAAGTGGTGAAGGTTTGCATGTAGGCCATCCGTTAGGTTACATTGCCAGCGACATTGTTGCTAGGTATAAAAGACAAAAAGGATTTAATGTTTTGCACCCTATGGGTTACGACAGTTTTGGTTTGCCAGCTGAACAATATGCGATTGATACGGGGCAACATCCTAAAAAAACAACTGACGAAAACATTATTCGCTTTCGACAACAATTAGAAAATATTGGATTTTGTTATGATTGGAGCCGACAAGTAAAAACAAGCGACCCTGCTTATTATAAATGGACGCAAACGATTTTCTTAAAACTGTTTAACCATTATTATTGCAATGATGCGAACAAAGCAAAGCCAATAGAAGACTTGGTTAAGCTATTTGAGAAGAACGGCAACCAAAATGTAAATGCAGCCAATGGAAGTGCTGAAAATTTTACAGCTGCAGAATGGAATGCAAAATCTGAGAAAGATCAACGAGCCATTTTAATGGATTACCGTTTAGCTTATTTGGCTTATGCTGATGTGAATTGGTGTGAGGCTTTAGGCACTGTATTAGCGAATGATGAGGTAAAGGATGGTGTGAGTGAAAGGGGAGGACATCCTGTAATTCGCAAATCAATGAAACAATGGTTTTTAAGAATCACAGCTTATGCCGATCGTTTATTGAATGGATTAAATGAAGTAGATTTTTCATCTTCCATGAAAGCAATGCAAGAGAATTGGATTGGCAGAAGTGAAGGAGCAGAAATAAATTTTGAGGTTGCTGGCACACCCTCCATCACAGTTTTTACAACCCGCCCGGATACCATTTTTGGTGCAACCTACATGGTACTTGCACCAGAGCATGAATTGGTGAATGATTTGGCAACAGCCGAGCAAAAGCAGGCTGTTGAAGACTATAAAATATATGTAAGCAAGCGCTCTGAGCGTGATAGATTAACAGATGTCAACACAATCACAGGAGCTTTTACAGGTAGCTATGCAATAAATCCAATCACTAAAAAAGAGATGCCAATATGGATTAGCGAATATGTTTTGGCAGGTTACGGCACTGGTGCAATTATGGCTGTGCCTAGTGATGATGATAGAGACAACAAATTTGCCAAGCATTTCGATTTGCCAATTATTGAAATAATAGATAAGTCAGCTCACCCAAATGCAGGTAGGCAAGATAAGGTTGGAACAATGATTAACTCCGACTATCTAAATGGAATGGAAGTTAAGGCTGCAATCAATAAGATTTTAAATGTTGTTGAAGATGAAGGAATAGGAAAAAGACAAATCAATTTTAAAATGCGTGATGCAGGTTTTAGTCGCCAACGTTATTGGGGAGAGCCTTTTCCAATCGTTTTTAAAGATGATATAGCCTATGCTTTAAAGGAAGAAGACTTGCCAGTAAACCTACCGGAAGTTGACAATTTTGACCCAACCGGAACAATGGAAGGACCACTTTCAAAAAACAAAGAATGGGTGAATGAAGTAGAAGGGTATAGGCGCGAAACCGATACCATGCCTGGTTATGCAGGCAGTAGCTGGTATTATTTGAGATACATGGATCCTACTAATGAAAAAGAATTTGCAAGTAAAGAAGCAATGAATTATTGGGGCCAAGTTGATTTATACGTGGGTGGTGCAGAGCATGCAGTGGGCCACTTGTTGTACTCTCGCTTGTGGAATAAGTTTTTAAAAGACTTGGGTTACCATAACAATGAAGAGCCATATAAAAAACTGATTAACCAAGGAATGATTGGTGGGTTCATTGAATACATTTATCTGTTAAAGAAAAAGAAAAATGGGAAACACCATTTTATCTGTTCCAAATTAGATGCTGCTTCAAAGGACAACGATTATATTAAAATACCTATCAAGATAGATTTTGTTGAAGACTATGGATCACAAGAGTCATTCTTAAATAAAAAGAGTATAGATTCATTTATTGAATGGAGACCGGAGTATAAGGATGCCTTGTTTGAATGTGGTAAATGTTCATATCAAAGTGGGAAATATTGTGATGAAAGTAGTTCCAATGAAAGCCATTTAATTACTGAAACTCAATCAGGTAAAATGGGCAAACGCTATCACAATACAGTAGACCCAAATGATGTTGTTGCAGAGCATGGGGCAGATACCTTGCGCTTATATGAAATGTTTTTAGGTCCTTTAGAAATGGCTAAGCCGTGGGATACTAAAGGGATTGACGGTACTTCACGATTTTTACGTAAGCTTTGGAGATTGTTTTATGATGCAGATGGCAACTCATTA
>Ga0114956_1004016_pt1 | contig 11286 bp, 9 predicted proteins | sample MaitaG_FD_87304 | JGI IMG/M metagenome (GOLD analysis project Ga0114956, IMG submission 87304) | Marine algal microbial communities from Maine, USA - Maine_Asex2 metaG | ecosystem: Host-associated > Algae > Red algae > Unclassified | place: Maine, USA | collected 2015-01-05 | reverse complement strand
GGCGACGGCGACGGCACCAGCTTCAGCGTGATCTCGGTGATGATTCCAAGGACACCTTCGGAGCCCACGAACAGTCCGGTGAGATCGAGCCCGGTCGTCGACTTGATGGTTTTTCGGCCGGTTCGGAGCACTTCGCCCGACGCCATCACGACTTCCAGGCCCATCACATAGTCGCGGGTCACGCCGTACTTCACGCAGCACAGACCTCCTGCGTTCGTGGCCACATTGCCACCGATGCTGGAGATCTCCACCGAGGCTGGATCGGGCGGATAGAACAGCCCATGCTCGGCCACCGCGGCCTTCAGGTCGGCGTTGATGACGCCGGGCTGCACCCGACAGTTCCGGTTGGTGGTGTCGATGTCCAGAATCTGGTTCATGCGATGCAACGACAGAATCACACAGCCATCGACCGCATTGGCTGCGCCGGTCAACCCGGTCCCTGCGCCTCGCGGCACGATCGGAACCTGGGCAGCGTTGGCGGCTTCGACCGCAGCCACGACCTCCTCGGTACAGCTGGGCATCACCAGTATCGACGCCAGACCCGCAGACTCGAACACCGCCCGGTCCTGGCTGTACGCCTCGATCACATCGACATCCACCTGAATGGAATCGGGCGGAAGCCGCTTCTGCAGCTCATCTAGCAACATGCACCCATCATCGCGCACGTACTCAAAACTGCTAACTCGAAGCCCAAGTCGGCAATACTCAGAGTATGAATGAACAAGCGTTGCGTGAACTCACGATGTCGGTAATCGATCAGGTCGGCCTCGAATCGTCCGAGGTCGACTTCCGATCAGCTCTGTGGGACGCTGGCTTGGCGCGGGTGCAATACCCGGTGGGCAAAGGTGGCCTGGACATCTCGCCGAAGATGCAAGGTGTGGTCGAGTCGGCAATCCGCGATGCCGGCCGCAACTACAACGCGCTCAGCCTCAACGTGATCGGTATCGGCATGGGCCTGCCCACCGTATTGACCTACGGCTCCGACGAGCATCACGAGAAACACCTGAAGCGCATCTTCACCGGCGAAGACATCTGGTGTCAGATGTTCTCCGAGCCGAGCCACGGTTCCGACGTCGCTGGCCTGTCGAGCCGAGCGGTGCGCGACGGCGACGAGTGGATCGTGAACGGCCAGAAGGTGTGGACCAGCGGCGCCCACCATTCTCGATACGGCATGCTGCTGGTGCGCACCGACCCCGACGTGCCCAAGCACAAGGGTCTGTCGTACTTCATCCTGGATATGGAATCGCCTGGCGTCGACATCCGCCCGCTCTATCAGATCACCGGCAACGCCGAGTTCAACGAGGTGTTCTTCACCGATGTTCGAGTGCCCCATTCAAACCTACTGGGCGACGTCGGCGATGGTTGGCGAGTTGCAACCACCACGCTCATGAACGAGCGCGTTGCACTCGGCGGCAGCACGGCTCCTCGCGGCAGCGGCAACATCAGCATGCTCATGAAGCTCTGGGAAAAACGTGCTCCCGAGCTCGACGACGCCTCCCGACAGATCATGAGCGACCGCATCATGAAGCTCTGGTCCGAGGCCGAAGTCGGCCGACTCACGACTATTCGTAGCCGGGCGAACTCGGTCATGGGCAACCCCGGGCCCGAAGGATCGGTGGGCAAGTTGGCCTCGGCAGAACTCAACATCCGCATCTGGAACTGCTGCATGGACCTGCTCGGCGACGAGGGCATGTTGCACGAGCCGGGCTATCCGATGAACCGTGACTCAAACCCTGCCGACTGGAGCTACTCCAAGTTCTTCCTGCGCTCACAAGCCAACACCATCGAGGGCGGGACCAGCGACATCATGCGCAACATCCTTGGCGAACGCGTGCTGGGGCTGCCCGGCGAACCACGTGTCGACAAGGCGATCCCGTGGACCGACATTCCTGCGTAGGTGCCGCAGTAGCCGAAATCACCGGCAGCTCGATTGCGACCAGCCAGCCGCTCGGCGGTGGCGATGTTGCTGCGTCGTACCGGGTTGAACTCGACGACGCTCGAACCGTATTCGCCAAGACTCACGCCAACCCGCCTGCGGACTTCTTCGACACCGAGGCCCGAGGTCTCGAGTGGCTGCGCGCTGCCGACGCGTTGGCAATACCGCAGGTTCTCGGAGTGAGTGACGATCCGCCACTGCTGGTGCTGCAGTGGATAGATGAAGCGCAGCGCAGGCCACTGGACGACGAAGCGTTCGGCGCCGGCCTGGCTGCGCTGCACCACGTCGGGGCAAATTCGTTCGGGCGAAGTGACCGTCGCACCACCGGCAGCCGCGGGTTGCCCAACGAACCGTGCGACACCTGGGCTGACTTCTACGCCACCCAACGATTACTACCACTCGTTCAGCTTGCGGCAGACAGCCATGTCTACCACCACGCTCAGCTGCGGGTGTTCGAGTCCGTAGCCGACCGGCTCGATGTTGTCGGTGGACCGATCGAGCCGCCCGCTCGCCTGCACGGTGATCTGTGGGCTGGCAACCGCATCGTCGATCGAGCGGGAGTCAGCTGGCTCATCGACCCGGCGTGCCACGGCGGGCATCGTGAGTTCGACTTGGCCATGATGCGACTGTTCGGCGGCTTCAGCCAGGCTGTCTTCGGTTCCTATGAGCATGTTGCTCCGCTCGCCAGCGGCTGGGAGGAACGCGTCGAGCTGCACCAATTGGCGCCGCTGCTCGTGCATGCCATCAAGTTCGGCGGCGGCTATGTGGGCGCAGCGCTCGAAGCGGCCCAAAAATACCAATGAGCTGCGCCGCTCGGGTTTCTCCGACCAGCGCAGCTCTCCGGATAGAACGATTTACTTGGTCTGGATGACCATCGTCTTGCCGACACGGTCGTACACCGTTTGACGCTTGGGGTCGTTGAAGAGCCAAACCAGCGACAACACGAACACGACCAGGCTGATCAGCAACCCTATGACCGGGATGTTGCCGGCAAGGCTGGGGAGCCAACGCATGACGCCCGGCTCCCAGCCCGGAGGCGTGACGCCGTCGCTCTCGCGGACAACGGCCAGGCCCAGGATCAGCTTGCCGAGCGAACCACCCTTGACGGCGACCATCGCTGCTTCGTACGCGAACCCGAAAGCAATACCCAGGATCAACGCGCCGGCGTTGAACTCGGTGACACCGGCGCCGAACAGGGCCCCGAGGATCGCAACGAAAAGACCGAAGACGATAACGGCGTCGATCAAACGCGCACCGATGCGCTGGCCAGCGGTGGCCAAGCGCTGCCCGTGAGGCGTCATGCCTTCTTGTGCCATGCCGGCTGGAGCACCGCCTGCACCCTGGATTGGTTGAGGGTCGCCCTGCCAGGCGACGCCGTCCCAGTAGCGGTGGGTGCCAGCGGGATCTCCTGGAGCGGGATACCAACCCGGAGGAGTCGATGGTGTTTCAGTCATAAGACGCTTTCGTATGAGGCGATTGGCCGGTCAGCTTATTACATCGGAGTCGGCGAAGCTGGACTCGCACACTGGTCGCTCGCCCAGTGAGATGCGCACCCGCTGTCTCCCTCAGCCCATTTGTCGATGTGCCGCGTTCCATTTCGGCGCCACGACGGTGTGCAGAACCACAAGACCGACAACTGCGAGCGCCGCAGTGGTCAGGAATGCAGGTTGGTAACCGGCGTTCGTCACGATCAGCCCGAGCATCGGACCGACGATGGCACCAGCGACGTCGTAGAACGCCGTGAACGTCGCCATCGCCGAACCGCGTTCTCGGTCGGACACCCCTTCGACGGCAATGGCAATGAATGACGGCGACTGCAACGAAAGCCCCGCCGCCACCAAGCCCGAACCAACGATGACTCCCGTCGGCGTGGCCCAGAGAGCGATCAGCACCATTGCGCCGACTGTCAGAACCAGTGCGCCGGAACCAGCCCGGATAGGACCGATGATGTCGGGGACCCTGCCCAGGGTGGTTCGTATCACGACCATGACCGCCGACGAAACCAGAAACGCCACCCCCACGTTCGACATGCCCACTTCGCGTGCGTACAGGGGCAGGAACGTCATGAAGCCGTTGAACGCGAACACACCGAACAATGTCACCACGCCCGGCCACAGAGCATTGCGGTGAATCATCGGAGACGGCTCATCAGATGGCGTACCGGGACGGCGTGTCAACAGCATGGCCAACAGTCCGCTGAACACCGAGACCACGGCTGCGCTGAGCCACACCCACGCATAGCTGAAGGCGCTCAGCATCCACTCGGCGAAGGTCGGACCGACCCCCATGCCGGCATGAAAGGAAACGAGCACCAGAGCGGCTGCTTGACTACGCCTGCGCACGGGCGCCAACTGAATACCGAGCATGGTCGACCCGGTGACCATGGCAGCACCACTCGCCCCCAGCACGAGTCGGGCTCCGGTCGCGCTCTCGACATTCGACGACAGAGCCAACATGACAAAGGCGACTGCACCGAGCACAGCACCGATGGCGATGAGTCGCCGAGCCCCGTGTCTGTCCGCGGTGCGACCGAACCAGATACGGGTGGCGAGCGCGGAGAAGGCCGCCGAGCCCATCACGAATCCAGCCGTCGCTTCGGTGCCACCGAGTTCGTCGACGACAAAGGTCGGCAGCAGGGCGTTGACCGCGCCGGTCGCCAGGAAATACACACTGGCGACCACCATGAGTGTCGCGAACTCGCTACTCATCAACGGTTCGTCGGTAATCGACGGAGAAGCCGCGGATGAACTTGTCTTTGCGGCCATTGCTCTACCGGATCAAGAATGCGAACCCGAATTCGGCTAGCACGACTGCCAGCCTATGGCCATTGCTCGTTAACCTCCCCTCATGAGCGATGCCGAACTGCAAATCGTCGATGCTGCCATCGACACCCTTCTTGGCGACCACGATCCCGAGACCGAGAGCTACCAAGAGTTCCGCGGGCATCAGTTCGATGCTGGCCTGGCCTGGGTCAAATGGCCACAGGGCGAGGGCGGGCTGGGTGTGGCCCCGCAGATGCAGAAGCATGTGAACAAGCGGCTTTCCGATGCCGGCGCGCCGCCCACCGAACCCAAGCAGTTCTTCATGTACCTGGCGGGCCCCACGATCGCCACCCACGGCGACGAAGCGGTCAAGACTCGCTTCCTTCGCCCAATGTTCACGGGCGAAGAACTGTGGTGTCAGCTCTTTAGCGAACCCGGCGCCGGCTCCGACTTTGCCGGGCTCGGCACCAAGGCCGTGAAGGACGGCGACGAGTGGATCATCAACGGCCAGAAAGTCTGGAACACGCTGGCGCACATCGCCGACTTCGGCATGCTGGTCACCCGCACCGATCCCCACGTGCCCAAGCATCGCGGCATGACCTACTTCGCCCTCGACATGAAGTCCAACGGCGTCGACGTGCGCCCTCTGCGCCAGATAACCGGCGAGGCCGAGTTCAACGAGGTCTACATGACCGATGCCCGCATTCCCGATGGTCACCGCATCGGCGCCGAGGGCGAAGGCTGGCGGGCCGCGCTCACCACCCTCATGAACGAACGCACGGCGATCGGCGGCAGCGGCGGTGGCGGTGGCCCGCGCCGTGGCAGCGGCGCCATCGGCATGCTCGTCGACATCTACAAGAAGAACGCCACCGATTCAGCTGTCGACCGCGACGACGTCGCCCAGCTCTGGATCCGCGCCGAAGTGCTGCGCCTGACCAACATGCGCGCTGCGCAGATGGCTCGTTCGGGCAACCCCGGGCCAGAGGGGTCGGTCGGCAAGGCCATGATGGCATTCATCAACCAGGACATCTGGGAGAAGGCCGTAGACCTGCAAGGTATGGCCGGTCAACTCGACTACGACTACACCTTCCGTCGTCCCGAATCCAGCGACATGATCGGCACCGGCGCCGGCTACGCCTTCCTGCGGGCACGCGCCAACACGATCGAGGGTGGCACCAGCGAGGTCATGAAGAACATCCTGGGCGAACAGGTACTCGGTCTTCCCGGCGAACCACGAGTCGACAAGTCCATCCCGTGGATCGAAGTACCCCGCGGGTAGTCCATTTCTCACTGCGCTCGCAATACGGATCTTCCCAACGCAGCCACGCCCGGTGACACCACGCCCGGTAACCCACGCCCGGTGACACCATGCCCGGTGAGACCATGCCCGGTGACACCACGTCCGGTGACACCACGCCCAGTGACACCACGCCCAGTGACACCACGCCCGGTAACCCACGCCCGGTGACACCATCGGCTCATCATCTGTACCACTGGCGTCCTACGCTAAGGGACATGACCATGCAGATGACCAACGATGCCGCTGTCGATGCAATGCTTGCCGATCTCAAGACACTCGTCGAGATCGAGTCACCTTCTCGCGATCTGGCGGCGCTCGCCGTGTCGGCACGGGCGGTGGCGGCCATTATCGAGAAGCATCTCGGAGGGTCCGCCGAACTAATTCAGAGCGAATCCGGTCCGCATGTGCATTGGTCAGGCGGCGGCGAGCCCAAGGTCCTTATTCTCGGCCATCACGACACCGTCTTCCCGATTGGCACGCTCGAGCGCCGGCCGTTCACCGTCGCCGATGGCCATGTGACCGGGCCTGGGGTCTTCGACATGCTCGGTGGCATCGTGCAAGCCGTGCATGGCGTGGCGTTGGTCGATGACTGGTCTGGCGTCGAGATTTTGATGAGCGCCGACGAAGAAGTTGGCTCACGAGCCTCTCGCGCTCTCATCGAAGAACGAGCGTTGGCATGCGGCGCAGTGCTGGTACTCGAGGGCGCAGCCGACGGCGGTGCTGTCAAGACCGGCCGCAAGGGCTGCGGCACCTTCCACGTTGCCATCGCCGGTCGAGCTTCGCATGCTGGCCTCGAACCCGAAGCTGGCGTGAACGCATTGGTCGAGGCATCACATCAGGTCATCGACATCGTAACCATCGGCCAGCCCGAGATCGGCACCACCGTGACGCCGACGGTCGCTACCGCAGGTACCACCGACAATGTCGTACCTGCCGAAGCTTCGGTGATTGTCGATGTGCGAGTCGAGTCAGCCGACGAGAAGGAACGAGTCGAAGCTGCGTTCAGGGCACTCACACCCCACTTGAACGAAGCAACCATCAGCGTCACCGGTGGTGTGAACCGGCCGCCGATGCCCGAGTCTGCATCGGCTGAATTGTTCGCGTTGGCTCGTGATGTCTTGCCGGGAATCGAAGGCACATCCGTAGGCGGAGGCAGCGACGGCAACTTCACTGCGGCAATCGGCGTGCCCACACTCGATGGCCTGGGAGCGGTTGGCGGAGGCGCCCACGCCGACCACGAGTACCTCGTGATCGACAAGATGACCGAACGTTCACAGCTCATTGCAGGCCTCGTGACCGCGCTCTCCCGCCGCTGAACGCTGGCCATCGGACACCGGCCAATCGTCGCTCGAGCGCGTTGGGGCGCATGACCCAGCAGGGACTATGCATCGTCCGCGTGAAAGACTTCTGCGTTAACCTCTGCGCCATGTTGATTCTCAAGTTTGCTCGATTGTTATCGGCTCTCGCCGTATTCACGCTGCTTGCTGCCTGCGGCGGCGAAACGATTGTCGATCTGGGCGATGTGGCCGAAACGGCTACCGAGGCAGACGCCTCCGACACCACTTCCAACGCCTCCGACACCGACGCCTCCGACACCACTTCCAACGCCCCCGACACCGACGCCTCCGACACCACTTCCAACAACACCGAGCCAACGGCGGTTCCTGCAACCCCAGCGCCTGAGCCGACCGTGGCCACTAGCGAGAGCGAAGAGGCAATCGCTTCGGATCAGGACGCCACCGGTTCGCTCGATGACGACGATGAGGTAGTCCTCGAGAACCGCGACGACGCAATTGCCTTATTCGTCGGCGAGGACTTCGTCCAGCGCGATGCCGAATGCCTGGCCGACGGCGCATTCGGGATTTTTGGCTCATGGGACTTCATCGATGCAGATACCACCCCAGACCAGGATGTAGCGCTCGACGAGCTACTCGACGTCTGCGTTACAGTGATCCCGGGACCAGCTGCGGGATCCCCACCACCTGGCACTGACGCCGAGCTCGACGCGTTATGGGTTGCGTGCACGGCCGGAAGCGCATCGGCCTGCGACGGCCTCTATTTCGACTCCCCAATCGACTCCGACTACGAAGCGTACGGCTACTCGTGTGGCGGCCGCACCGCAATTGCTCTGTGCAGCGCCGTGCTCGACGGTTGATCACCACGCAATCAGCCCTCGTGATCACCACACCGGTGGCCTACTTACCGAGGTACGGACGATTTCTCGGGTCCTGAGGCGAACCCGCCTCGGCTCTTGTGCCCGCTACCGGGGCCGCACGAAGTAGCGTTGCAGGGCATCGACGATTTACACGGGAGGTACCCCGGTGTACACCATTCGGGATCCGCTGCGGCGGGCCGAACAGCTCTTCGGCGACGCCGAAGCCGTGGCATGCAACGGACGCCGTCGCACCTACCGCGAACTCGCGACACGTGTTCGCAAGGTCGCAGGAATACTCGAGGGCATCACCGACCCGGGTGATCGAGTTGCGTTGTGGGCCAACAACAGCGACTTCTACCTGGAGCTGTTTGTCGGGATCCCGTGCGCCAACCGCGCCTTGGTGCCACACAACACTCGCTGGGCCATTCCCGAACTCGTCTATGCCACCAAAGACGCCGGAGCCAGGATCCTGATCACCGACCGCGATCCCGGACCGGAACTGGCGGCGAGCGTCGAGCGAGTCATTCGCATCGACACTGGAGACTACGAAAGCCTGCTGACCGAAGCGCCAGAGTCGACGCCTGCCGTTACTCCCGACACGCTTGCCGGGCTGTTCTACACCGGTGGAACCACCGGTGCTTCCAAGGGTGTCATGCTCACCCACGCCAACCTGATGGCCAACGCCGTGCACACCCAACTCGCCCAACCACTGGTCGGCGACGACCGGTATCTGACCATGGCACCCATGTTCCACGCTGCCGGCGTCTACTGCGCACTCTCGGTGATCTGGGTCGGCGCAGCAAATATCGTGCAACCGACCTTCGCCCCCGACGTCACCCTCGACCTCATCGAGGGCGAACGCATCACCAGCGCGATTGCCGTGCCTTCGATGCTGGCCGCCATGGTCGAGTCGCAGGCGAAGTCACCGCGCGATGTGTCGAGCCTGCGGTGGTTGTCGCACGGAGCATCGCCCGTGGCTTTCGAGGTACTCAAACGCAGCTGTGAACTCTTCGACTGCGAGCACATACACCTCTACGGCGCAACCGAACTGTCGCCCATTGCCACCGTGTTCCGCCACGAGGACCGATTCTTGAGCGACCCGCAGCGGGCCAAGAGCTGTGGCGTTGCTCCCCCGGGTGTCAACCTGCAGGTCCGCGACACCGAAGGCAACGTGATGCCCCGGGGCGTGGTCGGCGAAGTCACCGTGCAAGGCCCCAATGTCATGACCGGCTACTGGAACAAGCCCGAGCAGACGCAGGCTGCGCTCGACGCCGATGGCTGGTATTCGACCGGCGACGTCGGCTTTCTCGACGGCGATGGTTACCTGTATCTGGTCGATCGAAGCAAGGACATGATCGTCTCCGGTGGCGAGAACGTGTATTGCACCGAGGTCGAAGACGCCATCTACACCCACGCTGGAGTGCTCGAAGCAACGGTGTTCGGCATTCCCGACGAGCAGTGGGGCGAAGCCGTGCACGCCGTTGTGGTCCCCCGAGAGGGAACCACCCTCGACGAAGCAACCGTCATCAAACATTGTCGTGGCCGCATCGGTGGCTACAAGGTGCCCAAATCCGTCTCGTTCCAAGCCGACCCCCTGCCCAAGTCCGGCCCCGGCAAGGTGCTGAAGCGTGAACTCCGAGCCCCATTCTGGGACGGCAAGGACCGCCAGATCAACTGACCAGCCCGCCAACACACGTTTCTGCACCGATCCGACGACTATTTCGTTCGATCGGTTCAGAAACATAAAGCTGCCATCTGCTGAAGGACGCAAGCATGCATGAATCTCTTGACGGCAAGGTCGTCATCGTCACCGGCGGCGCGGGTGGCATAGGCCGAGCGATCGCCGAACGCTTTGCGTCGAACCGTTCGAAGGTGGTGGTCAACGACGTCGACGCCGAGGCGACCGCAGCAGTGGTCGACGCGATCAACGATGCTGGCGCAACGGCGATGGCGGGCGTCGCCGATGTCTCTGACAGCACGGCAGTGGGCGCCATGGTCGACGCGGTGATGGCCGAGCACGGTCGCATCGATGTGCTGGTCAACAATGCCGGCATCATCAGCCCGATGCTGCACTTCTTCGAGGCCGACGAAGCCTGGTGGCGTCGCATCATCGACGTCAATCTGACCGGCCACTTCATCGTGTCGCATCCCGTCGCCAAGATCATGGCAAAACAAGGTGGCGGCAACATCATCAATATGAGCTCGGGCGGCGCAACCAGGGCGCATCGGGCTTTCACTGCTTACGACGCGACCAAGGGCGGGATCGAAGCGTTGACTCGAGCCATGGCACTGGATCTGGGCCCGTACAACATTCGGGTGAATGCGCTCATGCCCGGTTCGATCGACACCAGTGGTATGGATCCCGACGCCCGCACCTTGCGTGGTGAGAACGTGCCGCTCGGCCGGATCGGCGAACCAATCGACATGACCGGCGCGGCGCTGTTCCTGGCATCAGACGACGCCAGCTACATCACCGGTGATGTCCTCAAGGTCGACGGCGGCATGCTCGCCCAGCAGCGATCCGCCACCGTCGACATCATGCCTCCGTCAGACTTTCCACGAATCGAGGACCTCTCATGACCCCGTCACCGACCAAGGGTTACCGCATCGGAGCCGACGTGGGCGGAACGTTCACCGACGTCGTGATCGAAGCCCCCGACGGCTCCTTCGAATCGACCAAGGTCCTCACCACCTACGAAGACGGTCCCGAGACAGGAATCTTGCAGGGCATCGAACAGATCGCCATCGAGCAAGGAATTGATCTGGGCCAGGTCGAGCAGATCATTCACGGCACCACCCTGGCCACCAATGCGCTCATTCAGCGTCGTGGCGCCAAGACGGCACTGGTGACGACCGGCGGGTTTCGTGATGTCATCGAGACCAGGACAGAGGGACGTTTCGAGCAGTACGACCTGAACATCGTGTTACCCACGCCACTGATCGAGCGCAAGGATCGCTACACGGTTCCCGAACGCCTGAATGGCCGGGGCGAAGTTCTCGTCCCCTTCGACGAGATAGCAGCACACAACGTCATCGACACCATTGCGACCCAGGGCTACGAAGCCGTTGCGGTGGGTTTCATCCACTCGTACCGCAACGGTGCTCACGAACAGCGTTTTCGTGACATGTTGCT